>SESG01013639.1_pt1 | contig 12479 bp, 14 predicted proteins | sample 3171421 | NCBI WGS metagenome assembly SESG01 (sample SAMN10866946, study PRJNA518727) | freshwater metagenome | biome: subpolar coniferous forest; feature: holomictic lake; material: water; isolation source: holomictic Lake 227, 6 m and 8 m depth | place: Canada: near Kenora, Ontario | collected... | reverse complement strand
ATTCTCAGTATGTGGTCGCCATGGTGCAATGAGTTGCGCACGGGTGCGCGCACGAACAGACCAGTGCAGACCTATGGCAATGTCACTATCTTTCAGGCAGATATGCCCTGTGTTGCTTGCGGCAAGGCGGGTTGCGACGACCAACATGGTGTTAGCGAGTGCCTTTACTATATCGAGCCTGATATAATCTTTAATGAAATCAGAGAGTGGCTGACAACATCTCGGTAACCATCCTTACCAATAATTCCGGAGCTTATCTTTTTGAGTGTTTGAGCGCTCTTGAAGCGTTTTCTGAGGTGGTGATTGTCGATAATGGTTCGACGGACGACACCATAACCATTGCCTCGGGTTTCACGAACGTTACTCTTCACGAGCACCCGTTCATCGGGTTTGGCCCGATGAAGAACATTGCTGTTGATAACGCGTCGAACGACTGGATTTTGTCAGTTGACAGTGATGAAATTGTAACGCCAGAGCTGGCGCGTGAAATTCTGAACCTCAAGCTTGATTGCAATACGGTGTACATGATAGATCGCGATAACTATTATCACCGGAGGCTGATTCGCGGTTGCGGATGGGATAATGATCGGGTTGAACGGCTTTTTAACCGTAAGAGCACACGATACGATGACAAGCTGGTTCACGAAGGGCTCATCATGAATGGCAACCTGAAAACGGAACTGTTGTCGGGCAGGCTGAACCATTATCCCTATGACAATGCATCCCAGCTTCTTCATAAAATGCAGCATTATTCCACTCTCTGGGCTGAGGAGTATCATGGTCGAAAAACAGCTTCACCTCTCAAGGCTATGCTCTACGGAATGCTTACCTTTTTGAAATCCTACCTGCTCAAAAATGGTTGGCGATACGGTTATGAGGGACTGCTGATATCGGCATCAAATGCGAACGGCGTTTTTTATAAATACATCAAGCTTTATGAAGCCGAGAGAGAGTATCGCCTGTAGCCTCGTTATCACGACCTACAATTCGCCTGAAGCGCTTGATCTTGTTCTGCGCAGCGCACTTGCGCAGTCCGAGCCGCCCTGCGAAATCATTGTTGCTGACGATGGCAGCACGAGTGACACTGCAAGGCTTGTTGAAACGTACCACGCGGCAGCGAAGATACCGGTGGTTCATGTGTGGCAGGAAGACCTGGGATATCGGTTATCCGCTTCACGGAACAGGGCGATTGCGGTGGCAAAAGGCAATTATATTGTCCTTGTCGACGGAGATATGCTTCTGCATCGTGACTTTATCCGTGACCACAGACGGCTTGCGATTGAAGGTACGTTTATCCAGGGATCGAGGGTGCTGCTCTCGCAGGAGAACACCCCACAGCGGCTTAAAACGAAAAATATTTCGTTTTCTTTTTTTGGAAAGGGGATTGAAAACCGGAAGAACACTTTGCGTTTGCCGCTGCTTTCAGGACTTCTTGCGTTGAAGACTCGATCTCTTCATGGCATAAGAGGTTGTAACATGTCGTTTTTCAGGAATGACTGTATCCGTGTCAACGGTTTCAATGAGGATTTTGTCGGGTGGGGTCGGGAAGATAGTGAATTTGCTGTTCGGCTTGTCAATAGCGGCATTTTACGGCGGAATGTCAGGTTCAGCGCTCTTGCATGTCATCTTGGGCATCGTGAGAATCCAAGACAGTCGCTTGCCGACAATGACCGGATACTCGAACAGGCTATTGCCCGAAAGCTGACTACATGCCGGAATGGCATTGATAAGTATCTTGTAAAAAAATAATTATGAAGATAAGCGCCTTTACCTTTATCAAAAATGGAATGATACTTGGTTTTCCATTCCGGGAATCGATTCGTTCCGTCCTGCCGATTGTTGATGAATTCGTCGTCAATGTCGGCGACAGTGATGATGATACTCTCGAAAAAATCAGGGAGATCGGCGACCCGAAGATACGGATTATCCAGTCGCGCTGGAATGACAAGATGCGGGTTGGCGGCTATGTGTATGGTCAGCAGAAAATGATTGCACAATTCAACTGTACCGGCGATTGGGCGTTCTATCTGGAAGGAGACGAAATTGTGCATGAGGATGATCTTCAACATATTGTCGAGGCCTGCAGGAAACATCTTTTGGATGAGCGCGTTGAAGCGCTGACCTTCGACTACTACCATTTTTATGGCAATGCAAACAGTTATCTCGATTCGCCTGCCTGGTACCGTCGGGAGGCGAGGATTATCCGAAATTCGATACGCTCGTATGCGCCCGACGGGTTGTATTGGCACGTGCTCACCAGCAAAAGCAAGATTGCCCGCTATCCGAATGCCGCCCATACCGGCGCTTCAATCTACCACTATGGCTGGGTGCGGAGCGAGGAGGAGATGAACCGAAAATCGGAGCACGTGCAGAAGTATTGGAACAAGAACCATAAGCGGATTGATTATCGTGAGATTGACCCCAAGATAGTGCGCGAGTTTGCCGGGTCTCATCCAGAGGTTATTCGCGAGTGGCTTCCGAGTGAGAAGGGGCTCTTTCAGGCCAATTCTGCCCACAAACTGAGCGGCCGCGAGAAAAAACACCGGATCATGTCGCATTTCGAACGCTGGTTTGGGCTGGAACTGAGTAAAAAACATTTTATCACCATAAAACCGTGATTATCTGATTATGAACTCGTCCATTGTTTTATTGCCGAACTGGATAGGAGATATGCTCCTGGCCCTTTCTGTTGTCATGCGTTTACCCGAAAGTCGTCGATCACAGACCACGCTTCTGGTTCCTGGGCAGATGAGCGGTTTGGTCAGGATGTTGTGTGATTTACCGGTGATTGAGTATGGCCGCAGTGATGCGGACAATCGAAAACGTACACTGGATGCTGTGCGTATGGGGGGGTTCCACACCATCTACCTGCTGCCTTTTTCGTTCTCTTCGGCATGGTTTGCGATGAAAACCGGTGTGCCTGTCCGAAGGGGATTATCTCGGGAAATGAGGCGATTTCTCTTGACCGATCCATTGCCAAGAGATGTTATTAATATTAATAATAACAAGTTGCATCATATCACCCATGAATATGCTGAAATTCTCGATACGCCATTTCTCCCTCCTGAAGAGTGGAATGGTGTAACTGTTCTGCCTGACACGAACTATTCAGGCGCGATTGTTTACTGCCCCGGTGCGGCATACGGGCCTGCCAAGAAATGGCGTCATTTTTCTGAACTGGCATTGTTGCAGGATCGTTCTGACATCGTCATACTCGGATCACGTGGCGATGGGGAGTCGGCGCAGGAGATTATGCAGATGGCTCCTGAAAGGGTGCTGGATTTGACCGGCAAGACTTCGCTGACAGAGGTTGCTGCTATCATGGCAAGTGCTCGAGCAGTCGTCTCGAACGATTCCGGATTGATGCATCTTGCTGCCTATATTGGAACGCCGGTTATTGGTCTCTTTGGTTCGACCAGTCCGGTATGGACACGTCCCATAGGGAAAAAAAGTATTGCGCTCAATGTGCCTGAGCCATGTGCGCCCTGTTTCGATAAAACTTGCCGGTACCATCACTACCGATGTCTTGAGAATATAACCCCGAATATTGTTGCTGAGGCCATGGAAAAGTTGTGCTGCTCGTAACAATTGCAATGCTGATAATTGTCGCTTCCCTTTTTTGTCAATGCTTCTTTGTCTGCTGCTGGATTGAGAACCCATCAACCAGCGCCCACCACTCACCATTTGCTCTCTGATGCGGATCGACGGTATGCATGCCTGCGCTGTTCCACCATTCATTGCCTGGTTGCACGACAGGTTCTTCCGATGCCAACTCTTCGCAGTAGGTATTCTCTGTAAGTTCAGTTATCCTGAATGTCCAGACTTTGGTGCCGTAGTTCGGGATCTCATCTTGTGCATACCGGTAAATAGCTCCATCGTAAAGAATTACTCTTCCTCCAGGACGAGAGAATTGGGGACTGTTGGAGACGACAGGACTTTTCGGGTGTTCTTTCCATGGCCCGGTCAAGGTTTCAGCAATGAAAAGGTGGAGGCTTTTTGTCTTGCGCGCATAACTGAACAGGTACCAGCGGTTTTGGTAGTGAATAATTGATGGATCAACCGTTGCCGCAAAGCTTTTTTTGCCTTTGAAAAGGGTTGCGATATGCTGCCACTCATCAGGAAAATGCGTTGCCCTATAGAGTTGAATGCCGCCTGATCCCATACATTCAGGAATCATATAATAGTCGCCTTCTGCCATAAAGACATAGGGATAAGAGAGGTGAAAAGGCTCTTTCAGAACAACTTTTCGATACTTCCATTGCAATCCGTTATGGCTGAAGGCATAAGCAATTTCACCGATATTTCTTTTGTCGTTTAATACTTCAAAGAAAAGATGGTAGCCAGCCTCGTTCTGTATCATAAATGGATCTGCGACAAAGCGGGCAGAGATATCGGTGACCTCTTGTGCGGTCAGCACAGGGTTTGTAACACCTTTGGCCGGAAACAGCTCAAGAGGTGATGCTCCTTCGTAGATACCGATTGCCCATGTTTCCTTGCTTCGCCTCAGAACCTTTTTATTGCAATGTTTTCTGTAGCGGGCTATCATGAGCAGTACAACAGCAATGGCTGGAAGGCTGATCAGCAATGAGTTTATAGTCATGACGTTGTAGATGATTGAGGCAATGTCTTCGAATTTTGCGTTGTTCGTGGTTATGTCGAAAGAGAATGTTATGAAAGCTTTTTCAGCATCTCATGTAATGCTGTGGAAACTTCGACAGGCTCAATATCAATAATGTCAGGTGTTTGCGATATAATAACTTTTTGTATGGTGCTCAGTGGCCCGAACTGTTTACGATCAACGGGATATTCTCTATAAAGGGCTATCAACGGAGTGTCGGAGCATGCGGCAATATGAACCAGGGAGGTGTCTGGTGTGACGAGGAGCTTGAGCTTTTTGACAATTTCGCCTACCTCATAAATGTTTTTGGTTGAAGGTGATGGTATGACGTTGGCGTGTGGTTGTTCGAGTTGTCTTTTTTCTTCAAGATCTTGAGGAGTTGAAAAGATGATAAAAAGTTGGTCAGGGAAAGCTCGAAGAAGTTCAGACCATTGTTGCAGTGTACGGTGTCCTCCAATGTGGCCGGCACTGATATTGATGCCGATGTATTTGTTTTGCTGAAGCATCTCTATGAAAGAAGCAGTTTCTGCCGAAACAGGCATGATCGGCAAATATGGTCTGCACGGATGCTCAAATGTTTTATTGCCGAGGATGCTTAGAAGCGAAAGGTTTTTTAATGACTCATGGGTATCCGGCTCAAGGCTGATGAGGGAGTCGAACAGACCTTCGTGCCAGGGGCTATAGTGACTTATTTTGTGTTGGGCACGGATGAGCGTGGACTGCACAAGAAAATGGACAGAAGGGTGATCTTTTGGGTTAAAAAGCAGGTCAAATCTATTTGAGAGAAGCCCTTTGTAGTATCGCCGCATGTTTTTTTTGGCATGATACACTGCTGTAATATTGGTGTCGGCGCTGAAAAAGTTAAAGATAATCTGACTGAAGGCGATGATGTAGATTGCAAGATCCGGGTACTCCCTTCTGAGGGTACCGATAAGCGGGGTGAGCAAAATAGAGTCACCATAGCATTCGCGAGCAAGAATTACGATGTTTTCTGGTGCTTTCTGAAGGAGCGGCTTTGTTCGTCTCCGTTTGGCGATGATCTGGAGAGTGTTTGCAAAGCGCTTGCGAAATAACCAGTTATCCTTTTTCATATTCTGGTATTGAGAGTTTCTTTTTTTGTTACTTCTGCAATCAGTAACTCGTATTTGGTCACGACTTTTTGTAGCGCAAATTTTTCTTCTACAATTTTACGAGCTGCTTTTCCGGCTTGCCTGTAATCAGATTGTAACAATCTTATGACACCATCAGCCAATTCGTTGCTGTTATCAGGCGGTACAATATTGCCTGATGTGTTGTTCACAATCACATCAACTAATCCACAGCCTGATGTTGCGACTACCGGTATGCCTGATGCCATAGATTCGAGCGCGCTCATTGACATGCCTTCTGCCGGTGAAGGCATTATGGTAATATCCGCTTTTGAGAGTATTTCAGGGATATCTTTTCTGAATCCGGTAAATTGTACTCTGTCCGATATCTTCAGCTTTTTTGTTAACTCTTTTAATTTTTGTTCAATACTTCCTGTCCCCACAATAATGAAATGAATGTTGGGAATTTTTTCAGCTATTCTCGGAATTGCATTGACAAAGCATTCCAACCCTTTATTTTCGTCAAGTCTGCTTATCACTGCCGCGACATATTGATTCTCGTTACTGCTTCTTTTTTCTGCTGTCGTTTGGTTGAAACGGAGAAGGTCTATTCCATCATAAATAATTGTGATTTTATTTTCTGGCAGCGCAAAATCTTCAATAAGTTCTCGTTTGATTTTATCTGAAATCGCAATAATTCTGTTAACTAGTTTATAATAAAGAATCCGGTTAATCAGCTTTTTTACTCCCGTTTTTCTGTAAGGAACATTTCGAGTCAAAATAACTTTCCTTGCTGTTACTTTGGCCGCCAATGATGTGACCCAATAAAATTTAGGGGAGCAGATTTCTATAATGTCAATGTTATTCTCTTTGATAAACTGTATGATTTTTGGTATTACAAAGAGGTTGAGATCAGATTTTGGATTAACGGTATATACCGGGATATTTTCTTCTGGAAGGAGGCGTGCTAGTCCACTTTCAGGTAAACAACAGACGGTTACGCAATGACCACGTTTTTTGAGTTCTTTACTGAATAAAAGTATTCGGTTTGCTCCACCGGACCAGTGCGGTGTTGCATCAAAAATCATGATATTCATCCGTAACTTCTTTAATTAATTGTGTTATCTTGATGCATGAATCATGCTGGCAGTAGTGGCTTATACGATTAAGTAAGACGTTGGCTGCCGTAAAAGGCAGTGCCGCTCAAAAGGAGCTTATTCTTGCCTTTTTCCCCCGTTTTTGTTTTTTTAAGCCTGAATTTTTTTCACAAATCTTGGGAAAAGACAAGGTATCACATTCTTATGGATTCATTGTAACGCATAATTTTCAATGCAGACTTTTTCCTTTTCCGACCATTTTGCTGCAAAACGCCCCTCTGTTTTTGTGAATACGCTCTTTTTGATCTGCATTATGGTGCTTTATCCGATTGCAGGCGCAATGCTCTTCTCTCTTGTGGATGGGGGCCATCAGGCAAGTTCTGCACTGTTGCATCCCGTCCAGGAGATGCTTCCTCTCCTTCGCATGATTCAGTCTGTCGGGCAAATTCTTCTGCTTGCTCTGCCGGTTCTATTGCTTGCTGGTTGGCATACTGGCAGGAAGAATCCTTTTTCTCCGGAGAGCCTCGCTTTTTTAGGAGTACGCAGTAGTGTTGATTTTGGTGGAGTTGCTTTTGCCGTCAGTGGAATTTTTCTGCTTCAACCGCTATTGTTTACCGTGACTGCGCTTCAGGATATTTACCTTTGGCCTTCTCTTGGCACAGCAGGAGCAGAGGTGGTTCGTCAGCGTGATGTGTTGGATTCATTTCTCAAAGAGCTTGCGCTGGTGCGCTCCTTTCCCGAGTTTTTGTCGGTTGCCTTTGTTTTTGCTCTTACCCCCGCGGTTTGTGAGGAGCTTTTTTTCAGGGGCTATATCCAGCAGAATTATAGCCGTTCCATGTCGACAGGCAGAGCCATTCTGTTGACAGCTTGTGTTTTTGCTTTTTTCCATCTGAGTGCAGCAAATCTTCTCCCGCTTGCTTTACTTGGGTGTTATATTGGCTATATTTACAGCAGGACAGGGAATATTGCCGTTCCTTTTATTGTTCATCTTGCGAACAATCTTGCAGCGTTGCTGTTGCTTCTATTTTCAGGGAGAGGAGAATTGATGTTCGGATCTCATCCTGAGTATTTGGTCAATACTCCTGTGTGGTGGTTTGTTGTTGCATGTAGTTCACTCCTGTTTATCAAGGTTCTTTTACAGTTTTCGGCTCCTGCCTATGATGAGGGCTGAGGCCAGATGAGCAGAAGCGCTGACGATAAGGCAGATGAGTTGTTTAAAATATGATGTATGGGTAAACTCTTGAGTGTTAATTTATTCCAGAGGGTCATTGTGGCGCTTGCCGGAATCCCCTTTCTGCTTTGGCTGATCAAGGTTGGCGGGTTATGGTTTTTCTGTTTTTTTTGTCTGTTGGCGCTTCTTGCTGTTTTTGAGTTCCATCGTCTTGCACGGCATAAGGCTCATCCGCCAGCGCTCTGGATTGTGTTGCTGATAACCCTGCTTTTTCAACTGAACTTCTACCTTCACGTTGCTGAAGTTTGGGAGTTGTTACTTTTGGTCGTTCTTGCTCTTCTGGTTATGGAGCTTTTTTTGAAAGAGGGTTCTCCTCTGCTTAATCTTGGTGCCATTTTGCCGGGTTTGCTCTATGTAAATCTCTCTTTCGGCTCTTTGATGCGGCTTCGTCTTGAAGCCGCAGACGGGACAGGAGAGATCATGGTTTTTCTTATGTTTTTTTGTGTCTGGGCTGCCGATATTTTTGCGTATTTCGGAGGAAGCACATTGGGGGGAAAATTTATTCACCGCAAATTATTTGAGCGCTTGAGTCCCCATAAAACATGGGAAGGTTTTTTGTCTGGTTTGGCAGGAAGTATCTCCGCATCAATGATTTACGGATATTTTATTCCCCAGTTGCCATTAACTGCAGCGTTGCTGACAGGATTGATGATCGGTCTGGCAAGTCCGGCCGGTGACCTTATTGAATCAATGCTAAAGAGAGATGCCGGAGTAAAGGACTCTTCCGGTTTGATTCCTGGGCATGGAGGAGTGCTTGACCGATTTGATACGATTATGTTTGTTTCGCCATTTATTTACTTTATTACGTTTTATCTCTGAGTTGACTAAGACCGAACAGGTTTGGGGTAGCGAAGCTAAATGTTTTTATATATTCCCTGTTAAATTCAACATGCAGAGAACATTCATCCACAGGCAGGAGATATTAATCGCCAGAGGTTGTCATAATGAAAATTGAAGGTCTTCTTTCCGAAAAATATATTGTTTTGAATCTTGACCTCTACGTGAAAAGCCAGGTCATCGAAAAAATGATTTCCATTGTGGCCGATCATCCTGGAGTGACGGATATCAGCAAGCTTCGGGAGGATGTTCTTAAGCGCGAACAGGATATGTCGACGGGTATCGGCAAGACATTAGCCCTTCCACATGCCAAAAGTGCCGGCGTGAGCCAGCCGGTTATGGCTTTTGCGACGCTGAAGAACGAACTTGATTTCGATTCAATTGATAGTGAACCAGTAAAAATTGTGTTTCTTCTTGCAACTCCAGAGGAGATGCTTGCAGAGCATTTGAAGCTCCTTGGTCGAATTACAAGGCTGGCAGGCAGGGAAGATGTTCGCCAGAGGCTTGTTCTCGCTCAATTTCCTGAAGAAATTATCAAGCTTTTCAGGGAAGAGGAAAAGGATTTTCCGGAGATATAGTTATGTCGCAGTACCAGTCAGTCAAGGGCACAAGGGATATTTTTCCTGAAGAGGCCGCTCAGTGGAAATATGTTGAAGAGATGGTCCATACTCTTGCATCGCTGTATGGATTCAGCGAGATACGGATTCCGGTCTTCGAGTACACAGAGCTTTTCCAGAGAGGTATTGGTTCGACCACAGATATTGTTGGAAAAGAGATGTTTTCCTTCCAGCCAGACCCGAAAGGCCGCTCATTGACGTTGCGTCCAGAGATGACTGCCGGGGTCATGAGAGCCGCACTTCAGAAAAACCTGTTTTCTTCGGCTCCTGTTCACAAACTCTACTATATCGGGGAACTATTTCGCAAGGAGAGGCCGCAGGCGGGACGTCAGCGTCAGTTCTCACAGTTTGGGGCGGAACTGCTTGGTGCCTCCTCGCCTGCGGCGGTGGCCGAAGTTATCACTCTGATGATGCATGTTTTTGAATCTCTGGGCTTGAAGGGTCTGAAACTCCGTATCAATACTCTTGGTGACACCGCAGACCGGGCTCGGTACAGGGAGGCTTTACAGGCCTATTTTACTCCTTTTCACGAAATCCTTGACGAGGCATCGAAAGAGCGTCTCGAAAAAAATCCACTCAGAATTCTTGATTCAAAAAATCCTGCGGTGCAAGAACTTGTTGATGGAGCGCCGCGATTGTATGATTATCTCAATGATTCTTCTCTTCGGGATTTTGAAAAAGTGCTTTTCTACCTCTCTGAACGGGCTATTGCTTATGACATCGATCATCGACTTGTCCGGGGGCTTGATTACTATTGTCATACTGCTTTCGAGGTGACAAGCTCAGAGCTTGGTGCCCAGGATGCCATAGGTGGTGGAGGGCGTTACGATGGCCTTGCCCGTGAACTGGGCAGTTCTGCGGATGTTCCTGCATCCGGCTTTGCCGTTGGAATGGAGAGGCTGTTGATAACGATGGAAAAGCAGGGTCTTTTTGCTGCAATTAACCCTTCTGGTCCGCTTGTTTATGTCGTTGTGCAGCAGCAGGATCTGGCTGATCATGCTCAGCAGATTGCCTGGCGATTGCGCAAGGTGGGTATAAGTACCGAAATAGATTTGGCCGCAAGGAGTATGAAAGCGCAGATGAGGGAAGCCAACAGGATAAAAGCTTCTTATGCGTTGTTTATTGGTTCGGTTGAATATGCAACAGGAAATTACACCTTGAAAAATCTCGCAACTTCGGAGCAGACAACGCACTCTTTGGAGGCTATCATTCAGATTCTGCATAAACCTGCTGCTCGGGAACTGTTTGACTTATGACGATAATAAGACATAAAGTAACGCTCTACGGAAAAAAGGAGTGCTGTCTGTGTGATGAGGCGGTCGAAATTCTGCAAAAAGTTGCTCTATCGGTGCCTTTCGATTTTGAGAAAATAGATATAGCCGATAATCAGGAACTCCTCGCCGAGTTTGGCCTTAAAATTCCGGTTATCTTTGTTGACGGTGTTCAGGCATTCAAATACCGGGTGAATGAGGCGCGGTTCAGGGCATTGCTGCATGCTGGATAAGTCAACGCGGCCTTGCAGGGATATAGACGCAAGAATATGACGCCCGAAATGATCAACGATAACGTTCTGTTGCAATGCTGAAGTTTATTCTTCTTGTTATTGTCTTTTCTCTGGTGATGCGTTTGGTAATGCGTTTGGTCGCGCGTCTGCTGCGTGGAGAAGTGTTTTCGTTCTATAAACGCAGATTCGGTCGTACTGGTTCACCAGCCTCATTTTCTTCAGGGGAGCAGCTCGAAGAGGCTGATTTTGAAGTTATCGAAAGTCATCTCAACGATAAAGAGAGGGATGTTACCTAAGGTATTTTGCTGTTGACAGATTTATTCGTATAATGGCGTTCTTGATTTGAAAAAGGGTGTGGAATTATCTTTATCTGGAGTGGGGGTTCCCCACTTTTTTGTTTTCTATAAAAGTTCGTATGAGGTGTTCATGCAAGAGCGCATCAGTAATTGTGTTCTCCAGGTTATAGCAGAGTCCGGGGGTACTCGGGGTGAAGGGGTCTATCTTATTGATCTCAAGGTAAAAGGAAAAGCAAGTGGCAGGAAAATAGAGATACTGATGGATGCCGATATTGGCATTCGCATTCATCAGTGCGCTTATCTTAGCAGACGGATCAGGGAAAAGATTGAAGGTGATGATGAACTTTTGGAGTCGATTGGTGAAAATTTTGACTTGATGGTATCCTCTCCTGGTCTTGGTGAACCAATTATTATTTCTCGGCAGTACATAAGACATCTTGGTAAGCTTTTGCAGATCAGCTATATCGATTCTTTTGGTGAACCGGCAGAGTTGCGAGGTCACCTTCTGGAGGTATCTCTTTCTGAGGAGAGTGAGGCTCGGATTGTTATTATGCCGGAAAGAGAAAAAAGAAAAGGGCAGCAGCTAAAAACTGAAGGGATAACACTTTATCTTACTCAGGTCATCCGTGCGGTTCCTGAGGCGGAGTTATAGCAGGTTTATAAGGGGTAGTGGAAATTTTCTTTTACAAAATGTACAATCTAAGAAAGAGATGGTCAAAAAGAAGATAAAAGATGAGGGACAGGACAGGAGGTTGCAGATTGCCAGTGCATTTGGAGAAATTGAGCAGTCTAAAATCTTTCTGGATAAACGCACTGAAAGTGCGGCTGTTAAAATGGACATTGCCGATCTTCTCAAGGATATTATCCAGAAACAGCTCAGAAAGGATTATGATCCTGAAGTTGAATCCAACATTTTCATCAACCCCGAGCGGGGCGATTTTGAGGTCTATATTCTTAAAAAGATTGTCGATGAAGTAGACATTGAAAGTATTGAGATTTCCCTGAAAGAGGTAAGAAAAATCGACGACTCTCTTGAAATAGGTGATTATTATGAGGAAGGCCCGATAAGGCTTGAAGATTATCTTACTCGCAAATCTATACAGATTATCAAACAGTCTGTACAGAAAAAAGTAAGAGATCTTGAACGTCTGGTTGTTTATGAAGAGTGTCTCGAAAAAGTAGGCGAGATAG
>SESG01024524.1_pt1 | contig 12497 bp, 10 predicted proteins | sample 3171421 | NCBI WGS metagenome assembly SESG01 (sample SAMN10866946, study PRJNA518727) | freshwater metagenome | biome: subpolar coniferous forest; feature: holomictic lake; material: water; isolation source: holomictic Lake 227, 6 m and 8 m depth | place: Canada: near Kenora, Ontario | collected... | reverse complement strand
TACCGTCCTTATCGAATTCAGCAAGCACCCGGCTTACACTCTCCCGGCTGGTATCTACCAAATTTGCAAATTCAACTTGCGAAAGCGGTAACACGAAACTATCCGATTTAAATATCTTATCAGCAAAATCAAGGATAGCATCTGCCATATTTCCTCTGATAAGTTTCTGAGTACGGTTTGCGCACCTGTGAAACGATTCCAACTCGTTTTTGCAAAACTCCTGTATGATTTCACGGGTAAACTCTTTATTTTCATCTAAAATGTTCTGAAAAACCTCTAAATCAATAAAACAAACTTCAGCATCCGAAACTGCTGTAACCGAATATTGATTGATTTTACTCCCGAAAGTTGTGGGCAATCCCAGGTAACTTGGAGCATTCACCATTTTTACAATTTGTTCGGTATAAGGACCTGCGATATGAATTTTTGCCAAACCGGTTCGCAAAAAAACCACATTGGTGGAGTAAGTTCCCTGTTTAATAATCGAATCACCTTTTTTGAGTTTAAGCTCCAAATGGTTGGATGACAACTGATCCAAACTACATTCACTGAGCATGGATGTTGCCTTGGTTTTAAACGGACAATTTCTACAATCGGTTTGCATATTGAATTGATTAGAGGAAATGAACTGCAAATATATACAATGTGATGCATATCACAAAATAATGTATGTACAAGCACGGCATAAAAATAAATAAATAAATTTTTCTGTAATACATTTGCAGAAAAATTTCTCTAATCAAATTCATTAAAATTTAATTAATATGGAAAACACAAACGAAGTTACCATTGAAATGCTTCAAAAACAAGTAGATGCATTAACTAAGAAAGTTGGAAAACTAGAAAAAAACCGTAAGGATCAATTATCAATTGCCGTAGTTTCAGGCGATTTGGACAAAGTATTAGCCGCTATGGTTATCTCATTGGCCGCTGCAGCTATGGATACACAGGTAAAACTTTTCTTTTCGTTTTGGTCACTATCTGCTCTTCGTGATCCGAAAAAACATCCCAAAGGGAAAGATTTTATTTCAAAAATGTTTGGAATAATGCTTCCAACAGGAAAAGACAAATTGACATTATCAAACATGAATATGGGCGGTATGGGCCCCATGATGATAAAAATGCTTATGAAAAAACAAAACGTTATGTCATTAGACGAAATGTTCAAACAAGCCGGAGAATTGGGCATCGAAATTACTATTTGCGAAATGTCGATGGGACTAATGGGCTTCAAAGCAGAAGAAATGATTGATTACCCACATTTGCGCTACGCAGGTGCAGCTACTTTTGTGGCTGATGCAGGGGAAAGTGCAATGCAACTGTTTATATAGTTATTCGGCTTCGCCGTTACTAATTGAAAAAATATTAACCTATATTCAATCAATAACGCATGCAAAGCAAATAAAGTGAAACAAATAACACGAAGAAAATAACACCCTTGTGCAAATAACGTGAACCAAAATGAATAACGCCCGAAGGGTAAATAACACAAAGTAAATAACAATTAAATAACGCCCGAAGGGCAAATAACATTAAAGATTATGACTACCGAAGAATTAAAAAACGTAAAATCAAATTTATCAGTAGATGCTCGTGGAACAGCTTGTCCCGGACCACTTTTAGCTGCAAAAAAAGCCATTGGTGATATTGAATCAGGCGAAATCATGGAAATCCTTTCAGCTGACGAAGGTACTAAAAACGATATTCCACGCTGGTGCGAAAAAGTAGGTCACGAATATCTTGGTTTTTATGACGAAGATAGCTTCAGCCGCTTGTTTCTAATCAAAGAATAATTTTTGATAACCACTAAGGCACTAAGGTCACTTAGAGCACAAAGATTTCGTACTTTTCTTCGTGAAACTTTGTGCTCTGAGTGGCTTAGTGCTAAATTCTTATACTTATGTCAACTACTATAAATCAATCACCTGAAACCAAATCACCCAAGATTTTGGTTTTCTCCACTGATAAAATTTCCGATCCTGGGATTGATCAGGCAGGTTTGCGTAAAATTCATTACGCTCCTTCCGTTTATGTCATTAGCTTACCCTGCTCTTCGGGTATTAAACCAAAATGGATTCTACATGCTTTGGAGCATGGTTTCGACGGCGTCTTCATTGCTGCCGACGGACATGAATGTTCCTATAGCTCACGTTGTGCAGAACATACCAATACTATCGTTGAAACGTCGCAGGTATTGATGAAAGAGAAAAATATTAATCCCAGACGTGTGCGTATGGCAGCTCTTTGTTCGGTTTGTGCTGAACCGTTTATGAACCATATGGAAAACTACGGGAAAATACTTGCAAGCTTAGAAGAAGCCCCCTAAATCCCCCATAGGGGACTTTAATATTAGTATTGAATATTATGTAAATAGTTTCAAAATATCATGAATAATAAAAAATATATACAAGAAGAAACTAACCAAGAACCCCCTAAGGGGGGCAGGGGGGCTTCTGAGAGTCATTACGATGCACTGGTCATCGGTGGCGGAATTGCCGGTCAGGAAGCTGCTTTGAGCCTTGCAGATATGGGTCACGAAGTGCTGTTGGTGGACAAAGCTTTATCCATTGGTGGTAAAATGATTCAGTTGAGTAAGGTTTTTCCTACACTCGACTGTGCGGCTTGTATCACTACCCCTAAAATGTCGGAAACGGCTCGTCACCCCAATATTACACTTGCACTCAACAGTGAAATTGATAGCATCAATAAAGATGGTGATGATTTTAATGTCCAAATTTCGAAAAAAGCCCGCTATATAATAGCCGAAGATTGTACAGGTTGTGCTGAATGTGAAGCGGTTTGTCCGGAAGTGCGCAGCGATGATTACAACGCCAATTTGGCTGGTCGTAAAGTGGCGTATATTCCATTCAATTTGGCCAATCCACGTATTGCAACTATCGACCGGATGGATCATTCTGCCCCTTGTATTAACGAATGCCCCGGCGGTGTGAAACCTTATGGATATATTACGTTGGCTCGCAACGGTCAGTACGAAGAAGCCATGAAACTTCACCTCGAAGATATTCCTTTTCCCGGAAGTTTGGGTCGCGCTTGTTACGCTCCTTGTCAGAATGCCTGTACCCGTGCCAGCTTGGAAGGTGCTGTGGATATTCGTAAAACCAAACGTTTTATTGCCGACTGGTATTACGAAAAATACCCCGAAGCTCCCGAAGTGGAAATAAAAAATAAAACCGACAAGAAAATTGCGGTTATCGGTTCAGGTCCTGCAGGGATTACGGCTGCTTATCATTTGGCTTTGAAAGGTCATACAGTGACCATTTTTGAAGCTGCGCCAGCTGCCGGTGGTATGTTGCGATTGGCTTTGCCTGAATATCGTGCGCCTAAAAGTGTGGTCGATCGTGATTTGAAAAATATTACTGTATTGGGAGTAAAGATAGAATACAATCAGAAAATTACCGACCTGAAAGCGCTGAAAGAACAAGGCTTTGATGCCGTTTTTGTTTCAGTTGGAACACACGATGCTGTAAAATCAGGCACGGATGGTTCGAACCTGAATGGAATTGTTGACTGTCTTCATTTCTTGCGCGAATCGAATATTGGTAAAAAAGAAGACCTGAAAGGCAAACGTGTGATGGTGATTGGTGGTGGAAACACAGCTATTGATGCTGCACGTACTTCATTGCGTTTGGGTGCTTCAAAAGTTACGGTTATTTATCGTCGTAGTCGTGAAGAAATGCCTTGTTTTGCACCCGAAATTCACGAAGCGGAAGGAGAAGGCGTAGAAATAATGATTCTCCGCAATCCGGTGAAATACATGGGCGAAAATGGTCAAATCAAACAAGTGCAATTAGTAAAAATGCAGTTGGGCGAAAAAGATGCCAGCGGTCGTCGCAGTCCTGAAGCGGTAAAAGGCTCTGAATATTTCGAAAACGCGGATTATGTGATTGAAGCCATTGGCTTGAAACCATCCACTTCGTCATTTGCCGGACAAATTGACTTGAATAAAAACGGAACAATTGTAGCTGATAAGAAAACGCTGCAAACTTCGGTTGAATTTATTTTTGCAGGTGGAGACACTGTTACCGGTGCTACCACCTTGATTGAGGCTGCCGGGCAAGGTAAAAAAGCAGCTTTCTACATGGATAAATACCTGCGTGGATTGAGCATGCTTGATTTTGAAGACGGCGATAAACTTCCGGCTATTGATAAAGCAAAAGTATTGAGCAAGAGTTATAAAGTTGCACCACAGGTGTCGGGTGTCATGATGCCATTGGCACAACGTGCAACCAGTTGGGAAGAAGTGGAACAAACATTCACTGAAGCTGAGTTGAAAGCCAGCACCGAGCGTTGCCTGGATTGTAGCAATTGCCGTGAATGTCATCAATGTGTAGCTGCCTGTCCGTCGAATGCCATTGATTTTAGTCAGAAAACGCAGGTTGTCAATACCACCGTAAAATCAGTAATTGTAACGACAGGTTATAAATTGTTCCCGCCAAGCGGAAAACCAAACTACGGCTACACCAAATATGCTAACGTGATTGATTCCATGCAAATGGATCGACTCATTGCACCGACCCGTCCGTTCAACAACGTGCTTCGTCCGGGAGATGGGAAAGTGCCCGATAATATCGCTTATGTGCTTTGTACCGGTTCGCGTGACTCGGCTATTGAGAACTCAGGTTGCGGTGCCGATTGCGAAAATAACCCAATTTGCTCGCAGATTTGCTGTATGTATTCTATCAAACAAGCGCAACTTTTGATGGGTGCGTTGCCAATGGCCGATATCACCATTTATTACATGGATATCCGTGCATTTGGTAAAGGTTACGAAGAGTTCTTTATGGAAGCAAAATCGATGGGCGTGAACTTTGTAAAAGGGAAAGTAGCCAAAATCCGTGAAAATGAAAACGGTAGCGGGGATTTGATTCTTCGTTACGAAGATACTACTAAAGGCATTGTAAAAGAAGCCAAACACGATGTAGTGGTACTTTCGGTAGGCGTTGTTCCAAATAAGGATGTGCCTGATATGTTCAAAAGCGATAAACTGGAACTGGATGCATTCAGCTTTGTAAAACAAACAGACGAGTTGATAAGTCCTTCACTGACAAGTATAGAAGGTGTTTATGTGGCAGGTGCCGCTTCTGGTCCAAAAGATATTCCGGATTCCATTTTGTCAGCGGGCGCAGCGGCGTCGGAAGTGGCGGGATATTTGAATAGAAAAACAAGCCCCCTAAATCCCCCGAAGGGGGACTTGCCACCGCTACGAGAATTCAAAAAGGTGGTAACTAATCAAGTTGGTATATAAATAATCATATAAATGGTTTTTTAAGTCCCCCTTCGGGGGATTTAGGGGGCCGGACTTAATATCATGAAACAAAGAATAGGTGTATATATTTGTCATTGCGGCGGAAATATTTCCGATTATGTGGACGTAGAAGAGTTGGGCAAAATGTTCCATCAGGAGGAAAACGTGGTTGTTTCCAAAGATGTAATGTTTGCGTGTGCCGACTCTAACCAGAAGGACATGGTCGCTGACATACAAGCAAATAATCTGGATGCTATCGTGGTTTGCTCGTGCTCACCAAAGCTGCATTTACATACGTTCAAAAATGTGGCTGCACGTGCGGGTCTCAATCCGTCGAACTATGTGCAGGTAAATATTCGCGAGCAATGTTCGTGGCCACACAGCGACCGTCCGCGCGAAGCGACCGTGAAAGCCGCTGGACTTATCCGTGCCGGTATCAATCGCGTGGCGTATTCTGAATCGCTGGAAAACATTGAGTTGACCGTGAAAAAATCAGCGTTAGTAATCGGAGCAGGTGTGTCGGGCATGAAAGCGGCTATCGATTTGGCTCGCTCGGGGAACGAAGTTTTCTTGATTGAGAAAGACTTCTTTGTGGGTGGACGCATTGCACAAAAGCAAACACTTTTCCCAACCAATCAGAACGGAAAAGAAGTGGTTGCGGCACTTTACAACGAAATGAAGAAATTTCCAAACATTAGCATTTTTACCGGAGCAACAGTAGAAAAAGTATCGGGAAGTTTGGGAAATTTCACGGTAGATATCAAGGTAAAACCACGTTATATCAACCCGAATGCCGATAAAAAAGCTGTGAAACGTGCCATGGAAGAATGCCCGGTGAGCGTTCACGACGATTTCAATCTGGGATTAGTAGAACGTAAAGCCATTTATAAAAATTACCCTGAAGCATTGCCGGATGTGCCGGTCGTGATGGCAGATGCCTTGAAAGACGCAACAGATTTTACAGGCAAATTTGCTTCAACATTGAATTTGAACGAAGAAGTGCAAACGCTTTCGCTCATTGCAGGTTCGGTGCTGGTAACAACCGGTTACGACCATTATCAACCCAAAGAAGGTGAATATGGTTACAAAACCATTTCGAATGTAGTAACATTGCCGGAGTTAAACCGCTTGATGGAAATGAATCCCGAAAAGCTGGTTTACAACGGTAAACAAATTAAAAGTTTGGCATTTATCTATTGCGTTGGAAGTCGTCAGACCAAAGGCGATAATAAATATTGCTCGCGTCAGTGCTGTACGTCGACTATTCATACATCCTTACAACTGAAAGAAAAATACAAAGACATCCAGACTTACCACTTGTACCGCGATATTCGCACATACGGCAAGCAGGAATTGATGTATGCCGAATCGTCAAAGCAGGGCGATTTGTATTTCAAATACGAAGAAAAGGAAATGCCCGTAGTGTCGGTTGATGGCAAATCAACGATTGTGAAAGTGAAAGATTACCTGACAGCAAAAAAAGAAATGGAAATTGAAGCTGATTTGGTGGTGTTGGTAACCGGCATGGTGGCTCGCGAAGACGCAACTACCATTTCTGAACTGTTCAAAATCCCGATTGGCCGCGATAAATTTTTCAACGAAATTCACCCCAAACTGAAACCGGTTGAAACGGTTATCAAAGGCGTGTATATTGGCGGAACATGTCAGGGTCCAAAAAATGTAAGTGAGTCGGTTCAATCGTCATTGGCAGGTGCTTCTAAAATTACGGCTTTGCTTAAAAGTGGAACTGTAATGGTTGATCCGATTACTGCCCGTGTGGATGCCAATAAATGTACCTGGTGCGGAAAATGTTCCGATGTGTGCGATTATACGGCTATCAAAGAAGTGCTGTTTGGCGAAAAACATGTGGCAGGTGTCAATAAAGCGGTTTGTACCGGTTGTGGAATATGTGCTCCTGTTTGTCCCGAAAATGCCATTGAAGTGGCCCAATACACCGACAACGAAATAGAATCAATGATTGACGGTTTCATGATGGATTTTGATATCAAAGAAAAAGGAGCAGGCGAAGTTGTGGAAGTGGAAGAAGAAGGAAAGGTTGGCATGAAAGAATATCCGTTGGTTTGGCGCGAAATCCTTGCCGGCATGACAGACGAGAAAAATACCATTCCCGAGATTGTTGCTAACACCAAGCTTGCCGGCGAAATGGTAACTTTCCACCTGATGACCATGAACCGTTACGGTGTGGTTGTTCCGGCCGGGATGGATGCAAAAGAAACGTACTATTATTATAAGAGGAAATAGAGTTAAGAACCAAGAATCAAGAACCAAGAGCCAAGATATTAGATGTCTTGATTCCTGGCTCTTGATTCTAAAATCGAAAGAAAAAATGTCAAGAGTAAATCCTAAATTTGCAACTGAATTATCAAAATATGGGTCGGGCGACTTCAATGCCTGTTTCAATTGCGGAAACTGTACGGCTACCTGTTCGCTATCGACTCCCGACAGCTCGTTTCCACGCGAAATGATTCGCTACACTACTCTCGGGTTGGAAGACGATATCAAAGCTTCGTTGAAACCGTGGGAGTGCTATTATTGCGGCGAGTGTTCATCTGAATGTCCACGTCAGGCTGAGCCAGGCGAGTTGATGATGTCGCTTCGTCGATGGCTGACTGCTAAGTACGACTGGACTGGTCTTTCGGGGCTGATGTATAAATCGTTGCCGCTGAGCATTGCCGCTTTTGTGCTGACATTTGTTGGCGTGATTGCATTTGCTTTATCGGTTGATTTTAATCTGGAGCACATGATGCACGTCGGTCATTTGTTCGAAGCCATTGCCATTGCAAGCATTATGGTGGTAATTTTTGTGCCGAACATTATCCGCATGTGGTATTTTACTATCGTGAAACCGGGTACGAAAGTACCTTTTAAGAAGTATTTAAGCAGCATGGGTGAGTTTTTCGTAACCATGTTCGTTCAGAAACGCGCATTGGACTGCGACGATAATCGCTTCCGCTGGTTCGAACATTTTATATTGGTCATTGGCTATTTGTCGCTGTTGTTTACCACTGTGTTTATGGACTGGCTTTCGACTCAATACCTTGCTGTAAACATCTTTGGTTATGTGATGAGCGCCATCGTGTTTATCGTTACCGTGGACTTTGTAAACAGCCGTATGAAGAAGAAAAAAGCGTTGAACAAACACTCACAACCTTCGGATTGGTTCTTCGTAATCTGGCTGTTTTTGATGGGCTTAACCGCCTTTATGACCCGCCTGTTTATTGATCTGGATATTTTGGAAGCAAATAAATGGCTCTATATTCTGCATTTCACCGTATTGGTTCAATGGGCATTGATTATTGTTCCGTTTGGTAAATGGACACACTTTTTGTATCGTTCGTTTGCAATGTATTTTGCGAAGCTGAAAAGCTAATGTGCAAATTTGAAAATACGCCAATTTGATAATTATAAACCCGGCTGAAATTCATTAATGAAATTCAGCCGTTTTAGTTTTTATTGAGTTATCTTGATTATCTTATATTACCTACTGAGTTTTTGGCAGTATCATGTTTGGTTTTTAGCACATTTTAAATTTTATTTCCACCTTTTACACTGCCATCCCATCCTTTTTGTAAATTGACTAATGTTTTTGCAATGGCTTTTACCTCAGCGTCACTAGCCACATAGTCAGCTTTGTTCCCTTTAATCGATCCATCCCAGCCCTTTCGTATGTTGACTAAAGTTTCGGTTACAGACTTTAGGTCGGCTTCAGTGGCTACATATTCAGTTTTATTTCCCTTAATCGAACCATCCCATCCTTTTCGAGCTATGTTCACCAATGTTTCTGCAATGGATTTTACTTCTGTATTGGCACTGGTTTCCGCTTTATTTCCTTTTATCGATCCATCCCAACCCTTACGCATATTAACTAATGTTTCAGCAATTGATTTTAGTTCTGCATCTGTCAAACCATTTTCCATTTCATTCTTTTTTAAGCCATTTTCAGTAATTCCTTTACGTTCCACTTCATTCTTTTTCAATCCGCCTTCATTAATCCCTTTTCTATTTCCTTTTACACTTCCATCCCATCCTTTTCGAGCAAAACTGTAGGTAATTCCAATCCCAAAACTAAGGTATTTGTCTGGCCCAACTGTTGTTGTGCTTATGTTGGGAGCAGTAGAGATATTCTTGTTGAATTGATCCGGCGACAACGGAGTTACCAAACTTACATTCGCTAAATCTTTATAGCCGGTTGCAAATGCTGTTTGACCGCTTTGAAGAGCATATTGCACATTAGCACTCACAGCCACATTTTCAGAAAACCAATAACTGAATGCAATACTTGGTTTTATTGTCAATGCAGTTTTTTTGTAATCAGCAGAAGGAGTATAAAAAGCAATTTTTTTCTGAGTGGAATTGGCAATTACCGAAAAATCGGGAGTTTCATTGAAGGTGAGACCACCTTTTATGGATAAGGTGATTGCTGCTCCGGGTCTGTTCTTCTTTACCACAATACCTACACCCGGAATTGGTTTCGAAATGCCAAGCGGAATACTATAGGATGGGCCAAACGTTATGGAAGTACTTCTCCAGTTGGTGTTTGTACCAGTAATGCTTAGAAAATCCAACGATTTTAAAGGTGCAACATAAGCATTGAAATCAAAATCCGACATGCTGCTAAATGTGCCGGCATCCAAGCCTAATCCGAAATTTCCCCACGACACTTCAATTCCGGCAATGGGATTGAAACTAAATGCATTCGACACGCCTGATGACAATGCTGTTCCACCATTTCCATTCAAGGAGACGCTAATCATACCATTATCGCCAGTTTGCTGTATTTTTCCTTTGAGTTTACCTGCCTGTACTGCAATAATATTTAAAATTAGAAATAAAGAAATTATTGATTTTCGCATGGTCGTATTATTTTTAGATAGTTGTAGCAATTGCAAATTTGTTTTCAGCATAACATACACTATTCATATAAGTTCAATAAATTAATAAATAGTTGCAGATTATCAAATTAGGATAAAACACTGAATCTCTTTATTCTAAGTAAAATACATTCACTGGGTGACTTGAAACAAGATACATTCAGGGGTTGATTCTATGTAAGACATTCACGGGGTGACTTGGAGTCACCCCGTGAATAAAACAAACCCGGCTGAATCTCTATGAAGATACTCAGCCGGATTTGTTATATCATCATAAACCTCCACGGCTTATCCCGCCATTCTTCGCCGGCATAATCAATTCCAACACGCGGAGCAGTCTTAAAGTTAGCAATTTCCGGTGTGTCTTCTATCCATAAACGGTCGGATGCAAGCAAATCTTCGGCATAAAAGCTTTTGTCCATTTTAAGTTCACGTCCAACCTTACCCGAACCTGTAATATTATCGATGCCACGAATCAAAACGGCCTGCGGATGGTTTTCTTCGCCGGTAACAACATTCAACATCCAGTACATGCCATAAATAAGATAAACATAGACATTTCCACCTTTGGAATACATGATTTCTGTGCGTGGAGTTCGTCCTTTGCTTGCATGACAGGCTTTATCTTCTTCGCCCAGATAGGCTTCGGTTTCGGTAATCCGGTAACGGGTTTCGGTGCCATCGTCCCAACGACGAACCAGAATTTTTCCAAGCAATTTTTTGGCAACCACTACTGCATCTTGCCTGTAGAATTCTATTCCTAACTTTTTCATATTGCAAACATAGTAATTTTCGGTTAAAACAAGCGCTTCAAAAGTCGGAAAAATACCGTTTAAAAAAAAGATGTTCAATTGTTTGGTATTCCAAAGAAAAAGAGTATTTTTGCAGTCCGTTTATTATCACAATGTAAAAGTTCGATTTATTGAGTGTAAATATCCTATTTTGTGCCGATTAGCCTCTTCCAAAATGAGATTGAAACAAGTAAAACGACTGTATTATTAATCAAAAAAACATTTTTATAAAGTGGATACGTTAAGTTATAAAACCATTTCTGCCAATAAAGCTACGGCGCAGAAAGAATGGGTAGTTGTGGATGCTGCCGATTTGGTATTGGGACGTATGGGCACGAAAGTTGCAAAACTTTTGCGCGGAAAATACAAACCAAGTTTTACTCCTCACGTTGATTGTGGCGATAATGTGATTATTATCAATGCAGACAAAGTTCAATTAACAGGTAATAAATGGAATGACCGCATTTACCTTAGCCACACAGGCTATCCGGGTGGACAACGCGAAATTACTCCTGCCAAATTGATGGAAAAAAGCCCTGAAAAACTGATTAAAAAGGTAGTAAAAGGTATGTTGCCTAAAAACCGTTTAGGAGCAGTATTATTGGGTAATTTGTATGTTTTTGCAGGTGCAGAACACAACATGCAAGCTCAACAACCAAAACAAATCGATTTAAACTCACTTAAATAATCAGTATGGAAGTAATAAATGCCTTAGGAAGAAGAAAAGCGGCTGTTGCTCGTGTTTTCGTGAGCGAAGGAAGTGGACAAATCACCATTAATAAGCGTGATATCTCTGTATATTTCCCTTCACCAATTCTACAATATGTTGTAAAACAACCTCTTAATAAATTAGGAGTTGTTGAAAAATATGATATCAAAGTAAATCTCGATGGAGGTGGCTTCAACGGACAAGCCGGAGCATTGCGCTTAGCTATTGCCCGTGCGTTGGTGAAAATCAACCCAGAAGACAAACCTGCATTAAAAGCAGATGGATTTATGACCCGCGACCCACGTGAAGTGGAACGTAAAAAACCGGGACAACCAAAAGCTCGCAAGAGATTCCAGTTCTCAAAACGTTAATATCAATTTGCCAATTCATCAATTTGCCAATAAGCCAATTAATTGGCTCATTGACATATTAGCACATTGGCACATTAGTTTAGTATCTAAATTACCGGGACTCATAGTATATTGGATGGCTACCCGGTAATTGATTTCACACAGAAAGTAAACAAATTAAAAAAAACAAAAATGTCAAGAACAAATTTCGAAGAATTATTAGAAGCAGGTTGTCACTTTGGTCACCTGAAACGCAAATGGAATCCGGCTATGGCTCCTTACATTTTCATGGAGCGTAACGATATTCACATTATTGATTTGCACAAAACAGTAGTGAAAATCGACGAAGCTGCGGCTGCATTGAAACAAATTGCAAAATCAGGTCGTAAAATCCTTTTTGTTGCAACTAAAAAACAAGCTAAAGACGTAGTTGCTGAGAAAGCATTAGCTGTTGGAATGCCATACATTACAGAGCGTTGGGCAGGTGGT
>SESG01005882.1_pt1 | contig 12502 bp, 9 predicted proteins | sample 3171421 | NCBI WGS metagenome assembly SESG01 (sample SAMN10866946, study PRJNA518727) | freshwater metagenome | biome: subpolar coniferous forest; feature: holomictic lake; material: water; isolation source: holomictic Lake 227, 6 m and 8 m depth | place: Canada: near Kenora, Ontario | collected... | reverse complement strand
ACGAATTCTGAAACTTGGCTGGGAGGCTTGGAATCGAACCAAGATTCACGGCTTCAAAGGCCGCTGTCCTACCGTTAGACGATCTCCCAATATATTAAAAACACTTAATTTATAGCATAAATTATACCAAAATGCTAAATTTTACCAATTACTCTTTCGAAATTATCTTTATAAGTGCAAGCTCTAACGGCAATTCAGCCACAAAGGTATTGTCTATGTTTTGATATGCTTCGAGCAATATTGCTAATGTTCCCGAACGAAGCATTCTTTCTTTATCTTCTTTTACTAAGGTTTGCAAGAATCCCAAATCAGCTTCTGATAAATCCCCCATCATTTCATCTTTTAATTTTGGCGCATAATGTAAAATTATCGCCATGCGCATTTTTGCAATGACGAGTTTGAGATAAAGTCTCATATCTAGATTATTTTGAGATGCAGTTCGTACAGCTTTTATTCCTTTTTCTATATTTTTTTCTACAATTGCAGAAAGAAAACCATCTACTAAGGTCGTCTTTGGTGCTCCAGTTATTTTCTCCACATCTTCTCTTGTGATTTTTGTATTATTTTTACTCTTGCCGTCTTTTCCTGAGAAATTCAAAACTTTTTGCAATTCACCAAGTCCATCACGGAATGACCCATCAGCCAAAATAGCTAAAAGTTCAGCAGACCCTCCGTCTAGATCATAACCTTCACTGGAAGCGACGTCTGTTAACATTTTTTTACAAATTGCCTCTGACGCTTTTTTGAAAGTGAAAACTTGGCAACGAGAAATAATGGTTTCAGGAACTTTGTGAAGTTCGGTTGTGGCTAAAATAAAAATAACATGCTTGGGTGGCTCTTCTAATGTTTTCAATAATGCACCCCAAGCGTCTTTGGAAAGCATGTGCACTTCATCAATTATGTAAACTTTATATTTTGAATCAAATGGCAACACTCGCACACCTTCACGTAGAAGTTTTATATCTTCAATGCCTCTATTTGAAGCGGCATCTATTTCATAAAGATCGTTTACAGATGCGCCTATACTCGTCGCAAAAATTCTAGCAACTGAAGTCTTACCTGTGCCACGTGTGCCAACAAAAAGATATGCGTGTGAGATTTTGTCAGTCTTTATCGAACTCTCTAAAACTTTTACAATATGATCTTGCCCAAGAACTTCAGAGAAGCTTTTAGGTCTGTATTTTCTATATAATGCTAAATCATGCATAAAATGATTATACTACTTGGCGAAGAAAATTGTTAATTATTTTTTCTACTTGTGAAGAATTTTCAGTCTCCATTAATTTTATGCGAAGTTCTTTTGCTCCATCAAAACCATTTACATATGCTTTGAAATGCTTTTTCATAACATCAAAATTTTTATGTTTTGGTTCTAAAAGTTCTTCATTAAAAATCTTCGTATGTTCCACAAGCACTTTCAATTTCTCTTCTACTGGAATTTCCGTGCTAGGGTTCGATGAGAAAAACCAAGGATTGCCAAAAACTCCACGACCTATCATCACCCCATCACAACCATATTCCAAAGCTTTTTCTTTGGCTTCCTTCAAATCTTTTACATCACCATTACCAATAAGTAAAATAGGTTTGCCACTTTTTTCTATAAGTTTCTTTACTTTTTTAATATAATCCCATTTTGCTGGTACGAGAGATAATTCTTTTGTGGTTCGTAAATGAATCGTGAGAGCAGAAATATCTTCTTTTAATAATTCAGGTATCCAAGTGTCAATTTCGTCTTTACTAAAACCAATTCTCGTTTTCACTGATACTGGAATATGTTCTCCAGCAGATTGTATCCCCGCATGAACTGCTTGAATAATTTCTCTGGCAAGTTTTGGATTTTTAATCAAAGCGGACCCAGCTCCTTGATTTATTACTGATTTATCTGGGCAACCCATATTTACATCTATTCCATCAAAACCAAGACTGGCAATATACTGACAAGCTTTTTTCATGTTTTCTGGATTGGCACCAAAAACTTGCGCCACGATAGGTCTTTCATTTTCTGAGAATTTCAATATGTGTGCCAATTTTTTTCTAGCAAATTTATTACATAAGCCATCAGCTGCGACGAATTCAGTCCAAAAAACAACCTTGTTTTTGTTTTCTCTGTCTTTGCTATATTTCGCCAACATATGACGAAAAGCAATGTCAGTAACATCTGACATTGGTGCAAGACAGAAGAATGGTTTATCTAATTTTTCCCAAAAATTTTTCATAATTAAGTGTTCATCTAGGAGTATCTTTTATAAAACACGACATATCCGCCAGCTGGCGGATTGCTATGCTCGTCACTCAAGAAAATAATAAATGGGACTACCATTTTTATTTTCTAAGCTCCTGCGCAATGTTTTCTAAAAAATACTCCTAGATGAACTTGTAATATACCTTATTTGCAGGTCTTAAATCAATGTACAACAAAGAGTCGTATTTATTTTTAAAATCTGATTGCAAAGGTTCTGTAGTGAGCGCTGTTTGTAAATTTTCTGTAATTTTTTCAAAATCATAATCGGAATTAAAAATTATTTCTGGCCCCATTGATGCCGAAGACTTGGCAGAGAGGAAAACTTTCATATTTCCATTATTTTTTGTATAAAGAGCCACGGGCTTTAACCCAATACCTTCTATCGTTTGTTTAAATAAAACAAACTTTGCAAAGTCCGTAGGCAGTACACCATAGAATTTAAAAAATACTTCTTTTGAGAAAAATGGCGCATCATCAAAAATAAAACCTGTTTCATCCACAAAACTGCACTTTTCTTCTTTTGTGAGATCTATTGTTTCCCCACACCAAATATATTTAGGATCTTTTTCTAAAAGTGACACTTGTAATGTCTTATCGCTAGATATTGTAAATGCGACATCTTTTAATCTTTTAAAAGTTTCACTCAATTCATTTTTTATTTTATTTTTTGGGTAAAAGAATATATTGGTCTTTGGGAAAAACCATAAATAATTTCCTGAAATGTTTCTTTGAACAATTTCTTTTACTTTTTCAGTATCTATGGCTTTACTACCTGTTATTTCTATTCCAGAAATGTTCAAAAAAGGAGTATGAGAGATATAAGCTAAACTACCAAAAATTACCACAAATAAAAAAATAGAAAGTAAAATTTTACTCAAAACAATCCTGCGTCTTTTCTTTTTTAGTTCCAAAAGATGTGGAGAATTCAAAACATTTTTCCTCATATTGAGCTAATTTTAACATAGAAAAAATCTCTTTTACCCCTTGACTTTCTGCCTAAAATATGCTAATGTTATACCCGAGAAGCAAAGCTTGGACGAAAGTCCGGAAATCGTCACTTGGGTGATGGTTTCTCTTTGCTCTTTAACAAATCAAATAGAAACTACGGAAATACGGATATATGAAAACTAACTTAGTCGCGAGCCTCGTGCTCGCCGTTTCCATGTTGACCAGCTTAGCGGCTGGGAATCTCAACGTGGCAATCAACAACTACAACACCGAACCCGTTTTACCGGGTTCAATAAACAGATCAGTGTATGTCATTACGTTTGACGCGACGGGGATGGATGAAGACGTCAAGGTGACGTCTATCACGCCCAATCTGCAAACGCAGAACGGGTGCGAATCTGCCTTCATGGCCAACTGGTCCCTGTTTACTCAGGGTTATCAGATTGGTTCTATGGCATCAATGATCCCATTCACCTTCAACCTTGGCTCATCTTTTATTATCGCCAAGGGTTCGATAGAAACAGTCGCACTTCGGTGTGACATTCAATTCAGCGCTCACGGAGAGTTTTCGGTGAGCATAGATCAAGTTTCCGCTATCAGTATGGCAAGCGGAAATACAATCAAAGCCATACCGGTTGCGACGACCTTGATGGTTACCCAGATTCTTGGGTTGCCATCAATGGGACGCGGAGGACTCGACTTCTCAATCTCAAACGGTATCGGAAATTTCACTATCCATGGGATGTGGAACTACAGATATCAAATCGAGGAGTCCTTTGACCTCAAAAGCTGGCACGCCATTAGTGAAATCCTCACGGCTCCGCCAGCGAACGTCAGTTTACCAGTCGGTACGAACGCTCACGCGTTTTACCGATTTCAGGAATTCCTCCCAAGTAAACTGATCGTCAGCACTGACGCCTCGAGTCCTGTCTACCAAGTGGTATCGGCGGGGACAAAAGGCGTCATCGTAGGAGTTTACAAGTTTAGTGCTTTCTACGAAGACTTCAGTTTTAATCAAATCGGACTGAAGCTTACCCATGGAAAATCGGAAAGCATCACGACAGTAAGCATATGGGATGGGAACACACAAATTGGGTGGTCTGTTCCATTCATCAATGGAGTCGCAAGACTCTTTGCGGCGAACTTGCTCATCCCGAAAAACAGTGGCAAACGTTTAACAGTCAAAGCTGACTTGTCAAACATCGGAATCGGCGAAGCGGGAACTTCCGGTGATTTGATAAAAATCGACTGCGACACAGACAGTACACTAGGTCATGTGGGATCTTATTTCATCTCGACCTCAGGGGAAACCCACGTGGCAGGGATTAGGGTTTTCAAATCCCTCCCAATCATCACCCTGGAACCGCTTCCTTCGGGAAATTTGGTTTCTGGGGAACAAGCTCTACTGCGGTTCAGCATAGCAGCGGACAGCGCTGGTGATATCAGTATCGCTACACTCATGGCCAAAGTTGGTTGCGCTGGAGCAACAGTGGCTAATTGCAACATCTATCGTCTCGACGATAATTCCAAGCTCATGGCAACGAACAGCAACCCTGTTGCCCAAAGTTGGATGATCTTTTCTGTGAATGTGGAAAATGCTGATGGCGTGCAAACTCCATTACAAATTCCTGCGGGTGGTATTTACCACTTCGAGTTGCGGGGAACGGTCATACCAGACAGTGGGGCTACAACTTGGTATGTCACGACGAAATTAGTTGAAGACTATCCCTTCGCTAACCCCGATTTTATCATCGGGACATGGCAACAGGTTGTCAGTCAACAACCAATTTGGCCACCGGAAGATAGCGTCGCTATCGTTTGGTCGCCTGATAGTCTGGGCACACCGGGTCTCAACGATCCGGATTGGACCAACGGCTTCGGTCTGCGTTTCCCACCAGATGGGATACTCCAGATCAGAACAAATTAAGAACATCACGAAACCCCGTGCGCGCACCTCTGGTGCCCACGGGTTTTCTTTTTGCCAATTTTTTTAAAAAAATAATTTCTTAATGTATCATATATGATAGGTTAAGAAATTCAGTTCAGTATGATTATGAGGCAAGACCTCACAATTTCCTCACAATTTTTTTATTTAGTTATAAATTCTTTACCACCTATATACTTTCTCAAAACTTCTGGAATTTTTATGGAGCCATCGGTTTGTTGATAATTTTCAATAATCGCAATTAAGATCCTTCCTATTGCCACAACAGTAGCATCATTCATATGGACAGGTTCTATCTTGCCATCACTTCTCCTCACTCTAGTATTCAAACGACGTGATTGAAATCCGCCAGTGGAATCAGAACTATGTGTCTCTCTATATTTATTTTGTCCAGGCATCCAAGTTTCTATATCAATTTGTCTACTGTCTGGAAAACCCATATCACCAGTGCACACAGCAACCACTTGATAAGGAAGTTTCAAAAGTTGCAAAATATATTCTTGAATAGCAACGAGGAAATTTTGTTCTTGCATTGAATTTTCTGGCAATGAAAAAACCTCCATTTCTAATTTATCAAATTGATGCTGACGTAAAATCCCATTTGTATCTTTTCCTGCCGCTCCGGCTTCCCTTCTAAATGCAGTCGAATATCCGACATAACGAATCGGCAATTCCTTTTCTTCAAAAATTTTATTCATATGCATTGAACCGAGTGTATGCTCTGCACTACCTATTAACATCAAGTCGTCATTTGGAAACATATAATGTTCTTCTGGTGTCATATATCGAGCCATTTTTACTTGCACGATTGGTCTGACGAATACTGGTGGTATGACAGGCATAAAAGCTGATGTATTTATTGAAAGGTTTGCTTCTTTTGCAATATTTGCCAAAGTTTCTTTGTTTGTTAAAATCTCTAAACACATTTGCAAAATCGCAAATTGTAAAATAACCAAGTCGCCTTTTAAATAAGAAAACCTCGCACCTGAAACCTCACTGGCTGTCTCTGTATCAATGATTCCCAAAGCTTTTCCTAATTCATAATGCTCTTTGGGTGTAAAAGAAAATTGTGGCTTGTCTCCCCAACTTCTTATCACTTGATTTCCAGTATCATTCGGGCCGTCTGGAGTATCCACAGAAGGTATATTTGGTATCTTTAACATCATTTTCTGCCATTCTTCCATAATGGTTTTTAATTTACTTTCTTTTGTTTTTATATCTTCTTTGACTGCACGCATTTCTTCTATGAGTTGAATTTTAAGCGCAGAATCTTGATCACGAGAAATGTCATTTGAGACTCTATTTACTTCAGCTCGCAAATCTTCTATTTCTTTTAAACTTTTTAAACGCTCATCATCTAAAATGATAAGTTTGGCAATATCAATATCTACGCGCTTTTTCTTTGCGCCCTCTTGCACGATGTCTTTATTTTCTCTAATAAATTTTATGTCTAACATATAATATATTGTATACTATAATCTATGAAAATCAAAAAGCTATTAAAACAACAATTCCCAAAAGCTTTGTTAGAAATCCCTCAGCCACCAGAAGACCTTTGGATAATCGGCGACTTACCTACTGATGAAAATCTAATTTATCTTTCAGTAGTTGGATCTCGTAAATTTACATCTTATGGACGTGAAGCCTGCGAAAAAATAATCACAGGACTTAAAGGTTATCCAATAGTTATAGTCTCTGGTTTTGCAATGGGCATAGATACGATAGCTCACAAAAAAGCAATGCAAATGGGACTCAAAACTATAGTATTCCCAGGTTCAGGACTTTCCAATGAAGCAATATATCCAAAAACAAATGTTCACTTGATAAATGAAGTGGTTGAAAGTGGTGGATGTTTAATTTCTGAATTTGAACCGGATTTCAAAGCGACTCAGTGGAGCTTTCCAATGCGAAACAGATTGATGGCAGGAATTTCAAAAGCTGTCTTGATAATAGAAGCAGAAGAAAAGTCCGGCACCCTCATCACAGCCAGACTAACCACAGAATACAATCGCGATTTGTTAGTCGTCCCCGGATCAATTTTTTCTTCTAATTCTAGAGGCACAAATAGATTGTTACATCAAGGCGCGACTCCCGTGACGTGTAGTGATGATGTTTTAGAAGCGCTTGGTTTTGAGCTTCCTAAAGACGAAGAAAAACAAAGAAAACTCTTTGAAGATTTATCACCAGAAGAAAAGAAAGTTGTAGATTTACTTCGTGAACCAATTTCTAGAGATGATCTGACTCGTGCTATGAAACTCCCGATTCCTACAGCAAATGCAATGTTATCTGTAATGGAAATAAAAGGATTAATAAAAGAAGAAATGGGTGAGATTAGGTTGGCGTGATTTGCATTACAAAACTATTTCGTGTAATACTGGGGGCATGAAACTTTTAATTGTTGAGTCACCATCAAAAGCAAAGACTATCGAAAAGTATTTAGACAGTGCTTCCACCTCTTCGGCGGACAGGTTTACTGTGCGTGCTTCTGTCGGACATATTCGTGATTTACCAAAATCAAATAAAAGCGCAATAGACATCGAAGCTGGTTTTGTACCTAATTACGAAATTTCTCGTGGTAAAGAAAAAGTTGTGCACGAATTACAAGGATTGGCTGAAAAAGCCAATATCGTATTATTGGCGACAGACCCTGACCGAGAAGGAGAAGCTATTGCTTGGCATATAGAAACGCTTTTAAAACAAGACAAGAAAATAAAAGCACCAATTGAAAGAGTGACCTTTCACGAAATTACAAAAGAAGCTGTAGAAGAAGCATTACAACATCCACGCAAAATTGATACGAATTTACGTAAAGCCCAAGAAGCGCGTAGAGTTTTAGATCGATTAGTGGGCTATGATCTCTCTGGACTTATTTGGAAAAAAGTACGATATGGACTTTCTGCTGGACGTGTCCAATCCCCTGCGCTTCGAATAATAATGGAACGCGAAAGAGAAATTCGCGCATTTGTTCCAGAAAAGTATTGGAGAATTCTCGGACTTTTTGAGACAAAAAAAAGTGATAAACTTTCTCTAGAATGTAGCGAAGAGCCTAGAGATGAAAAATTAGTTGAGAAAATATTAACTGAAGGCAAAAAAGGTATCTGGCTCGTTAAGGGGGTTAAAGAAAGTGAACAGAAACGCTCCCCTCGCGCACCTTTTACAACTTCTACTTTACAACAAACAGCAAGCTCACGTTTAGGTTATTCTCCTTCACGAACTATGCAAATAGCTCAAAAACTCTACGAGGCTGGACATATAACATACATGCGTACTGATAGTACAAATGTTTCCATTGTCGCTCAAAATCAAATACTTTCTTTTGTAAAAAAAGAATACGGTGAAGATTATGTCAAAGCTAGGGTATATAAAACAAAATCAAAAAATGCTCAAGAAGCTCATGAAGCAATACGTCCAACACATATAGAAAATATGATTGTAGGCACTGACGAGCAAGACAGACTTTATAGATTGATTTGGGAAAGAGCGATATCTTCACAAATGTCAGACGCAAAATTGCTGAAAACAAAAATCACAGCAATAATAAAAGATCATGAAGATTTACCAGAATTTGGAGCTGTAGGTTCCAGACTTCTTTTCCCTGGTTGGCTAAAAGTAGATAAAGATGCGCGAAGCGATGATTTAGAATTACCAATATGCAAAGAGGGTGAAGAATTAAAATTGCTCAATCTAACAAGTGAAGAGAGGTTTACATTGCCACCAGACAGATACAGTGAGGCAGGTTTAATAAAAGAATTAGAAGCTAGGGGGATAGGCAGACCATCTACTTATGCATCTATAATGAGAACAATTGAAGAAAGAGATTATGTAAAAAAAGAAGGAAAAACATTATTCCCCACTGACGTAGGTGAAGTGGTGTCTGATTTCTTAGAAAAACATTTTGCAAATTATATTTCTGACACTTTCACAGCAGAGATGGAAGATGAACTCGATGAGATTTCTCGTGGTGAACGAGAATATGAAAAAACTTTGAAAGATTTTTATGGGCCATTCTTGAAAGATGTAAAATCAAAAGAAAAATTAGAGAAAGCCACAAATTTAGGTGATGCTCCAGAAAATATCAAATGCCCTAAATGTGGCAGTCCAATGATCATAAAACTTGCTCGTGCTGGTAAATTCTATTCTTGTTCAAAATATCCAGACTGTGATGGAGCTCTAATGTTCGATGGTACAGAATTAAAAGGCCCAGAAGAAACTGGAGAAATGTGTCCAGAATGCGGAGAGAAAAAAGGTAAATCCGGTGGGGGTAAACTCGTTATCAGACAAAGACGAGATGGTACTGGTTCTTTTATTTCTTGTTCAAGATATCCAAAATGTAAGTTTATTAAAAAAGATGAAGCTGAAGAAGCAAAAAAAAGGACAGGTGTGATATGTCCTGTTTGTAAAAAGGGTGATATTTCAGAAAGACGTGGAAGATTTGGAATATTTTATTCTTGTTCAAATTATCCAGATTGTAAATTTGCAATCAAAGCAAAACCTACAGGTAAAATATGTGAAAAATGTCGAAGTCTAATGATGGAAGGCACGAAAACTATTCCTGAAAGATGTTCAAATAAAGCTTGTATAATGCACAATCCTCACAAGATATCAAGTATTAAATATTAATCGAGTTAGGGGTATACTTTTATTTATGTCGAATGTAAAAGAAATAATCAATCTCATGGTGGGAAGATTGAGTCGAGAAGATTCAGAACTTTTAGAAAAAGCTTACAAATTTGCAGAAAATGCTCACCAAAGTCAAAAAAGATTAAGTGGAGAACCATTTTTTTTCCATCCTTTTGAAACAGCAAAAATATTAGCAGGACTTGGAATGGACATACCGACTATCGTTGGTGGTCTTTTGCATGATATTTTTAAAAATACACAAACAAATGAAAAAGAGGTAGAAGAAAAATTTGGTTCTGATGTTCTATTTTTAGTAAAAGGCGCAACAAGTTTAGGAAAATTAAGATACCATGGACATGAAAGATATGTAGAAAGCTTACGTAAACTTTTTGTTGCAATGTCAAAAGATCTACGAGTGGTTGTTATTAAGCTTGCCGATAGGTTACATAATTTGCGTACATTAAAATATATGCCCGAAGAAAAAAGACTTAGAATTGCACTAGAATCAATAGAAGTCTATGCATCTATTGCAAATCGTCTTGGAATGGGAAAATTAAAAGGTAAGATAGAAGATGCAGCTTTCCCTTTTGCTTTTCCAAAAGAACATGCACATATTGAAGAAATATTAAAAGAAAAAGAAGAAATATATCAAAAACATCTTATCAATATACATAAAAAGCTCGGAAAAGAATTAAAAAAGAATAAAATAAAAGTAATTAAAATTGATTACAGAATAAAACGTAAATATAGTTTATGGAAAAAACTTTTTAAACATGAAATTGAAAATATTTACGACATTATGGCTTTACGTGTTGTTGTTGATTCCATTGAAGATTGTTATATGGTATTAAGTGTCGTATCTTCTATATGGAATCCTGTGCCTGATAAAATCAAGGATTATATAACATTCCCTAAGTTAAATGGATATCAATCTATACATGTTATCATATCTATAAATGTAAACGAGACTGTAGAAATTCAAATTAGGACAAGAAAAATGCACACAGAAGCTATTTATGGTATGGCTGCTCATTTTGCGTATAAAGAACAAACTGAAAGAAAAAATTATGATAACAAATTAAAGTTTGAATGGTTAAAAGAATTAAAAGGATTAAATCCTGAGCCAGAAAAATTAAAAGATCTTGTTCAAAATTTAAAAAAGAGTTTCTTTAATGATCGTATTTTTATATTTACTCCAGAAGGAGATGTTGTAGACTTACCAGAAGATTCAAGTCCTATAGATTTCGCTTATTTTGTGCATTCAGATTTAGGAAACCACCTCGCCGGAGTTAAAATAAACGGTAAAATGAGTACTATATTTTCAAAATTACAAAGTAAAGATGTTGTGGAAATTATTGAAAAAAAAGACCATCATCCATCTATTAAATGGCTAGATCATGTAAAAACACATATAGCTAAAAAGCACATAAAATCTTATCTAGAAAAAAATAATTAGACACTAAAATTAGAAATATTATAAAGCTCAGTATCATCTGTTTTTATTTCATCTTTTGACCTATCGTCTATTGGTGTATCTACTGCGTTTGAAACATCACCCTCTAAATTCTTATTTAATGTAGTATTCGCAATATGATTTTCCATCATTTCATCAGGCTTTTTTTCTATTTTTGATTTTTGTATCAAATCCAAAATAGCTCGCAAGTCATCTGTAGAAAAATAATCAATCTTAATTTGTCCACCCAATTCTTTTCTATCAATATGAACTCTAGTACCCAATTTCTCTTGAAATTCCTCTTCTAATTCTATTATTTCTGGATCTGGCATAAATTCTTTTTTGCGTACTCTATCGTAAGCTATTTTTCTTGCCAATCTCTCTGCTTCACGAACTGTTATCTTTTTATATACAATTTCCTTGAAAAGCACTAATTGCTCTTCTGGGTGATCGGCCAACATCAATATCGGTCTTGTGTGTCCTTCGGTTATTTTACCTTCTGATAAAGCATTTAAAATTTCTTCTGAAAGGGTCAAGATACGTAAACTATTTGAAACGTATTCCCTACTTCTGCCCATTTTCTTTGCAACTTCAGCATGTGTGAATTTGAATTCACTTACTAATCTAAAAAAGGCTCTAGCGCGATCAACAGCATTTAAATCTTCACGCTGTAAATTTTCAATAATCGCAAGTTCAAGCTTCATAATAGAAGTGTCACCTGTGCGAATTATGGCTGGTACTTGAGAAATATGAGCGATAATAGCTGCACGCAATCTGCGTTCTCCTGCAATGAGTTCGTATTCTGTAACGAGTCCACCTCCTTCTTTTTCTATTTCTACTCGGGAAACTGTTAAAGGTTGGAGAACGCCATATTGCTTTATTGAATCAGCTAAATCTTGCAAACGAGCTTCATCAAAATCTCGCCTTGGTTGATATGGATTTGGTTTGATCTTATCGGTATCAATCCAAAAAATTGAATTTGAATATATATTAGACATAGTGTTATTTTAACATAAAAAATTTATTTACAATAATTGATTTTGATCCTAAAATAAAGTAATATTCAAATATGCCCAGGTGGCGGAATTGGTAGACGCGATAGACTCAAAATCTATTGTTGGCAACAACATGAGAGTTCGATTCTCTCCCTGGGCACATAAAAAGTTATCCACATATTTTAAAATAATATATAATTTGCAATTATCACATATATGAGATATGCTGTTTGATATGACTAAAATAATAAAAAACAGTGTTCAGAAAAAACAACAAAAAATCGGTTATTTTATAAAGG
>SESG01014502.1_pt1 | contig 12513 bp, 13 predicted proteins | sample 3171421 | NCBI WGS metagenome assembly SESG01 (sample SAMN10866946, study PRJNA518727) | freshwater metagenome | biome: subpolar coniferous forest; feature: holomictic lake; material: water; isolation source: holomictic Lake 227, 6 m and 8 m depth | place: Canada: near Kenora, Ontario | collected... | reverse complement strand
GAACTTTGCTACCTTCAACGAATTCATTCATCCAAACCTCGTCCGGATTGCTCAATACATCGTGAAGATAGGCAAACAGTTGATGCCTGTTTTCTGTCGTTTTGATATAATTACCGGTTGTATGATCTGTAAATGTCTTTTCCTTCAGTATTAACTTCCGCTTCAAATAATCCTCGAACCCCATTGCGCTGTATTGATCTGTACCCGCATTGTTCTTGAACAGTTCCTTTACATTGTCGGGTGTAATGGTATTGTCGAGCTTTAGCGTTGGCAGTTTGTCGCGCAAATCCTTCCAATTCTTTAGGCCATAGTCCTTAAAAGTATAATCGTTGATGTTTTTGCCTTCCGGTATTTTGCCATCGGCCCCCTTCAATGTGCCAAGGTACATCTGGTTCTCGCGGAATACTACGCCAGTCTCGGCCCTGTTGATCCCAAACATTTCCAACTGTTTGGGTGTCGGGAAAGCTATCGGCAGCGCATCTTTGCCTTTCATGAGCTTATCACCTGGCTTGCCGACCGACTGGATGCCCTCGCACCTGCATTTCCAGCCATTTGGTGGCCAAAGGCTTCGGGCAGCAACATCGTCGAACGAAAATATCCGGCCATCCAGTGTGGCATGTTCGTCGCGAACATGGGTGTCGCCGATGGTCTGGTATTCCCAGTGGCCGATATACTTTTTTTCGCCAATAAACTCAAGGTAACGTGCCGAATTCTGCCCCGTTGCCACTGCAAATTGGTATTCGGTGGAGAGGTACGTTTGGTTGAAACTGGTATTTATCTTTTTTGCCGCTTCGATAAAGTCGCGCTCCGTGCGTATCTGGTTTTTCTCCTTGTCGATAAGCAGCCGGTTCAAAAGCAACACCTCGGCACGGCCTTTCGAATCACTGAACCGGAAGAGGTTCATTTCCATCATGGCCAACGATCGGTGGTCGGGCGCGTTCCAGTCAACTTCTATGCGCCTGTTGCCCCAACCTTCAAACAAACCGGACCGCAATTCTTCAGCAATCCGTTTACCTTTTAACATCTGCTTCCTTTCGGCATCCGATATCTTGCCGTTGTACAGGAAGCCGGCCAATTGCTCATCGAATATTGTGAGCTGGTCGAGCAGTGACTTTGACAACCCTGTAGCAACAGGTAATTTTCGTGCCGGGTATTCGGGCAATGTAACGCCACACGCCACAGCCATTGCCCTTATGGATGTGGCTATATTAAAATTTGCCTTTGCCCCTTTCACCGGGTTCGGTAAATTTACCGATGTTTCTTTCCTGCCCGTTACTGGGAAATTGAACGTTTTGGCAACCCACTGCTCATCGATTTCGTAGGTCGCCATAGCTTCGTTTACGATCTTCCAGTGTTCGGTAAGGTTCAACGATTCAGTCTCGTCGAACTGGAATTTCATCTTCGTATTGTCGAAAGGGTACCCCAAACCTTGAAGGATGGGGAATAGGAGGTCGTTCACAACAAACCTGAAAAAACGCTGGTCTGCTACGGATAGTTTTTCGTCCAGTGTCCGTTCGTGGACCTCCGATTGAGCGCGTGAGGCGCCGTTGTCGCTCACCATGGTGCCTCCGACAATCCTTTTGCTGATCTGGTCGTCGTGGAACTTTGCCTGTGAATTGTAAACACCGTCCGGATTGCCCGCATTGGCCATATCGTGAACCTGGATAGTGGTACCCACTGGCAGTACCGCCTGAGCCGCTTCGCCCATCAGCTTGAGCATTGCTTCAATGCGGGGTACTTCGGCCTTGTTCGGGGTTGTGGCAGTAATGAGCGGCATTCCAAATTTTTCACCAAACTCTGCCCATGCCTGCAATGCGTTTTTCTTCCATATGCAATTGGGCATTACATCGTTCAGGATGCCAAATGGCGAATTATGGCTTATCTCGATTACATCGGCCTCAGATTTGAGATCAATGAATTTATCGCCCAATATTTCAGTATATAAGCGATGGAATTGGGGGCAAAGGTTCCTTCGCGGTACAAAAACAATAACCGGGTCATCGATGCCCTTCATGATTTGCAAGTAGGTGTACTTCTTGAAAATTGCATCCAACACATAGTCCAGAAAGTCGAAAAACCACTTTTTATCCAAAAACTGGGACTGCTCCTGGAGTTGTTCCCCGCTTTTTTTATCGACCACGTAAAACCGATGGTTGGTAGTGGTCATCTTGCGCGTGTCTATAACGCTGGCCAGGTGCGCATCGATGGTGTCATCGTACAAGTCCTGCAGCAAATACCATCGGGGGTTTTCCGGGTTTTCGGCCGCCGTCAGGGCATCGCGCCACTCTTTGATCTGTTTTCGGTTACGATCCTTAAATTCAGATACAATTTTAGTGATAATCGCCAGGTCTGATTTCGGGAGGCTTTTCACTTCGCTTGCAGGCCCCTTCCCTTGTTTCCCTTTGCGGCCAAAAAAGTTTTTAAGTTCCATTTAAACTAGTTTTAAAATTTCTTCTTTCCTTGCCGGGGTTATCAGGCCAAACTGTTCGAGCATTGCAACCCCCTGTATGGTTTGCGGGTCTGTAAGGTCGATACCGGAGGCCTTGTCGAACTTGATTTTCCAGATTTCGATGTCGATATTTGTTTTGGCAGCAGTAAAAATCGACCTTAATTCGACCTGCGCAAACCTCCCCAAAAAGTCCAAAGGAGTCAATATCACTCTTTGCAGTTGCTCCGGTTCAGGGGTTTCGATCACGATGGCTGTTTCGGTTTCATAAGTTCCACCGGTACCTGTTTTGATTAACACATTCTTAAACCCCTGCTCTACTGCATAAATAGTTGCATCACCTAATAACCAATCCGGCTGCTGAAAATATTCTATTTGTCCTTCAGTTAATTTTGCTTTCATAAAATATTGTTAATTACTGTTATTTGGCTTTGTGTCAATGCGATATCGAATACTGTTATATTATTTATTTGTCCGCGTAAATATGCTGTACCAGAATAGTCTTGCGCCCCGATCAGAAAACTGACCCCAAACAACAAGGCTTTCGTTGCGCCTGTCGTTGCAGGTGTGCTTATTTCGGTATATATCCCATTCGTGTACGATCTTCTATAAGACCCGTCAAATGTAAATATATAACTAGCAAGGCTTTCTAATTGGTTAACGGCTTTTACGGTTGTTCCTGCCGCGTACCAATCGTTATCTACAGCTGGCAACACAAGGTTATTCCGATTTATTCTCAATACCTGTCCTGAAGGTAAAGCTCCAATGGTGATACAATTACTTAAGCCAAGAATTTTTACTTTTGTTATTAATGTCAAGGCGTTTTTGCGCTGTATTATAGACGAGTCTGCAAAACAGAGGCAGTCATCTACCCCGTCAAAATTTAGCGACGAAGCATCTGAATCGATCGCATATAAAGGTTTATATGCCAATATTGTCTGATAATTGTCCCTATTGTTACCACTTATGTCATATACTTTTTCCACCAGGTTTGACCCGTTCTTTTTGACCGCTATGCCAACATCTGTATAAGCAAGGCAACTGGTTAATACTCTCATCTCTCTTAGTGTTGCAATAACCTTGTTCATCCTCCAGAAGTTTATTATCGAGCCGCCATCGGCCTCTATCCTTAATTTTTGGGCCAATGCAGCAGGGTCGATATAGGTTGCAGTTTTCCTGTACATCATAACAATGCCCCCCAGATTTCGTAAGTTGAGCCTATTGTATTGACCTTCTCAAAGTGTATCATGTACGCTGTATTGATAGACAATGCCGGGACAACGCCCCATCGCCAAAAAATGTTTGCCGGCATTGTAATTGTGGGCAAACTTGCGCCGATACGGAACACAAGGATAGATTCGGAGACATAGCCAGATAATGGTATTGGCAGCGCGACGGCGAAAACATTCGCATTTGTTAAAGTTCCGATATACGTTTCTGTTGCCAATTTGAGGGTGAGCGTACCAGAAGTTGGGGCAGCAATAATTTCGGCGGCATACTTTGTATTGTCGCCAGAAGGGCCCTGCACTCCTTGTACTCCCCGGTCTCCGGTGTTGCCTTTTTCGCCTTGGACACCTTGTACTCCCTGATCCCCAGTGTCGCCTTTGATACCCTTCACTCCTTGTATTCCCTGGTCTCCGGTGTTGCCTTTTTCGCCTTGGACACCTTGTACTCCCTGATCCCCGGTGTCGCCCTTGATACCCTTCACTCCTTGTATTCCCTGGTCTCCGGTGTCACCTTTGATCCCCTGCACTCCTTGTATCCCCTGGTCTCCGGTGTCGCCTTTTTCGCCTTGGATACCTTGTACTCCCTGGTCTCCAGTGTCGCCTTTTTCGCCTTGGATACCTTGTATTCCCTGATCCCCGGTGTCGCCCTTGATCCCCTGCGGTCCGGTTTCTTTTAGCCCAATCAGTATGGGAGCCGTCACGCCTATTTCTATACGATACATGTTTGCCGTCTTATTTTGAATGGTCCGTTCGCTATCGTTACTATGCCATCGGCCTCGTTTTGTACTTCCATTTCCCACAAATGCGATCCGTGTTTGTGCAGTGTGTCGGCTGGGAGTATCGTTATCTTGATCATTTGCCCCGCGAGGGTTATGCCGCCGCCGGTGGTGGTGCTTTTTGCAAACAACAGGTCGCCGGTAGTGGACCGTACCTGCATGCGGACGGTGCGGCCGGCCATGTCGAAGGCTGTTGGCACAAGGATCTCTATTTCGGAATCGTCGCCCTCCATTCGCTCTATTGGCGTTGGGGCCTTTACCATATAAGCTGCCATATAGTCAATTAAGAATTAAAAATTTATGCATTACCATTTATGACCGACCGGGACCCGTCCCCAGATCCGCGCTTCGGTATATCCTGCCCCATCAGGATCGGTTACAAGGGGAAGATCGGCCGGGGTTGTTCCATTGCCGACATCTTTTAGCCAATCGACCGCGTCCTGGTACCGTTGCGCCCGGTGCTCGGGGATATCTTTCATACCGGTCTGGCTGTAGAGGTGGTACAGTGACATGTCGATCGTAATGGTCACTATCCAGGCATCGCGGGTGTCGGCCTGTTCCCCCGGTGCCTCGCCTTCTGCGGGCGGAAGCAACGGTGCAAATATCAATGCGCAGTCGTACCGTTTGCCAATGCGGTTCTTTATCTGTGCAATGGCTGTTTGTTCTGCCCTTATCAGCTTGGCCGACAGGTACCAGTCGGTTGGGGAGGTCAGTATCTTGATGACCTCGCTTTTGATCTGCATTGCGTAATCGGGTTCGGTGATGAATCTCATATAAGGCCCCCCTTCCGTCCCCCCAAGGGGGGGAAACTTGCTGCTAGATTATCCATTATAAATTAGTAATTAGAAATACCTGGTTTTAACCGCCTCGCGGGACATTGTTTTTACTTCGAATTTTTCGATAAATGTTGCTTTGTTCAGTTCCGAGATGGCCGATTGCAGGGCATCGGGTCCATCATCGTTGGCCCCGCTACCTTTCTCGAAGGCGAGCAACTGGTCTATCAGGTTCACCTGACCCTGATAGCTTTTCTCGTCCTCGTTGAACCACACGTTCAGCCGCTCAAAATGCCCGGCCATGCTCTCGATCCTGTCGTACTTGTTCCCTTTCGGCTGTTTATCGGCCACAACGGGCACATAGTAGCCGCGCCTGTCGCCTTCGGTGTCGAAATCGTTCACAAATTCATCCTGTGCAAACAGCCCTTCGATCAGGTAATTAATGTTGTGTTTTTCGAGATTGCGCGTTTGGTACAGGTCGTAAAGCCAACAGGCACAGATTGACCTGGATGTCTGCTTCACGAAAGAGTGAACAACATGGAACTCGCGCCCTGCTTTGCCAACCAAAAGAAGTGCCTTGTAGTCGCCTTTGTCTTTATAGCTCAGGTCGCCGTACATGATAAGGGCATCGTATTTCGATAAGGGGAGCGGCTTTTTGTGCTGTACCCATTCCGGGTCAAATATCGCACCATCGACCAGTGGCGTACACATGTATTCGCGCATCCACGACCGGTAAGGGGTTGCAGCCCTTTTTGTGCGCCAGTATTCGGAGGTGTATTTCTCGGGCCACGATGGGTTGAAGTTATCGTCCAGTACTGCCGGTATCTTATAATAGTAATAGGGTTTTGAAAGGTTGCACTGTTTGGCCTCCTTGTTGGCAACTACCGATTGCTCGACAAGCTTTGCCATCAGCGAGTTTTTATGGATCAGGTTATTGTTGAAAAGGAACCTCTCCTTTCCCTTGTCGAAGCAGCCCCATAACGTACCGGTGATGTAATCGACACCCTCACGGATCAGCCGGTCGTTGTTACACCTTTTCAGGTTGTCTATATCGTCACAAACGATATAGTCGGGGCGGTGCTCCCCATGCCGCAACCCGCGCGGGTCCTGCCCGAAGCCAAGCGCGTGGTAGTGCACCCCGTCGCGGGCCGTAAAACTGCCGTCGCTCCAGTCGCCGTGGTTGAACTGCTTGCCGTAGTCGTTGATCAAACGGTTATTGAATTTCAGGTTGGCCTGGATATCCGACAGCAAACGGATTGCCTTGTCTTCGTTCTCGCCGATTATGAGCATGAACCACAGCTCTTTTTTAACGAAAACAAGGTACAGGGGCACTCCCAGCACTGCGTGTACCGACTTTGCGCCTGCCCTAAAGATGTTCAGCAATGCTTTAATTACGGGATGGTTCACAATGTCCCGTGCGATCTCTTTGTGGTATGCGGCACACTGGCAGGTCGCATAATCGGGGAAATAATATTCGAACCAACGGGCATAATCGGCCTCCAGCTTTTTCATCCGCTTGCGCTTGCCGTCCTGCGTTTCGTGGATATCGACCGATGTGGCCTTGCATATCCGTTCGGCGTGCAGTTCGTATTCCCTAAGTATTTTGTCGTAGTTCTTTACCATAAAAGCACGGCCCCCCTTCCGTCCCCCCAAATGGGGGGAAACCCAAAACACATAGTTGCCATCCTGTTATCCATTGTCCTGTTGTATTTTGAAGATCAGGAACGATTTGTGCCATTTGGTCATTTCGGCGGCCAGTTTGGGCTCCTGCATGCTCAGCCAATTGTCGAACTCTATGAATATGTCGCGGCAAACAGACGGGCTTGCTTTAAGGCACATGTAATCATAAGCCTTCATCACCTTGCTCAACGAATCGGCATCCACCCCTTTCTGCTCTTTGCCATCTTCGCCCAGTCGGGCTTCGCCTTTGGCGATCCTTACAGCTTCCTTTAAAAGGATTTTCTTTAGTTCGGTAGGGCCGGTATCGAACAGGTCGCGGGTGCCGTCCCATTTGCCTTTGTCCCTCCAACTGTAAATTGTCTTAATATCACGGTCTAAAGCTTCAGCTATGGCCTCCGGGGCCCACTTTTTTTCACAATAAAGGGTCTCTGCATGCGCTATTTCGGCAGGGTTTGCCCGTTTTGCCTGTTTTTTCTTTGCCATTTTGCCAAAAAGTTTTGTGCCAAATATAAATAATGGGCCAATAGGCAATGTTAAATTTTCGAAAAGTACTAAAGCGGCTTTATGATTTAATAAAGCGGCTTTATGGTTTAATAAAGCGGCTTTATGGTTTTGGGAAAATTTAACATTGCGAAACGATTGCCGATATACATTTGCCACTGGTGATCAGGAACCCGAAATCCACAAAATTTCCAATTTCCAATTTCCAATTTCCAATTTCTAATTATCAATTATCGGACAATGCTCATCAAGAAGATCGGAAAATCGCACATGGAGGTAAAGATGTACGGCAACATCGGCGGCTGGTTTGTCGATGGCGACAGGTTTACTTCGATCCTCGACCAGTTCGAGGCCGATGGCATCGCGGAGGCAACCTTCCGGATGCACTGCTACGGCGGCAGCGTGTTCGAGGGGTCGGTGATCGGCAATGCGTTCAGCCGGTCGAAAATAAAGATCAACATAGTGATCGATGGCGTGGCCGCATCGATGGCCTGCATGGTTTTGCCTTATGTACCAGCCGAAAATATCCAGATAGCCGAAAATGGCTTTGGCATGTTGCACCGTCCGGCTTCCGATGGCGGCGGCAATGCCGATGCACATCTTGCAGCCGCCAAACTGCTTGGCGACATGGAGGCGAACATTATCCGCACCCTGGCCGAACGTACAGGCTTGGCCCCGGAAGAGATAAAGACAAAATTCTTCGACGGCAACGACCATTGGCTCAATGCCGATGAAATGGTTCAATACCGCCTGGCCGGGTCGAAGGTCAAAGCCATAGCGAGCATTGCCGCGCTCGACAAACTGCACATCGAAAACATGACCGAAGAGGGGGTTTACGGCCATTTTGCCGCTTCCCTTAACATTTCCGGGGCATTTGCAAATAACAATAAAAACAATTTACGCATGAAGGAAGATTTGATCAGGAAGTTCAAGTTGAAAGATCTCACGGCTGACAGCTCAGATACTGCCGTGCAGGCAGCACTGGAAGCCAAATTTCAGGCCATGGAGCAGCGCCTGGCCACCCTCGAAGCCGAGGCGAAAACCAAAAACGATGCAGCCATCAATGCGCTGCTCGATGGGGCATTAAAAGCGGGAAAAATCAAGGCAGGGGCGCGGCCTACCTTTGAAGCGATTGGCCAAACCAACGGCATCGAAGCTTTGACAACCGTGTTGGCGGGCATGGGGACCAGAATGCCAATCACAAGCATGTTGAAGACTGAAGGCATGGGAGCTAATGCAATGGGCGAAAAAACGTTTGCCTGGTACCAGCAAAACGATGTAAAAACACTGGAGGCAATGCCGGTTGCCGATCCTGAAATGTTCAGGGAGTTGTACAAGGCCGAATACGGGTGCTATCCGGTTTAGAAATTGAAGAATTAAAGAATTAATAATTAAGGAATTAAAAAATGAAAACAAGATTGATTTTTGGGGTTCTGTGTTCGCTGCTGTTCAGCGTTATGGCCGGGGTCGGCGTATCGGTGGCCACCGGGCTACCGGTACTGCCGGTCTCGGGTGTTTTGCTGGGGATGTCCCTCATCCCATTCCCCTCGATGCCAGGGGTTGCCATGGCCACTGTTTATCAGGAGGTTTGGACAAAAGAGATCGTAAAAGGCTTTAACCTGGCAATGAAAGATACTTTTTTGGACGGCATACCCGACAGGAGCCAATATGTGATAGGCGACGCGGAATCGCAGGTCATCCACTCGACTTATTTTGGGGTCATGCCCGACGTGCTGATAAACAACAGTACCTACCCGATGGACATACAGGCACTCGACGGGTCGAACCTCACGATATCGCTCGACAAATACCAGACAAAGGCGACGCCCATAACCGACGACGAGCTTTTTGCACTGGCCTACGACAAGATGCAAACGGTAAAAGAGGCACATGCCGACGCATTGGCCACCAACAGGCTGAAAAAAGCCATCCACGCCCTTGCCCCTGCCGGCCATGCCGCCTCGCACCCGGTACTGCTCACTACCGGCGCGGCAACTGCGGACAACAGCCGCAAACGGTTGAAATGGGACGATATTGTGGCATTGCGCCAGGCGTTTACCGATGGGGGCATCCCATTGGAAGACTTGCGCCTTGTGTTGTGCGCCGACCACGTGAACGACCTGCTGCTGGCGGACACGGCTTTTCAGAAAACTTACGCGAACTTTGCAGGCGGTTTGATCACCAACCAGTTGGGGTTCGATATCCGCGAATATTCGGCCAACCCGTACTTCACAGTATCGACCAAGGTTAAGCTTGCGTTTGCTGCGGTTCCGGGTGCAACCGCGAGGCAGGCATCGGTGGTGTTCAACGTAAAGCGGGCACGCAGGGCGACCGGTGTCACCAAAATGTACTGGTCGAAAGCCGAGAACGATCCGTTGTACCAGCGCAACCTGGTCAACTTCCGGAACTATTTTATTTGCCTCCCTTCGGTCAACGAAGCGATAGGGGCCATAGTGAGCGACATCCCAACTGTAGGATAAAAGCCCCCCTTCCGTCCCCCCAAGGGGGGAAACCCAAAAGAGGGACGGAATTAGCGAGGGTTAAAAAAATTTAAACAATATGCAAATCAGCGAAGCGCAACAGCAACAGGCCATGGAACTTGCCGAAAAGTACGGATACAAGGATCTTTGGGCGAACGCGAACGGGGAGTTTTTTACCAGCGCAAACCATGCCGCACTGTCGGTTGGCAACGATGGGGAGAAATGGGCAAAGGTTGACCTGACGACAAACCAGGGTAAAATTAAAAAATCGAAAAAATGAGCTTACGTGGAATAGTTATTACAGAAGGCAAGGTAGGGGCAAACGTTGTGGGAGACAACCGCGAATTTGGCCTCATTGCCAATGGTGTGGCGGTAACGGGGAAGGCACAGTTGGCTGTGCCTTACGTACTGCGCCGCCCATCGGATGCGGTGGCAATTGGCATCGATGCGGCTTATGATACCGCCAACTCGGTGAACGTCTATAGGCACATATCCGAGTTCTACCGCAGGGCGGGCGAAGGGAAAAAGCTCAACCTGATGCTATTGGCACAAACAGTATTGCCTGCAGCTATGACAACGCTTGCCAAAACACTGGTAATTGCTGCTGAAGGGATGATTTCCGATATGGCTTTCGCCTTTAACCCGGTTTCGGGTTACACGGAAACCCCGCTCAATGGGATGAACGCCGATGTATATGCAGGCATAGCCGCACTTCAGACATTTGCCGACTGGGCAGATACAAACGACACCCCACTGCATACAATACTTGAATGTAGGGGAATCGTGGCTACCCTATCCACGTTAACGGACATGAGGTTGCTGACCTCGCCAAAGGTGACCCTTGTAATAGGCCAGGACTATACCTTTGCCGAAAGCCGGTGGACACTTGGCAAGAAATTTGCCGATGTTGGCACCTTCCTTGGGACAGTGGCTTCGCAGCCCTGGAACCGCAACCCTGGCGAAGTGGCCACGCAAAACCTCACCAATGCCACACTTGGTGTTTGGCAGGTTGGCGGCTTGAGCAACCACACCAAGATTGGCGATTACTATGCCGACATCGAAACCCTTAACGACAAAGGTTATGTATTCCCGGTTAGGTACCAGGGCATGTCGGGTTACTGGTGGAACGATGGGCATGTTTGCGCACCAATTACAGTCGATTCTGCCGGCAACATGAACCAATCGACCATCTATTATTCCCACACCATCGACCAGGCAAAGCGTGCCCTTCGTATTGCCTATCTGCCAGAGGTAAAGAAACCGGTCGTCCTTGACGGCGGAAAACTCCCCGCCACGATGGTGGGCTACTACAACGCCATTGGCGACAACATTTTCAACCAGTTGGCCGGGCGCGAACTGATCAGCGACGGCAAGACATACACCGATGCCAACAGCGACCTGCTCACAGCCAAAGTGCTTACCGTACAGTTTGCGGTAGTACCAACGGGCTGTGTCAATGAGATCGTAGGTACCATTAATCTTAAAAATCAGTAAGCCATGAGTATAGTAAGACGAATGGGTGAAGTGTATTCGGCAGGCGATGTGGTTGTGACTGTTGCAGGTCTTTTCGATGTAAACCCAAGCACCATTGAATACAACTACAAGTATGCGCACGAATACCAGCGCGGCATCAAACGCAATCCCCGGGGCTGGCGCATGGGTGCCAAAGAGATGGATGGTAAGATTACCCTACCATTGGATGTGATTACACAGATCGAACTGGCCGCCCCCAATAGCGATATCGCCCTTATCAAGCCCTTCCCGATCAATGTCACATTTGCCAATACGGAAAATGTGTTGATCAATGATGTGATCTTTGCTAAGTTCATCGGCAATGGCCGCAATGTTACCGCCGATGGCGAACTGGAAAAAGAACTTGAGCTTTTTGTCCTGGACATCAAATTACACGTAAGTATTTAACAATGGGCGGCCACAAGGGCCGCCCCAACACCCAATTTAAAAATGGAAAAATTACCTGAAGGAATTACTGAGGCTATGGTCGCAGATGCGAAGGCCAAACACGGCAATGATAAAGTAAGGCTGATCGACATCCCTGTTGATGAAGATGCCACCGGTTATAAAACCGTTCTGGCCGTTGTGCCTTCGCGGACGGTCGTGGGACAGTACCGCCGCTGGGCTGAGACCGATCCCAAGAAAGCAGACGAGATTATCGTAAAGGCATGCCTGATGTCGCACAAGGACGAGGTAATGGCCGATGATGGGTTGTTCTACGGTGCTCTCTCCGGTATTGCCGAACTGATTCCTGTAAGGAAGGCGATCGTAAAAAACGTATAGGGCAGTTGCCGCACATCAGGCCACTGAAGGATGCGGACAACTGCGATATATGGGAATTGATCGAGATGTACAACGCGATGGTCAGGCTCTTTTTTAAGGAAGATCCCGACAAGCTATCGGACGATGAATTTGCAAGGCGCATCGAGGAGCTGCGCTGGTTATCGGAAGAGGGTTTTCTAAGGGGAACATAAAGCCCCCTTCCGACCCCCCAAGGGGGGAGACCGGAACCCATGGGGGAATAAAAAAAAAGGATAAAAATTAGAAATTAACGGGATTTCCCCCTTGGGGGGACTAAAGGGGGCTTTATGGTATTCGACTATTCGGGCAGGATTCAGG
>SESG01023944.1_pt1 | contig 12522 bp, 13 predicted proteins | sample 3171421 | NCBI WGS metagenome assembly SESG01 (sample SAMN10866946, study PRJNA518727) | freshwater metagenome | biome: subpolar coniferous forest; feature: holomictic lake; material: water; isolation source: holomictic Lake 227, 6 m and 8 m depth | place: Canada: near Kenora, Ontario | collected... | reverse complement strand
ATCAGGTTGCCCGGGGGTTCGCGAAGGGTTCCGCGCGGAAGTAGGAATTCGTTTCCAAAAGGCGCCTGGCAGTCGATCAGGCAGATCTCAAGGCGATGACGCAAATGCAGGTATTGCATCCCATCGTCGAGGATGAGCGTGTCGCAGCCCATTTTCTCGATGGCGTAAATGGCGCTGGCCACGCGGTTCTTGTCCACCAGCACGATCACGTTCTTCAAATTCACCGCCAGCATGTAGGGCTCGTCGCCCGCGAATCGCGAGTCCAGGAGAACCGATTGGCCGTCGGAAACCACTCGAGGCTTGTATTCCTTCGGCGGGTTGAGCTTCAGGGCGAGCCTCCGCAGCAGAGGCGGCTTCTTGCTTTTGTAACCACGGCTGAGAATCGCCACCTTCCGTCCACCGGCCTGCAATGCCCGCGCGAACCGCTCGACGACCGGCGTTTTACCTGTCCCCCCGACGGTCAGGTTGCCGATGCTGACCACGAGGACTCCCGAGTTGTGGGAGCGAAGAAAGCGCTTCCAGAACATCAGAAGCCGCATCTGGACTCCCAACCGGTAGAGATGGGAGAGCCCGTAAAGGAACCATCGCAGGATGCTGGCACGCTTGCCGTACTGACGTTCAAGGATGACGTCGATCGCGAATTCTTCAAACTGTTCAAGCCAGCGGCGCACGGGAAGGAGAGTTTAGACCCGGATTTACTTGGATGCGAGAGTTTGCACGCCGATATTGTCGGCTTGGGTAATGAGAATCCGCCCGTTGGGAGTGTTGGCCGCCTTGAGCATTGCGCGACCAATGGCTTCGGCATTGTCCAAGGCAAGGCAGGCGATGGTCGAGCCCGAGCCGCTGAGGAATCCGCCCACTGCGCCGGCGGCTTCGGCGGCTTGGATCGTTTGGTTTAAAAAGGGGATCAGGGGGAGCCGGTGCGGTTGATGAAGGAAATCGGCAAAGGCGCCCCGGAGCATTCGATAATTTTGGGAAGCGAACGCGGCGGTGATTCGGCAGGCATTGGAGGCGCTGACAATGGCTTGATGGTGGGCAATGGTTTGGGGCATGACCTTGCGGGCATCGGGCGTGGCGATCTCGAAGTCCGGGATCAAGAGGACGAACTGGAGTTCCGGGGCGACTTCAAACCGGAAATGAGATCCGTCGGGGTTGGCCACGGTAAATCCCCCGAAAGCTCCTGGAGCTGCGTTGTCGGGATGGCCTTCAAGCGTTGCGCAGATCTGGAAAAGTGTCTCATCGGAGAGCGGCTTTCCGGCGAGTTCGTTGAGTCCATGCAAAAGGCCAAGCCGGACAGTCACGCTGCTGCCCATCCCCCGGGACCGGGGTACTTCCCCTTCGATGTCCAAGTCAAACTCGAATGCCGGGATATTCGTGGCACTGAAGAAAGCTGCGGAGGCCTCTTCCACCATGGGGCTGGCTCCCGTCGCTTGCAGAGAAGGGGCGGAACCGGAAACCACTTTCTTGAGCGTCACCCGGTTGTAAATCTGGAGGGCAACACCCAGACAATCGTAACCCGGGCCGAGATTGGCGCTGGTGGCTGGGACTTGAATCGTTACTTCTTGCATCGCCTTAGCAAAACAGGAATGGAATCGCTTCAAAAGAATTTTCCTGTAGGGGCTTTCCGGGGTCCTTTCCAAGGGACCAAAAGAACCGAAGGGGACCGCCACCACGCTCGCCTTTCTCGAAGACTCGATTGCCAAATGGCTCTCAAGCTCCTACCTTCGCGCCTTATGCAAAGAATTGATGGCCGCCAACCCAACCAGCTTCGTCCCTTAAGTTTCATCCAAGACATCGCTCCGCACTCCACCGGTTCGGTTCTCGTTGCCACCGGTAATACCCGGGTGATTTGCTCCGCGATGATCGAAAATGGGGTTCCGCGCTGGATGTTGGATCAGAAGGTGACCGGCGGCTGGCTCACCGCGGAGTATTCCATGCTTCCTTATTCCACCCAGCAACGCAAAGCCCGCGACATTTCAAAAGGCAAACTCGACGGCCGCAGCTCGGAGATCCAGCGCCTGATCGGCAGATCCCTGCGCGCGGTGGTGGACTTGGAATTACTCGGCCAGCGCACCCTTTGGGTTGATTGCGACGTGCTTCAAGCCGATGGCGGCACCCGCACCGCCTCCATCACAGGGGCTTGCGTTGCTGTAGGATTGGCTTTCGAGAAACTCATCGCCAAAGGAGCCCTTGCCAAGTCGCCCCTCAAAAAGCTTTTGGCTGCTGTCAGCGTCGGGGTGTGCGAAGGCGTCCCTCTCCTTGACCTGAATTACGTCGAAGACCGGGATGCCGCCGTCGACATGAACCTCGTTCTCACCGAAGACGGCCAATTCGTAGAGCTCCAGGGTTCCGGGGAAGAAACCACGTTCAGCGACGGGGAACTTGCCAGCATGCTCGAGCTCGGCCGGGAAGGCATCGGCAGCCTGATCGCCTCCCAGCGCGAACTGCTCCAGCAGGCAAGGGAAACTTACAAGGCCAAGTAAGGGACAATAGGTCCCATAGGTCGCATAGGACCCTGAGGCTGGCCCCGCTATTTCTTCAGGAACGGCGACAGCAGGTCGATCGGCAGCGGCAGGAATGTCGTCGTGCTGTGCTCGCTGGCGATCTCCCGCATCGTTTGCAAATAGCGGAGCTGGAGCGCGATCGGTTCCTCTTTGATCAGCGCCGCGGCTTCGACCATTTTTGCCGCCGCTTGGAATTCGCCTTCCGCATTGACGATTTTCGCCCTGCGTTCGCGTTCGGCTTCGGCCTGCTTTGCCATGGCCCGCTTCATGGTATCGGGCAACAAAACATCTTTGACCTCCACGGCGGTTACTTTGATTCCCCACGGATCGGACTGCCGGTCAATGATTTCCTGCAGAGTCATGTTGATCTTCTCCCGATGCGAGAGAAGGTCATCCAATTCGGCCTGCCCGATCACGCTTCGCAAGGTGGTCTGCGCAATGAGCGAAGTCGCCTTGAGGAAATTCTCCACCTTGATCACCGCCGCCTCCGGGTCGATTACCCGGAAATAGACCACCGCATCGACCATCACAGGGACGTTATCCCGGGTCATCGTGTCCTGGCGGGCCACGTCGATGGTCACCACCCGCAGATCCATTTTAACCATCCGGTCCACCAGCGGGATGAGCAGGACCAACCCCGGCCCTTTAACCCCCAGCAGCTTGCCCAGACGGAAGATCACCCCGCGCTCGTATTCGCGCAGAATCCGGACCATTTGTGGTAACACAATGGAAGCGATTATAAACAACGGAATCGCCCAGCTCACGAGCCTCATTAAACCTTCAAGTGGTTGCATTTAGTTCCTTTTATTTAGTTGTTTTAAAATGGGGGAACGGGCACTCAAGAAGAGTCCGATTCCCCCCTGTCATTCCTGCGCCTTCGGCCTCACTTTCAAGGTGAGCCCTTCCAAGCCAATCACTTCCGCCATCTCTCCCTGTTCGATCGGGGTCTGGCTGGTTGCCTTCCAGTATTCCCCTTCGATGAAGACTTTGCCGTCAACGGAGTCGATCCGGGTCACCGCTGCGATCGATTGCCCCATCATCGTTTTGCTCCCGGTTTTCACGGGAAGCATTTGGGCGCGCAATCCCTTGCCCACCACAAAAACAAAGAACGCAGCCGTCAGGATGACCCCCGGCAGGATGAATCCCAAGGAAAGCCGGAACATTGGATCGCTCCGGTCGAAAAGCATCAAGGAGCCGAGAAAGAACGAAATGATTCCTCCAAAGGTCAGGACCCCGTGAGTTGGCGCGAACACATCCACCACAAAGAGGAGGATCGCGAACCCGATCAGTGCCAGCCCGGCAATGTTTACCGGCAGAATCGCCGACATATACAGGACAAGGATCAGCGCAATGGCCCCCACCACTCCCGGCAGGATGGCCCCCGGGTTGCTCAGTTCGCCAATGAGCCCGTAAATGGCAATCAGCATCAGGATGAACATCACCTCCGGCCGCCATATCATTTGGAAAACCATTTCCGCCGCCGTGCGCTTGATCTCCACGACTTCCGCTCCCGCTGTCTTCAAAGTACGCCCCCCCACCTCCTTGCCGTCGATCTGCCGGAGCAGGTCGGGCACGTCGGTGGCGATGAATTCTATCACCTTCAACTCAAGGGCCTTTTGCTCGGTAATTGAGGCGCTCTCTTTGACGGCGGCCTTCGCCCATTGGACATTCCGGTTGCGCCTGCCTGCAATGGTCTCGATGTAGCTCACGGAGAAATTCTCAAGCTTCTGCTTCATGGTTTCGTCGGCTTTCTGCTCAGTGCCCATGCCTCCGCCGGTTTGGACGGGATGGGCAGCTCCGATGGTGGTAGCCGGCGCCATGGCCGCGATGTTGGAAGCCAGCGTGATGAAACAACCGGCGCTGGCCGCCGTCGCCCCCGTCGGTGCCACGTAAACGACGATGGGCGTCGGGGATGAAAGGAACTTCTGCACGATGAGCAAGGTGGAATCAAGCAGCCCGCCGGGGGTATTCAGGCGCACTACAAGGCATTCCGAGCCCCTGTTCCGGGCTTCGACTATGCTGCGGGAAATGTAGGCGGCGGTGGCCGGCCCGATTGCTCCGTCCACGTCGATCAGGGAGACTTTCGCGCCCCAAGCATACGCTCCCATAATAGCCCACGCCAGAACAACCCAAAGGATCATTCGCCTCATCGCCCTTCAAGCTAGCACAGGATCGGGGCTTTGCAATGGACGGATCGGTCCGACATAGGTCCCCTGCGTCCTATCGGACCTATTTCCCCGGGCTTTTCAGCGGGTCAGATTCACGCACGCCTGCAGGGTGTTGGCCATCAACATGGCGATGGTCATGGGGCCGACTCCGCCGGGAACAGGGGTGATCGCCGAGCATTTTTGGGCTACGGTTTCGAATTCGACGTCTCCCACCAGCTTGTAACCTTTCGCGTTGGAGGCATCCTCGACGCGATTGATCCCGACGTCGATTACCACCGCGCCGGGCCGGACATGCTCGGGTTTGACGAAGTGGGGGCGGCCGATCGCTGCGATGAGAATATCCGCGGAGCGGGTCACCTCGGCGAGATTGCGGGTGCGGGAATGTGCGACGGTGACGGTGGCGTCGGCGCCTTTGCCCTTGCGCATGAGGAGCAGGGCCATCGGTTTGCCCACGATCATGCTGCGGCCGAGCACCACGACATGGGCGCCGGCCACTTCCACGCCGCTTTCAATGAGCAGCCTCTGGCAACCCAATGGAGTGCAGGGAACAAAACAATCGGCATCTCCGAGGGCAAGCTTGGCGACGTTGACCGGATGAAACCCGTCTACATCCTTGCGAGGATCGATTGTTTCGATCACCGCCCGCTCGTCGATGTGGGCGGGAGGCGGAGACTGCACGAGAATGCCGTGGATCTTCGGATTGGCGTTGAGCTGTTTGACCAGCGCGATCAGATCCTCTTGGCTGGTGGTTGCGGGAAGCTCGAATTTTTCGGAGTAAAACCCCAGTTCCTTGCACATCTTGTCCTTGGAACGGACATAGGCCCGGGAGGCGGGATCTTCCCCCACCAACACGACGGCCAGGCCGGGGATATGCCCGTGGACCTTGAGCGCGGCGGTTGCTTCGCGGGTTTCGGAGTTGATTTTATGGGCGATGGCTTTTCCGTCGATGAGCTTCATGGATGGGGTATTTTAGCCCGGAGTGGTGCGGGAATGAAGTACTTTTCAAGGGGGAATGGTATTATTGATGGGCAGGGGGGAATGGATGCCCGGTGGAGGTTCCCCGAATGAGAGGAATCGCTCGGTCCCATTATTCGCATTCCTCCCATCCGCCACAGGGTCGCGCCATTCTCCCCGGGAAAGCAGCGGACCAAGGCGCGGGGTGCGGGAAATTTGCCCGCCGCTTGAGCCTGAAAGCGACAATTGGACGGGACTAATGAACCCGCATCATTGCCGAGAGCGCTTGCTCCAAACGCAGCCGTTCCTCTTCGAATTCCGCTTCCGTTGTCGTTTGCTTGATCTCCAGCAGTTCGCCCATCGTAATCTCCACCCGCGCGAACGGCTTGGGAATCATGAAGCCGTCCCAGCTCTTGAGCCGCCAGAACTTGGAATACTCCACGTTGGCCGGCAGGACCGGAATCCCGGTTTTTTGAGCCAGCTTGAGAACGCCTGGGTTTAAGTAATACCGCGGGCCGCGGGGTCCGTCGGGGGTGATCCCGACATCCCAGCCTTGGGCCAGGAGGGATTTCATCTCGATCAAAGCCGCCGCCCCGCGCCTGGAGCTGGAGCCCCGAATGGAACGTACTTTGAAATTGGAAAGAAACGAGGCGACGATCTCTCCGTCTTTGCTGGCGCTGGTGAGGGCTGCGGTTTTGCGCTGGTTGAGGTAGCGCTCGATTAAGTGCGGAAAGAGCATGAGGCGGTTGTGCCAGAAAATCCAGATCAGCGGGCGATCCTGGGGTTTGCCCAGCAATCCGACGCGATCGACGATGCGAATCCGCAGAGTGGCCAGGAGAATCCTGACCAGAACGGTTCCAATGGTTGCTAAGAGGCGGGCTTTGCGCACAGCGGGGCAGGCTAAGGGGGAAACGCCAAATGCTAAAGACTAAATGCTGGATTTGAAGCGAAAGACACAATGGAGGGGGAGGTTGTCGGAGTTCCTGTACTTTCTTTGAACGAACCGTGAACAGTGCGGTCTAACCTCGGCATATGCTTAAACAATTGGCCTTGCTCGCTTGTGTCGCTCTTCTCCCCGTTTTCGAAGCGGGAGCTGCGGATGGGGCGTATGGATCTCCGGCGGCGGTTGTGGGCAAAGCATTCCCCTCGCTAAAGGTGGAGTTCATGGGAGCCAAACCCGATTACGAAGGCAAAGCGCGGATTGTGGAGTTTTGGGCTACCTGGTGCCCTCCTTGCCGGGCCACCATTCCGCACCTGAATAAGACGTATAATAAGTTCAAGGATAAAGGGCTGGTGGTGATAGGGGTGACAGACGAAGAGAAATCAAAGGTCGAGAGTTTCAGAACAAAGATTCCGATGGACTATAGCGTGGCAATCGACGCCTCGGGAGAGTTGTCCAAACAGTTGGGGATCCGAGGTATTCCACAAGCATTCGTTGTGAATAAAAAAGGGGTGGTCGTCTGGGAAGGCCATCCGATGCAGCTCAAGGAGGAGACCTTGGAGAAGGTCTTGGCCGAGTAGGGCAGGGGGCATACAAACACTTTTCATATAGCCTGGTTGGGGAAGGGCGGCCATTACAGTGGTCGCCCTTCTTTTTTTTCGGAGGATGTGAGGAATGGGTGACGCTCCCACACCCATCTCCGCTGACACATTGACAACAGGGGCCCGACTTTCCAGAATACAGGCCCGAAGCGGGGCATCGCAGGCCTCTTTTATTGTGAATTCTCCAATCCATCCACGGATCATTGCCCTATTTCTAGCGCTGCTCTCCTTGAGCGGTTGCGCGAGCTTTTCGCAAAAGAAAAAACCTTTGGCCGCCCAAACTCAAGGCGAACCGCTTCCGGCGCATCCGGCTTTTGTAGGGCGAGTGTCTTTGGTCAATGAAGGGCTTGGATTCGTTCTCGTTGAGGCCTCCCCGCTTTTCATGCCGGAGGCCGGGCAGGCGCTTAAATGCATTAATAATGGAGTTGAATCCTCCATCATTGCGGTGGGAACCGAGCGCAAGCGGCCCTTCATTAGCGCCGACATCGTCAAGGGAACGCCGCATCGGGGCGACGAAGTTTACCAGTAGGATTGCGGGAAATAGAGGGGCGGGGGGGAAGCGAAAGTGAGTCGGGAATTGACTAACCGGGGAATTAGTTTACCCCATTAAGTAACCGCCGTCGTTTCCCTCCGGGTTGCTTCGCTGGCGGCCTTTTTAAACCAATGGATAAACCTTCCTCCCAAATAGAGTTGCGCAATGAATGCGAGAAGCTGGCTGACATCTTCGCCGTTCTCCAACGCTGCTTTGTGCTCCGGCTCTCCAAGGAGCTCGCCCGGGGCAAGGTCTCCTTTCCGCAATATTTCCTGCTCGGGTTTCTTGCCCAGGGTCCGAGCCGGACAGGCCCTCAGTCGCTGACGATGACCGAAATCGCCGCGAAAATGGCTCATACCACCGCAGCGGCAACGGGGATGGTGGATCGGCTTGAAAAACTCCGTTACGTCTTGCGTGCCCGCAGCAGCGAGGACCGGCGCAAGATCGTCGTGCAGATCACGCCGGCCGGGGCTGAGCTTGTGATGAGGATTCGTGCCGACATGGTCGACAACCTGATGGAGATGATGAAGAGTTTGGAGTCGGACGAACAAGTAATGTGGCTGCAAATTTACTCCAAGATTTTCAATTACTGCGTTAACAAATGAAGAAGTATTTACTGGTTATTTCCGCCCTTTCACTCCTGCTTGCCGGCGCATGGGCCGACGCAAACTCCACGCCTCCGCCGGACAAAGGCGGACTGGATAAGGCAGAGCCGGGCAAAAAAGTACAGGGCAAGGGGGAGCCGGGCAAAGAAGGGACATGGAGCCTGAAACTGGATGAGGCCGTGAATCTCGCCCTCAGGCAAAATCCGGATATTTTGAGTGCGAAGCAGGAAATCCAAAGGACTCGTGGACTGGTGATCGAAGTGCGGGCCCAAGCGTTGCCACAGGCGACGGTCACCAGCACTTACACCCAGCAGGATCGCAATCTGCTGCGCGACACGGCCGGGACGACGGGCGCCCAGGCAACGCCAACCCCGACTCCGGCCAGTACAGGCACTTCCCAGCAAGCCCCGAAGACACCCAAGGCGAAGACCGTCGAGTTTAGTCCCCAGGACAAGGCATGGAATGTGACGGTGACCGGCAAACAGTTGATTTATTCGGGCGGCCAGGTCCTCGCAGCCTTGAAGGTTGCGCGCCTGACCCAGGACAGCAGTTATTTCTCATTGAGGGAAACCATCGACAAGGTGATTTCCAATACGCGCATCCTTTTCAATCAAGTGCTGGTGAATCGGGAACTGATCAAGGTCCAGGAGGAATCGGTGCGGCTCCTGAAGAACCAGCTTACGGACCAGCAGATCCGGTTTGAGGCGGGCACGGTGCCGCGATTCAACGTGTTGCAGGCCGAGGTGGCCGTTTCCAACGCGCTGCCCGCTTTGATTCAGGCCCGCAACTCGTATCTGATCTCCCAATTGAATCTAGCCAAGGTGCTGGGGGTGGATTACGGTGGAAGCGCCCAGCCGGTGCCATTCAATGTGGTGGGCGAACTCGTCATTGATGAACGGCCAATCTCGCTCGATGAAGGCCTGGAGATGGCTCGAGCCCAGCGGGCACTCTTGAAGGTGCAGCGTCAACAGATCCTGATCCAGGTCCAGCAGATCCAGATCGCCTTGGCCGGGTATAAACCGACGCTCTCCGTGCAGGGCGGTTACGAGATTCGCAATAGCCATCTTACCCACACTCTTTCGGACACGGTCAACGGCTGGTTCTTCGGGGTGACCGGCACGTGGAACGTGTTCGACGGATTCGCCACGTATGGGAAGGCCAAGCAAGCGCGGGCTCAGTTGGAAGAGGCGCGGATCGCCTACAACGACACCTGGCATCTGGTGGAGTTGGAGGTTCAGGAGACTTACGCCAATATGCAGCAGGCCAAGGAGTTGATGGCAAGCCAGGAGAAAAACGTGGAACAGGCCGAGGAAGCCGTCCGTCTTGCCACCGAACGCTTGAACGCAGGGGCGGGCACCCAACTCGATGTGCTCTCCCAGACCGTGGCCCTGACCACGGCGATGACGACCCGCCTTCAAGCGCGCTCCTCTTTCATTATCGCCAGGGCAAATTACGATCGGGCCACGGGAGCCGTCACCAAGTACGAAGAGACTTTCGAGGATCCGGTGGTGAACAAAATGCGCCAAAAGATCCAAGCCGATGCGCCGCTGAAAAAGCCGTGACCCCCGCAGTCCCATTCGAGACATTTCCTTTGCTGGAAGTGCCCTTCTTCGCCCATGGTTTCGTTCAACGAATTCCCGGATTCGGTGCCCGCCTGGAGCGCAAGGTCACGGGGGCCGGAGACTCAATAAGTGAAGACACAATGGAGGAGGCAGACAAACCGGTTTGTCTGTCCCCTCTGTATGGCTGCCATCCAACGCTTGAAGGATTCCATTCACAGGTCCGGACGCAACTCGGGTTCGAGCAATACGCCTGTGGAGAGCAGGTCCACGGGTGCGGGATCGCGGTCCTGCCCGCTTCCATGGCCGACGACGGCGGCCTCGCGACGGTGGGCGGCCCGGCGATTGCCGGAGTGGACGGACTGATCACCAACCGGCCCGGGCTTTGTCTGGGTGTCCGGGTGGCCGATTGCTGCGCCGTTTATCTTCTTGATCCCGTGCGCCGCTGCATCGGCTTGGTCCATTCCGGCCGTAAAGGAACGGAGTTGGGGATTGTGCCGGCGGCCATTGCCAGGATGGGGGCGGCATTTGGAACTGACCCCGCCGATCTGCTGGTGCAGCTTGGCCCCTGTATCCGGCCGCCTCTTTATGAGATTGATTTTGCGGCCGAAATTCTTCGCCAAGCCCGCGCCGCGGGGGTCATCAATGTTCGCGATTGCGGCGCCAACACCGGCGAGGATCTTCTCCGGTACTACTCCTATCGCATGGAGAAAGGGCAGACCGGACGGATGCTCGCCCTTTTGGGGATGAAATCCCGAGGTTAAAATAGGAGGTCGCGGATTCGGGTCTTCCTTTGTCTCCGGCTGGCTTTGTGATTAGATTGATCCAATGAAACGCGAGTTCAATCCCGACGAACCCGAGTTGATGGACCGATCGCAACCCGTCAGCGCCGAATTGGAGGCCGACCTCCAGAGCTTGCGCCGGTTGAATCGCTACTTCGGCAGCTACGGGCTTGTCCGTACGTTTCTGCGGTGCTGGTTCAAGCCGGGGAACTCCTACCGGGTGCTGGATCTTGCCACCGGCTCGGGCGACATCCCCCGGATGATGGTCGATTGGGCTCGGAAACATTCGGTGACCCTGAGAATCGACGCTGTGGATTCCCAAGCTTCCACCCTTGAGATTGCCCGGAGCCTGAGCGGCGGCTACCCGGAAATCACTTATCTGCGCGGGGATGCCCGCACATTCGAAGACCAGATCAGCTACGATTTTGTCCACTGCTCGCTGGCGCTCCATCATTTCAGCGAGATCGATGCCGCGCGAATACTTCGAAGGATGCGGGCGCTTTCCCATGACAAGGTCCTGGTGTCGGATTTGGAGAGATCGCTTTTTACCCACTGGTCGGTCTGGCTGCTCACCAGCACGCTTTTCCGCCAACCGATGACCGTTCACGATGCCCGGCTCTCGGTTCGGCGCGCATTTTCATTCAAGGAATTCGAGGCGCTTGCCACGGAGGCGGGCTGGAGCAATTTCGGTCATCGGCGTTTCCTTCCCGCCCGCCAGGCGATTTGGTTGCGCAAGCTGGAAGTGGCTCCGATCCCAATGAACCCCGCGCTGGACTTCGCGACGTGACTTCCGGGTATTCCAGAGAGGCGACGCCAGCCGGCTAAATGGATCGAAAGGGTGTTTTCAGTCCTTTGGGTCATTTGAGGTCATTTAAGTCCCTTGGCTCCTTTCCCTTTCCTGGATTGTCCAAATAACCTTTGCTGGCATGCCTTATTCGCAGTAAGTCTCTCTTTCGAATGATCAGTCCTGACGATTTCCAATATGCGGTCGAGAACACCCGGGTGATTCTCGCTCCTCAACGGCGCATCGAGACTTTTGGCAACACAAGTTTCCATTTTCACCTCGTCTCGGAATTGATGGACAGCGTCAACCAGGTCCGGGTCCGGGAAGGGCGACTCCATGCCGAGCGTCCCCAGATTATTTCGCCGGCCCATTATTCCCATCTCCTGCTGGAGGGTTTTGGCGACAAGGCCCGCAACTTCGCCGATTGGATGGAGCGGAACGGGGAGAACATGACGATCCTCAAGTACGGGTTCCAGTTCCGGAAAACGGACGTTGTCGAAGAGGTGGTCCATGCCAGTCTTGAGGAAGTATTGGCAAGGGTGCGTGAGAATGTGAAGGCCTCCGAGGAGCCTCTGAGCGCGATCATCCAGGGAGTGGATGACGCGTGGGAGGTGTGCCTGTTGAAATTCTCGATGGACCTGATCCAGAAATCTTCCGGCGGCAACATGGGCGATTTCCGAGGCCGGGGACTGATCTGAGGCGAGCTTCGGAGAGATAGGTCCCCCGTAGGTTCCGGAGGGCCGCGGAAGTCCTATGGCTCCCGCCCTTTACTTCGCCCTGGCCACGGCCAGCAGGCTCTGCCCGATCGGGGGGCGCCCCAGATGCCTCTCCAACCGGTGGACCATCGGGAATATCACCCGGTCGTAAAGCCGGACCTTGCCGATCTCGAAACAACGCTTCTTGAGGACGCAAAAATTCAGCCACCACGCCACGTAACCGGGCAGGTTGAAGTAATCCAACCGCTCGATCGTGAATCCCGCCTCGCAAAGCTTCCGCTCAAGCTCAGGTTTTGTGTACCGGCGGAAATGGCCGAAATCGCGGTCGATCGGCGCGTAAATCTCGGGTCTCGCGGGGACGAAAAGGCAGAGCGAA
>SESG01020674.1_pt1 | contig 12525 bp, 10 predicted proteins | sample 3171421 | NCBI WGS metagenome assembly SESG01 (sample SAMN10866946, study PRJNA518727) | freshwater metagenome | biome: subpolar coniferous forest; feature: holomictic lake; material: water; isolation source: holomictic Lake 227, 6 m and 8 m depth | place: Canada: near Kenora, Ontario | collected... | reverse complement strand
TGAGCAACATCGTTTCGGGGTTAAGCAAAGACAAAAACTCCTTGATTTTACAGCCAATAATCAAAAAAGTGCCAAAGAAACGCCCCATTTTCTATCGATGACAGCGACGCCTATTCCCCGTTCTTTAGCTTTAGCGATTTACGGCGATTTGGATTTATCTTTAATTGATGAGATGCCGGCCAACCGCAAAAAAATTATTACCAAATTAGTAACCGAGGATAAACGAACCGCCGCCTATAATTTTATCCGCGAACAAATTAAATTAGGCCATCAAGCTTTTGTGGTTTGCCCATTAATTGATGAATCAGACAAACTCGGAGTTAAATCAGTTAAAAAAGAACACGAACATTTAGATAAAGAAATATTTCCAGAATTAAAAGTCGGATTACTCCACGGAAAATTAAAGGCCAGAGAAAAAGAAGCAATCATGACTGAATTCTTAGCGGGCAAAATTCAAATATTAGTTTCTACTTCAGTAATTGAGGTTGGTGTTGATGTGCCTAATGCGACGATGATGATAATCGAAGGAGCGGAACGTTTCGGCTTAGCAACCCTTCATCAATTTAGAGGTCGTGTTGGTCGCAGCGACTTTCAATCATATTGTTTTCTCTTCCCATCAAGTGAAGAATTAACTAATGAAAAAACCATTACTCGTTTAGAAGCGATGACAAAATATAACGACGGCTTTTCACTCGCGAAAATTGATTTAAAATTGCGCGGGGCTGGTGAAATTTATGGGCTTGATCAAAGCGGCTTCCCGGAACTGCAAATCGCCTCCCTTTTTGATTATGAAAATATAAAAAAAGCGCAAGCTGAAGCGAGCGCATTAGTAACGAATGATCCTGAGTTAAAGAAATACCCTCTCATTAAAGCTAGGCTGGGTGAATGGGAAAGTAAAATTCATTTGGAATAGATTCAAAAAAAGAAAAAAACCTGCGAACCGAAGTTGCAGGCTTTTTCGAAAGAGCGAAGCGGATTATTTTTTCCGCCAAAATAGGATTGCCGCCCATACAGACAAGGTAATCATTGAAATCGACAACCATGGGGTTGTCATAATTCCTTTGGCTACCACCTCAAGAGTTGAACCATTCGGCTCGACTTTACCCAGGATAACCCCCAGTATAAGGATGGCAACGGCACTCAGGATGAGCATCGAGATACTTCCTGAGATTTTAATTGTCCATGTCAGGACGTTGAAAAAAGTACTTGTGTTTGCGTTCATTGCGTCTATTTTTGGTTTATTTATTCAGTTTCTACTTAGCCTAATAATATCACATTTTAAATATAATGTCAATAGATGATAAAATCGCCCTATTTTCGACCTATTTTTCCTATATTTTCTACAGACTCCTTAATGTTGACATTATCTAAAACAAATGATAATCTTGGTTTATGTTCATTGGCATTAAATAGACTAGAATAAGAAAAAATTAGTATTAACGCGTTAAAAACAAAGAAGCATGGAGAACTACATGTATTCGTATTCGCCGAAGAATGGGTCAGAAATCGCTATTGACCCGAACAATGTCAGGATTAACGCTGCGGGAACAAATATGACCGTGGCTACTTACCCCGCTAAAGAGATTGATCGGGGTAACACGCGCCCTGTTTACGAACCTTACCGGGAGCTTACTCTCGGCCCGGGTAATCGTGCCAAACTCGAAGAAATATTCAAACTGGAACAGAAGAAACTGAAAAAAACCAAAAAAAGCCTGAAAGAAGCAGCCAGAAAAGAAAAGAAGAACAAACAGGTTGCCATGGCCTAGATCAGAAAGAAAAAAGCCAAAAAGGCAAAAATCGAAAAATCTATCGCGCAGCGTGCGCACAAAAAAAACGGGACCAATTGGAGCCCGTTTTTCATTTTATAGAAGATTTAATTATTTCTTATTTTACAATTTCTACTAATTCACTTAAATCTTTTATCTTCATTAAATTTAATTTTCCGGACTTTACGTCGACGTTAGGAATAATCGCATTTAAATAACCCAGACGTTCAGCCTCTTTTAATCTTTCTTCGAGCCGAAAAACATTTCTTACTTCCCCACCCAAACCAACTTCGCCCAAAACGATGGTTTGTCTATCAAAATTTTTATTAGCACTGGAAGAAATTATGGCGGCACAGGCTGCTAAGTCTAAGGCTGGGTCAGAAATTTTTAGTCCTCCTACTACATTTAAAATAATATCGGCGCTAATTAAATTTACTTTCGTGCGTTTAGAGATAACCGCACTTAAAACCTGTAAACGACTCACATCAAAACCGCTCGCCTTGCGCTGCGGATAACCAAAAACAGTTTTAGTGACGAGCGCCTGGAGATCAATTAGAAACGGTCTTGTTCCCTCAATCACGCAACCGATAACCGAACCGGATATATTTCCAAGATTACCTTCAACAAAAACTAAACTGGGGTTTTTAACTTCTTTAAAACCGACGCCAGTCATCTCGAGCACGCCTAATTCATTAACTGAACCAAAGCGATTTTTTGTCGCCCGCAGTAAACAATAATTATTATTAGTTTCATTTTCTAAATATAAAACCGTATCAACGATATGCTCGAGCGATTTTGGTCCAGCGACTTGGCCGTCTTTCGTAATATGCCCGATTAAAATAATCGCAATATCATTTTCTTTGGCGAGTTCTAAAAATTTAACCGCCGCCGCCCGAATCTGAGAAATATTCCCGGCTTCAGTCGGAATTAATGAAGAATAAACCGTCTGAATAGAATCAATTATTAAAATATCAGGTTTTACTTTACTCGCCGTGGAAATAATTTTTTCGATATTTGTTTCGGAAATAAACTTTAAATTCTTTAAATCACATTCTAAACGACTTAGGCGTGATCTTACCTGCGCGGCCGATTCTTCACCACTAACATAAATTGTTTCATAATTTTTTCCAACCGCATCAGCTATTTGAGCAACTAACGTCGACTTGCCGATTCCAGGTTCACCACTTAAAAGAACTAATGACCCCGGCACTAAACCGCCGCCCAAAACCCGGTCTATTTCACTAATACCAGTCTTTAGGCGCTCGAGTGCGGTTGCTTTAATCGCACTTAAATCGATTAATTCCGCCCCACCGAGCTTCTTGCTCATTTCTTTCTGTGCGTCTTTATTATCTGTTATTTGTTCATGTAAAGTCCCCCAAGAACCGCACTCCAAACAACGCCCACTCCATTTAGGATGTTGGGCGTCGCAATTAGAGCAGACGAAAATTGTTTTAATTGTAGCCATTATATTTTTTAATAAAATCCTATTTCTTTTCCCAATACGCTTTATCAAATAACCAGTCACCATTTACTTTAAGAAGGCTAAGCGTAATGTTTTGACTATACGGCGTACCACCATTAATACTTTCTGTACTTTCCCGACGTTGCGTCGAAACTAAAATCTCGGCTTGACCGCTCGCGTCATCATACTTTTTAACTTCGAAGGTTACTGCCTGAGTTATTACGCCATAATAGGTTCCACTATTTTGTGGCTGGCTTTTTAGATCGGCGACGTACTTATCCGCCCAGGTTTTCATATTATCAGTCATCAAAATTTTTAAGTCGGTAAAGTTGCCATAATTAGATTGGTTAGAAAAAGAACCAAAGCGCTCGGCGAAAGACATGGAGATTTTTCCTAAGTCATTAGCATTCAATTTATGAGTTGATTCGCTCGCCACATTATACTTTTGGTAATTTCGCGGTTTATCACTCGGCGTGGTCGTCCCGACTTCTGAAGTAGTTGGCAAACCGCCACTTACTTCCGGAGTCGCCGTAGTTTCCATAACGACCGTGGTCGAAGTTTTTCGCCACAGAGCAAAATAAATAATCAGTAAAATAATAATGAGACCAACAATAATAATGAATATCCCAAGTTTTTTCCGACTAGTTTGCATATATTTTAAATTATTTTTGATTAATTGCTACCCTGATTAAGGTTTTCCGCAAAATCTTTTTTCGCTTCCTCGATTTCGAGCAACTGACGTGGATCAGAAGTAATAAGTTGATCTTCGGTATAGGAAGCAACGACTTTCATGGCGACGTGCTTGTTGCCGGCAAAGAAAATGCCCTCGCCAATGCCACACTCTAAGAGTAAATATTTTTCCCCCTCAGTCAACATAAACGTTTTTTGAATCAAATCAATTGCGGCCGGTGATTGTTTTAATAAAATTTGCAAAGATGAGTTGGTTACAATCGCTTGGCCATAGGGGGAGGTTAAAAAGTCATTAACATCTTGAGTAATCGTCGTCACGCCTAAATAATATTTACGGCAACGTTTAACGAGGGCAAAAATAAATTTAGCCGAGTCTTCGTGCTGCATCATCCACCAAGCTTCATCAATCACCAAAATTCTCTTCTTCATTTCACTTCTCACTACGTTCCAAATATAATTAACAATCGTATAAATAGCGATTGGACGAAGTTCATCTTCAAGATCGCGTACGGAAAAACAAATCAACTGATTATTCATTTCTACATTAGTCGGATTATTAAGTAATCCGGCAAAAGTTCCTTGAGTAAATTTGCGTAATCTTAGCGCTAAATCAGCACCACCCTCCATACCGTCAAGGACTTGTTCAAGATCGGACATGATTGGTGGTTCAATTTTAGAAAGATCAGAATCAGGTGTAATATCTTTTTTTGCATATGCTTCAAGTAAAGCGCGATCAACAATTGAATCTTCATCGTAATTCAAATTACCAAGCATGAGACGAACTAAACCTTTAAGGGTGATAACAGCACTTCGAATAATATCTTTCGGTTTTGCTTCCCCGCCAACTGAGCGCGGTAAATCAAAAGGATTAATTTTATTTTCGGAAGATAAAGAAATATTAATATAAGTTCCGCCGACAGCTTCAGATAAATGTTTATATTCATATTCCGGGTCAATAACAATAACATCGGACCCGAGCATTAACGAACGCAAAATTTCGAGTTTTATCGCATAACTTTTGCCGGCGCCAGACGTCGCAAAAACAACCGAATTCGCATTCTGCAAAGTAAAACGATCAAACAAAATTAAACTATTATTATGGCGATTAATTCCGTATAAAATTCCCTGATCACTTGTTAGTTCGCTCGAAATAAAGGGGAAAGACGAAGCAATCGGTGATGAATTCATGTTAAAGGTAATAAATAATTCATCATTACAAAGTGGCAAAGTTGAATTAAAGCCTTGTTCTGACTGATAGTAAACACGACGGGAATAAACTAAACGAGAACCAAAAATATCTTCGACTTGATCAGAAGCTCGATCTAAATCTTCTAAATTTTCGGCGTATAAAGAAACATACAAAGCGAATTGAAAAAACTTTTCCGTCCCTTGAGTAAGCGCATCCCGCAAATATTCAATATCGCGCAAAGCGGTTTCGCGAAGCGGATCGCGCGCGGCGCCCTTTTCCGCATCGGAGATGATTTGTGCTTCCAGCGAGCCGACTCTATTCTTTAATTGTTTTAACACAATAGAACTCTTAACCGGATAGAAGAACATGGAGACGTCGAAAGTCAGATTTAAATTAATAATCGGAGCAAACCAGCCAACTGAAATATAACGCGGATAACTAATAACAAAAATCGTCCGCAAAAACTTATCACCTAAACGTAAAAAATTAGCGTCTATTTTTAAGCTAGCCGGCGCAATAATATCCCGTACCGAGAGAACTCCCCGTCGAAACGCTTTCTCTTCCTCAATGACTTCTCGGGTTAACTCTGGGTCAGCCTCAATCGCCGGACCAGCATTACGCGCTCCTAAGGTAACTTTGGATTGCAGAGTAATTTTATTGGGATTGTCGTCACGATTAAAATTAACCATAGAATTTTTATTTTTCCACTCTTATTTTTTCTAAATCAACCAAATTCTGATTTTTTGATGTTTCCGGATTATATGTTTTATAGTAAAGCTCAATTAAACCTTGCGTATCAAGCCGTGCTACGGCTACCCCCATTGATTCTAGTCCACCAACTACGCTATCAACTCGACGATTAAGCATTTCCTGATATTGACGGAAGGTTTTCTCTTTTAATTTAATAATTGTCGCTGGTTTTAAGGCTTCGCCAATTAAACTAAAGAAGCTTTTACGCTTATCAGTTAACGGATTATACGGCACAACGATATAAAAACGCTTATTCATTATTTTGCCCAATGAGGTTAACTCTTTAATATATTCAATATAGTCCGCGGTCTGCACTTTTAATAATTTATTAGTTTGTTCTTTCTCTTTGCCTTTCAAATACTCGAGGTAATTATCAATATCTAATTCGCGCGACTGAATAACTATTTGTAAAGTAAAATTTAAATTATTTAAAAACCTTACGTAGGAATCGATGACCGCATTCTGTTCATCCTCACTCTTTAGAGCAAAGTTAATACTCGAGACGAGTAAAACCACGCGCAAAGTCCCATCCTTCATGACGATAGTGTTTTCTTTTATTTCCGCAATATCCAAATACTGTTGAGTTGAAACGGAAACGCTATTTTTGGCCATTTGGCTTTTAGGCATAATATCTTTACCGCTCGCGCGGTTATTTTTCTACTCTCCTTTATATTTACCCTTAGTATCAACCACGAGCGCCAGTTCGGCTAAACGTGATTTTTTATAAGGCTCCTTCACTTGTGTTTTTTGTTCCGGCTTAACGAAGGGGGTATGATCAATTTCTTCAAAAACAGTTAAACGGTTATTCCAGACCCTGGTTCCCGGACGACGCAAAGTCTGCGTAATGTTTAAAATAAAATAATGGAAAGGTCGACCGTTGACTTTAACGAAGGCGAGCACGGCAGTAATAATTAAAACTACGACAGCAATTGTTAAAAATAAGGAAAAATCGAATAATTTATAGGAAATACCAACGACAACCGCAGCGGCCAAAATAATCAAAAACTGACGAGTGGTAATCGGCCCGATAATTTTACTTTCGACATCGATAAATTGAGGAACGGTAAACTGTTGCATATTAAAAAACTAACTTGCTGTTCATGGCTAAAATTCCTTCGATCTCTTCAAGCGTTAAATAATCTTTCTTTTCTTTTTGAATAGCGACCGCATAATCTTTAATCGTTACGCCCTTACCAATCGCTTCTTGCACCATTTTTAAGTATAATCGATTGACCGGGCTTTGTCGCCAAGCACGTACACCTGCCACCATTTTATCATAGCCATCTGCTTCCAACAATTTAATCTTAGAAAAAATCTTTGCGGTAATTTCCGCTGGCGTCTTGCCGAGACGACGAAAATTTATTAAATCAAGAAACTGTAATTCTTCAATCGGACCCATTACCTTTGGCACTGGTCTAATATCGTGCATGGCTTGCTTTAAAATTGAAGGCGCAAAAATAGGACGTGCGGCGGCGACTGGTTTGGGGACAACAGGCTCAGGGATTACAATTGGAGTTGGCGGCAGTACAGTTTTAAATTCGGGCGGAGTAACTTTAATCGCTGGCTTCATTTCTGGCGAAATTTTTTTCTGCTCTGACGTTGCTTTCGGTTCTACTGTTGAATTAGCTACCGCGGCTACCGCTGGAGAAATAATTGGGGTTTTCACTGGAGTAACCACTGGCGCCACAACTGGCACTGGCATTACTTTAGCCGCCGGTGTCGATGAACTTTGTGGCCTGAAAGAGCGCACGGTTGTTTGCGCGACAACAGCCTTAGCTGGTTCTATTTTAGCCGCTTCTACCCTGGTTGTCTTATTTATAATTTCATTTTTATCAACTAGCGGTAGGGCTAATTCTTTTTCCGGGATTGGTAATTCATGCGTAGTATCTAATTTATTTACTTCCCTTTTTACTTCTGGTCTACTCGTTACTTCTGGTTTGCTTACTTGCGGTTCTATTTTTTTAGTCTGGCCAGACGCTAACGCCTGCTTCAAATTATATTCCGAACTAGCCCCGTCAGCCGAAGCAATAATCTTATCTAATCGACTAACTGGCGGAGTAATTTTACTAACCGTTGCTAAATTAACTTCCAGGCTCTTAAAAGTTTTTTGTTCACAAATTTTAAAAACTCTATCAACTTCAGCCGGTGTTAAATTAAGTCCACCCATATTAACCGCTTTAGTTAAAGCGTCACGAGCGGCTAATTTGCTTCTTACGCCCTTAAGATATGTCGACAAAATACTCTTAAAACGATTAACCAAATCACTACTCGGGATAACTAAACCAGCTTCCGAAATAATTAAATTAATATCAGTATCTAAATCCAAAATTCGCGCTTCTTTTTCTAAACCTAAATAACTCGCCGCGCTCAAAAAAATCTTAGCGACTAATTCTTTGCTTAGATTTTCTGCATTTACCTGGCTCAAATTAAAATCACTAATAAAATAAGCCGGGAGATTTTTAATCGCCAAACTTTTAATCATTACTTTCATGACGGCCATGGCTAAATCAAGCTGATATTTTTTTTCGAGTTCAGCTAAAGCTGCCATCGCCACTGGTGAAGAAACCTTATCGCGTAAGTCTTTGGGTAAACTATTAAATTGTTGTAAATAATCAAACATGGGGTAATTAATGGGCTTTTATTTCTTCTTTTTTAAGCGCTCTATTTCCTGAGTCACAGCTTTATATTCAAAACTACCGGGGGAATACTTCGCTAATGCTTGTTCGAGCTCGGCTAAAGGACTAGTAGTGACCGGAGGCGTGGTCTTAGGAGAAGAAATATTTGCTGAAAATTGTTTATTATTTGGTTTCGACTTCTTTTCCTCACTTAAAGCGTCAACGAAGCCCTTGTTATCTTCCGCCTCATCTTTATCAACCGGAACAATTTGCCAATCGCTTACATCTTCACTCTCTAAACTTTCTGGGAAAAAGGCGAGGTTACGGTAAAGCTTTAATAATTTTCTTAACATTTCCTTTTCCGCTGGCGCCAACTTCTTAGCATTAGTCGAGGTACTTAAATACTGCGCTAAAGCTAACTCATCGAACATTTCGCTCCCGTTAATCTTAATAAAGTCTTTAATCCAGTTAGCGATTGTCGGCGAGACTTCCCTTTCTTCAATTAACAAATGCCCTGAGCTTAACTCTTCTGGATTGGCATAAAGAGTTGCTTCTAAACTTTGCTTAAATAACTTATCATCGATAATTAAACCAATAATCATTAAATTATATTCGGCGATAAATTCTTGCGCCGAATCGTCTTTTAATAAATCGACCAAGCCATGGCTAAAAAGTGAAATCGTATCGTTTTTTTCTTGCTCCTCGTTAACTTCGGGAAGCGTGTGATCGATTACTTCCGGCTTTGGTTTAAAAACAAACTCAGGATCAGCTTTACCTTGTTCGGCAAAATATTTTTCTTCTTCAGCTAAGGCTTTTTTCTGATCATCAATAAAATGGGAATATTCCGAAGGATTGCCGCCCCAATTTTTGATATAGTTCTCCAAATCCTCTTTAAGCCAATCTTTTATGACGAGTAGTCTTATACCAACAATATCACAGGCCAATAATTTGGCATCTTCATCATCGAAATCAAATTCTTTTTTGATTACTGCGGGCAAATCAGCTACTTTCGTATTCTTAAAAAATAAATTACTAATGAGTTCGGTTAGTTTCAACGAATCGCTTAACTCTAGGCCATTTTCTTTAGCAATAAAAACATTAAGCTCACTCGCCTTCATGGAAACTAAATAGCTTTTTACATCCTTAGGCAGGCTATTAAGTTGTGCGTCAAAATTTATCATAATATTTTATATTTTAAGGAGTCGGCGTTGGTCCTCCTGGGGTTGGTCCTCCTGGGGTTGGTCCTCCTGGGGTTGGTGGGTTTTGATTATTTTGTCTTTGTTGCTGTCTTCTCTGCTTTCTGTTTGGGCCAGCCCCCGCTGGATTCTGCGCGGCTTGGTATTTTTTAATTACAGCTGGATCAAGCAGGGTTGATAGTTCCGCATCAGAAATAATTTTATCAATATCTTTATGCCCCTTATCACCTGCTTCTTGGACAAGCATTTCTACTAAATTTTTATTATCTCCCTGGCGATGAAGGTTTTTCAGGGCCGCAAAGTTAACATTATCATTAAGTGCCCGCTTAAGATCCGGCGCATTCGGACTTGCTTCTATTACCTCGTGATTTATCTTACTCAAATCACCAGACTTAGCCCCCTTAACATATTGGCCGAGAGCAGCCATATCAATTTTACCGTTAACCGTAAATGCTTCCTCAATTTTGCCAGTTAATTTAGCGTGTAATTTAGAGTTAGGATCAGCATTATTCCCTTTCGAATCAACCGCTAATTTAGTTGGATTTTTTGGATCATCATATTTCCGACCTTGTAGTAGGGCGCCAGAAACGGCTTCACCCGCTCGTTTGCTTCTCTTTGAATTAGCTTCAATAACTCTGTCCGCATCAATACCGTGAAAGTCGCGCAAAGCTTTAATTGTGCCATTATCCTTACCCTTAAAGGCATCGGGCGATAATTTGGTCGAATCAATTTTACCAATATCAATTCTATTTTTAAATTTAGCGACATCGTTTTCATTGTTATGATTACCTTTTTCATCAACACTTAAATCATAATTAAGATGGGTCTGATTTTTATCAACCTCGTCATTAAATTTATTTTGCAATATCGTATTGGAACCCAAATATTTCTTTGCCTCGGTAACTTCTTTCTTGTCTTTAAAACCCGATTTAATAGCCAACACCATAGCGATAGCTGTTTTTTTATCAGCCGAAGTTGAAACGTTCATTAAAGCACGACGAAGCTCATCGTTAGACTGCCCGGAATCAGCAATTTTTTCTTGTTCTTTGGATATTTTTTCTGCTTGAGCTTTATTACTAGCGGCTTTAGCTTGGCCACCAGTCGCACGCCAAGCATCATGCCAAACAGCCTTATCATTACTCATAGCTTTAACCTCTTTTTCTTTGCCTGGCTCTCCGGTCTTTAAATAATTTTTTGAACCAGCAATGTCATTTCCTTGGGCGTCTTTTTGGGCAATCGCATTACCGTCGCTACCAACTTCATATAATTTACCATAATTTTTCTTATCTTTTTTATCCACATTCTTCTTAAAATTTTTTCCATTATATTCCATAACAGCATTGCCTTCTCCTTTTGTTCTCTCTTCATCCAAAAACGTTCTTCTTTTTTCATTAAGATCCTTATTTTTATTTAAACGCGCCTTAATTTTAGTCATAAAATTTCCCGGAGCGTTATAAACACCAGTAGCGGCAGTAGTAAATAAACCTTTATCAGCAAAGCTAGTCCGCTGCGTACCGTCCTTTCTCTTGAATATCTTATCCCCTAATCTTCCTAATTTTCTATCAACTACGCCTAAAGCTGCACCGCCTAATTTAGCAGCACCGCCACCGACTGCCTTAGTTCCCGCCCAGCCTTTCCGACCAGCCCATAATGCCGCCCCAGTTCCCAGACCACCAGCAAACGCTGCCCCCTTACTGAGTTGAGACATTCCTTTACCTGCCATGCCGCCAGCCGCACCGCCAATTTCTTGAGAAATTTTCAAGCCGCCGATAAGCATACCGATAGCTATCACGAATTTAATTAAAACTCCAGGTGACGAAGCGGCCGTAGCACCGACCGGAGTTGAAGTGGGTGATTGGTTACTACTAGCCACTGGGAAATCGGCATTCATATCTTGCGCCTGCAAAGAAACGAACGATAACCAAATAAAGAAAGCGAGAACTGGGCCAACAATTAAATTTTTAGAAAATTCGCTCCACCACTGACTCGCATATTTTTGACCACCCGGGAAAGCTGACATTAAATAAGCGGCGGGGGACAAAACTATATAAATCCAAAGCATGACAATGCGCATCACGAGCATTGCCACCATAGTAACAATCACGACTAAAGCAATAAGGATATAAAGAAGCCCCAAAACATAAGCACCAATAATTTCCCAAAAACCGGGCGCACTGGTTCCACCCTCTTTAGCTAAAGTTAAAATATCAGTTATGCCTAAACTCGTAACTAAATTTCCGGCAGCGATATCTTTAAACGCGTTAACGAAAGTAAGCATGACGACTTGAGCAAAGTCGATTAAAAGACCACAGATTGTTTTTGAGAAGTTGATTAAAATGGCCATGAGAATTAATTTCGGTAGCCATTTCTTATAACTATAATTTTCTAATTTTAAAATTGTCGCAAAAGCAATAATCAGTAAAATCAAAACAAAAAACATATTACAGATATCGCGAACAATTACCCAACCATTCGTTACTGCCGGAGCGTGGATAAAATTACTATATTGCGCTACGGAAACAAGCACCTGCATGACGAGAATTAAAATCAGGCCCAAAGCACTAATAATTAGTCCGATTAACCCGCCAATCACATCACCGATAAAGCCGCTAACCGATGCGTGCGCACTTGGCGCCAAAAAGAATAAACCAATACCTAGAAATATCGTAAGAAAAAAAATATATATTTTTTTCTGTTTTTTTATTATCATAAATATTAATTAATCCAAAGAATCAAATATCATAACCCGTGAGTATTTTGGTAAACGTCCCAACTGGATTAGTAATAGTATCGAGAATAATTGTATACCAAGTTAAGGACATTAGAATTAGAAATAAAACGCTCAGATTTAAAAGAC
>SESG01026073.1_pt1 | contig 12530 bp, 5 predicted proteins | sample 3171421 | NCBI WGS metagenome assembly SESG01 (sample SAMN10866946, study PRJNA518727) | freshwater metagenome | biome: subpolar coniferous forest; feature: holomictic lake; material: water; isolation source: holomictic Lake 227, 6 m and 8 m depth | place: Canada: near Kenora, Ontario | collected... | reverse complement strand
GAGCGAACTGTCCGGCCAGGGTAGGAATGCGCAGTACGCAACCGGCTCGAAGGCATTCACGCAGACACTTCGCAAGATCGTAGGGTCCCGGGCAGCCCAGCAGCTCAGGTACTTCAACAACTACGGCCAGGCGGAGCCCAATGGTGTGGATGTTCTCATCTGCGACGAAGCCCATCGCATTCGCGGGCACAGCCACAGTCAGTGGACACCTGCAGCGGAACGGACGAACAAGCCGCAGATCCAGGAACTCATTGAGGCTTCCAGGGTAAGTGTCTTCTTCATCGACGACCGCCAGGTGGTGCGGCCGGGTGAGGTTGGCAGCAGTGATCTCATCAGGGATCATGCCGCCAAGAATGGATGTGAGCTGCATGAGCACAAGCTGGAGGCTCAGTTCCGTTGCGCCGGATCCGATGCCTTCGTCCAATGGGTGGACCACACCCTCGGCATCCAGGAGACAGCCACACCTCTCTGGTACCAGCGGGAGGAAACCTTCGAGGTGAAGATCTTCAGCACACCAGAAGAGGTGGAGGCTGCCATTCGAGCCAAGGTGGCCGAGGGGAACAGCGCACGCATGATGGCTGGTTTCTGCTGGCCATGGTCTCAGCAGGTCCAGCCGGACGGGTCCCTGGTCGAGGATGTGGTCATCGGAAGCTACAGGCGTCCCTGGAATGCCCGTCCGGAGTTGAAGAAGCTGAAGAAGGGCATCCCGCCTGCCGAGCTATGGGCATTCGATCCTGCGGGTTTGGAACAGGTCGGGTGCGTCTATACAGCCCAGGGCTTTGAATTCGACTATGCGGGAGTCATCTGGGGTTCAGACCTCGTATACGATCCTGACAAGGGCGCATGGGTAGGCCAGAAGGAACATTCCAAGGACACGGTGGTGAGCCGGTCCAAGGATCAGTTCGTGGACCTTGTGAGGAACACCTATCGTGTGCTGCTTACCAGAGGGCTGAAGGGCTGCTATCTCTGTTTCACCGATAAAGCCACTGAGCGTCTCGTGCGAAGCCGGACGGAAGGTTTGGGTGAGCCAGCAGCGGCTGTGCTTCAAACAAGGAATGCGCCGAGGCTTGAACCTGAAGTCGACAAGGACTTCCCATTTCGGGAGATCCCGCCCTCTGAATTGCGGCCCTATGAGAATGCTCTACCAGTGGTAAATCTCAAGCTTGCTGCTGGCGCATTCAGTGCCACTCAATCCCTGGACCCCGAAGAAGTGGTGTGGGTGGAACCGCCTGAATTCATCAAACCCGCTCCAGGGCTGTTCATTGCTCAAGTGGTGGGTGAATCCATGAATCGGCGGATTCCGAATGGGTCTTGGTGCTTGTTCAAGTTCAACCCAGGGGGAACACGCCAAGGGAAGGTGGTTTTGGCGCAGCACCGGTCCATCGATGATCCTGAACTGGGCGGGCAGTACACCGTGAAAATCTACAAAAGCGTGAAGTCGAAGTCCATTGGCGATGCGACGGAAAATGAATATATAGAATTGCAACCAGATAGCAGTGAGACGGGTTTTGAGCCCCTTCCACTATTCAAGGCCTACGACCAGATTCAAGTCATAGCCGAATTGGCCGTGGTCATCTGTTGAATAAGGCTGGTGAAATTATTAGGGATATGTTGAAAACATTCATGCCCGAAGAACTGAATACTGAGAAAAATAGGTCTGCGGGATTGGTGTTTCAATTTCCCAAACAATAGAAATGGGTCTATCACCACTGTGCGAGCTGTACGTGATATTCCCAAGAGCTCGATATGGCGCCTGTTTGTTCGTTCTTACGAATAACTGGAACTTCCAGCCATTATCCCTACTATCGATATACCGCTTTCCACCTTCAGTATCTGGTCCAGCGCTGTTCTGGGACTGCCAGTGGAATAGTACAGGACTGATTGCATAGTCGTGGTAGGTGATGCCTGCGTGGTAGCCAACGCGCTTATCAAGCGTGACAAAGAGAAGCTCAACCTTCTCATCGTGGAGGGCTAGCACTCCAGATTGGAAGGGCGCCCTTCGGTCTGGCCGGAGCCAGCCTACACCCGAGAGGATCTCGCGTATCTCGTACGCGGCATGTAGGCGAAAGGGCCAATGACAAGGTGTGCCTGCAAGTGGCTTCGGATCTAGGTCACTGATCTCGTGGAGCCATTTGCCAATGTCTTGAAGCTCCTCTGCCATTTGGGGGTGACACCTGAGTCTCTTCACGAATTCTGGACCATCAAAGGCATCTTGCTGGTCAGGGAAGAGTTGATAGGCCAGCATTTGTACTCGCAGCTGATCCTGTTCGCTTATGGTTTGGTAATTAAAAGAAGGTTCGGCTACACGGTTCCAAAGGTTGATGTAGTCGGGATCGTCCGCGTGGAGAAGGTCACCTAAGCGTTTGCCCAACCATTTCTCTCGTGGACCAGGATCACCAAGGTTCATGCCTGCGGCACGCCGCAGTCCAGTCCAGCCACTGGGTTCCTGAGCTCGATAGAGATCGTTCAGTTCAAGCCCTTGGTCCCGCAGGAATTCAGCCATCTCAGGGTTTCGCTTACCGGGAAGCGATAGGTAAGACCTCAATTCCCCAGTAAGGCGTCGCCAATTCATAGCGGTGACTCGCCTCAGGTTCTCCAACACCCGGTCACGTGCGACCTTTTCCAGTTGAATGAGACAGCCTGGAGGCAAGTTTGGGAACCCGGCTTCGGCAGCCTCAATGAGCTGACGCTTGGCCAAACCAGTCAGTTTTTGAAGCAGTCGATCAAATCGGAATTCCTCTCGATAGCGACCCACGAAATCGAGGATGAGGCATGAAGATTTATCGTTTGCGAGGCGCAAGCCACGTCCAATCTGCTGCTGGAAGAGTACGGGGCTCTGCGTAGGGCGAAGCAACAGCAAAGTATCTACATCAGGAAGATCGACCCCTTCATTGTATAGATCGCATGTGAATACGGCCGTGACTTCCCGCCTTGCCAACATCCCAGGAATCCGCTCTCGGAGTTCCCGGTCGGTTCCTCCCGATACAGCCATTGCTGCAAAACCAGCAAGTTGGAATTGTTCGGCCATGAATTGGGCATGTGCAACGCTTACGCAGAATCCAAGGGTTCTGGTCTGGTGTGCGACCGAGGAATATCGATCGAAGGCATCGATCACTCGCCGAGCTCGGATGTGATTTCCGGTTAAGATCCGGTCCAAATCAGCCGCTTCACCTGCTTGGTTCCATCGAACATCGGCAAAGTCCGTTTCATCAGTCACACCATAGTATTCAAAGGGCGCCAGGAGCTGCTGATCCAGCGCCTCCCAGAGGCGTAGCTCAACGGCCGGAGACCCATCCGGTCGCATGTGGAAATAGGGAGCAATACTGACCCCGTCCGCTCGCTCGGGTGTTGCGGTGAGGCCAAGTAGGATGGCCGGTTGAATGGCCTTAGCAAAGGCATCGAAGGAGCTTGCCGTGATGTGGTGGCATTCATCAATGACTACTGTGTGCCAGTGATCCGCCCCGAATCGATCGAGTAGGTTGCGGGATTCAATGCTCTGGATGGTGGCAAAAACATGGTCAAAGGATTCCGGTACGTGCCCATCCACCAGCAATTCTCCGAAGTCGGAGTGACGTAGCACGTGGCGATAGGTCTCACGGGCTTGGACAAGGATTTCTTTACGGTGAGCCACAAAGAGGAGCCGTGGTTGACCTCCTGTTTCCTGGCTGATTCTCCGGTAATCAAATGCTGCGACAACGGTCTTCCCGGTTCCTGTTGCAGCCACGACCAGATTTCGAGTCCGTTGGTGACGACGTTCTGCTGCAAGCCGATCCAGCATCTCCTGCTGGTAGGTTTTCGGTTGTATGTCAAACCAGGTTCGTGTTGCGCTAGGTGTGCCCCGCCTTCCTTCTTCTGTTAGGGCGGATTGAAGCTGTTCGGCGTGTTGCGGATTCTTAGCGTCGTAGGCTTGAAATTCTGGATCATTCCAGAGCGTCTCGAAATGAGCCTGAGCTGATGCGTAGAGCTCACCTTGACCAGATTGGGTGAAACGAACTGTCCACTCCAATCCGCCCATAAGGGCTGCTCCTGTCAGGTTGGCGCTGCCCACGAAGGCTGTTCCGAATCCACTTTCCCGCTGGAGGATCCAGGCCTTTGCATGAAGGCGGGTGCGTCGACCGTCCAGGGAGATCCGGACTTCCACACCCGGAAGCTCTGCCAGCGCCTGAACAGCTTTCAATTCAGTGGCACCGATATAGGTCGTGGTTAGGATTCGGATACGAACTTTCGATTTGCCATCAGCTCCAACGGCCGTCAGTCCCTGGAGCACATCCCAAATCTTTCGGACCCCGCTCCAGGTGATAAAACTCACCAACATATCCACCTGATCCGCAGAAGTCATTTCCCGCCGCAGTTCAGACAGGAGGCTTGGATCTCCTTGGCTAGCAGCAAAGAGCCAGGGGAGAGAAAGGGGAAGTTGAGGGGACTCGAAGGGTGGATGAGTTCGATGGATCGACCGTAGGAGGCGCAATGGCTCTGACCAATGCTGGTTCAGGCCACCAGGATCCGAAGACTTACGCAACTGCACCAAAATGTTGTTAATCAACGCGAGTTCGGCCGAGGCCTTGGCTTCAGCCTCTTGCCCGTCCGTTGCCTCATCTAGTAGTTCCGGCAATAGGCGCTGTATGGCATCTATGAGTCGTAGACGACGCTCAGGTCCCTTCAAATGGATCAAGGTGGCTTTATCTTCGGCTGCCAAAGCCTCCAGCCGCGGTGTTGTCGCCGCGTCTAAAAGAAGGTCATAAAGGCCGTCGGGTTGCATAAAGTGCATCAAGTCCAGTCGATTCAAACGTGGTATTGATCTCTTTGCTTGGCGGTGGCGATCGCCGCCTTCACCAGCGCGATTTCAAAATCCTTAACCTTGGATTCGTGTTCCTTCATCCAAAGCCCGACAATGTCCCAACGTTCTATGTGGGGAAGTTTCTCGTTCATCCATTTCTTTGCAGATTGGCGATTTTCCATGTTGCTATCGCCATCAAGAAGGTGGGCCTGAAGGAAATCGCTGGTTATTCCATTCTTCTGCAGTATTGAGTCTGCAGTCGGAAATTTTTCAGGAAAGTTAACGAGGCCCTCAATGAATTTATGTAGTGTGCGTTCAGGAGAGAGTCCGTGTCCTGAACGATCCGATGCCCCAGGAAGCCTCACAACATTTTTTGATTGTCTTTTCAGTCCATCAAGTTTGGCATCTGCATCTAATGCGATCAGGACTGAAAGAAAATAGGGGTCTTGCTTGTGCAACCCCTTTAAGTTCTCGCATCCGAGATTCAAATGAATGGGTTTCACATTGAAACCCGTAGCCTGCTTAATCTGCTTCTTTAAGGAAGTCGTGAGTAGGCGTTTCAAAATGAACCCTGCTTCAAAGTCTTCGAGATAAATTTTGAGGGTCTTGGCTTTTGTAGGTAACGCGGCAGGCGGTGGCGTCAAGCTCATGTCACAGCGGATGCTCTCAAGTGTATAGTCGTCAGCCACCCGAGGTCTTCGCGTATCAACAAGGTAGATGACAGAGTCTGTGTGACGGCCACCTGGTCCAACTGGATTGCCCTCAGGATGAATGGCTTCGATTAGTCGCATTGAATGGGTGGTGGCAATTACTTGTAGTCGAAGGGTCCTCGCTGCGTTGGCAATAGCTTTGACAAGCTGTTGTTGTGCGTGAGGATGAAAACCAGCATCAAGTTCGTCTACGACGAGAAGGCCTCCGGGGTAGTTCGGCCATTCACGCTGTAGCTTCTTGAATGAAGCGAGTGCGGTGGCAATCGCGCTAAGGCTGTCCTGGCCTAGGGAAATGCACTTCGCACTGTAGGAATAGTCAGGGTGTTTGGCCGTCTTTCTGGTGCCACGGATGCCTTGTGTAGTAATTGATTTAGATTCCCTTTCACGGAGTTCTGTCGCGATGACCTTCGAAATGAACGTCTTGATGAATAGTGCATCATCCGGATGAATCGTTTTATCAAGGTCCGATACTACCCATGCCGGGTTGCTTTCACCAACGGGAAGCATACGAGTCATGCCTAGATAAAGCGTTGGAAGTGGAACCTTCGCATCCTTTCCTACTTGGATGTCAGATTCCTCAAAGAGGGCCTCTTTGTATGGGTTGTTTCGTGGAACAACCCGAATTTCGCGCCCTTCGCGACTCGTAATGGATGAGCGCTTGATGAGGGAAGTTCCATCGATTTCATATTCGATGAGAGGGGAAGGCATGGGTGAATCAGACGATTTATATGCTTCGTATTCCTTCGCGTAATCCAAATGAACAATCTCATTCAAATTCGCTTCGAATGGTCGGTTCAAGTAACTCTGGAATTTAACCCGGCCTATGCCTGACCCATTTGCAATAAGGCCCAGAATCGTGGATTTTCCAATGCCGTTGTGGCCTGCGATGAGGGTGATACGTTCGGCTATCTTGATGGTCAGGCCATTAAGCTTCCGAAATGGCGGCGCCTCGAAATTCAGGGCTTTTAGCTTGATCGACACCATAATGCTCGTCCCCGCAAATAGATCACAGACTGTCATTGAGATGGTTCAACAACTCCACTCTGGCTTGGTCTGCCTCGTATTTCTATAGGCAAGGCGATTATTGCCTTGGCAAATTGATCGGTCTTCTCGTACCTCTTGCTGGCGTTACCATGAACAAGAACAGAAGCCGTGGCGTTTGTCCCACCGAGGGTGACCACCGATATGAGCACCCAAAAAAACCGTTAATCCTGGAGCTTGGGGTAGAGCCCAAGACCTGCCAGCGCTATGAGGATCCTCGAGCTAGGCCAGTCTTAGTAATTATATCGAGCACCTTTCCACCCGGAACAATGCTGATAGAGGCATGCCTATGAGCTAGGGCAACAGGGACGATAGCGCTTTCATAGAGGTCCATTTCGAAGTGTCGGATCAGGTCGCATGCTCGTTCAATCAAAGAACCGTATCTCAACATATCGACCTTGGCTTTTGAGAACTTGGATTCGTCACCTACCTCGCTCTTACTGCTGAAAGGGTAGGGAATGGCAAAGTTGAAAATCCGCTTACGCTCAGTTTTGAAAAGAAAATCTTGTCCGTAATAAGTCTCATTACCAAAATTCGACGCCGGTGAATCGTTCCCTTTGATGTAGAGATTTCGATAGTCATCGTCCAACACACGGATCACTCCTGCCGGAAGGAATCTCGAGATAAGGTTGGCATGATCCATAACCTCACCCGTTTTTTGAAGTCCAATCACTAATAATGGTTCAAGCCCAAGTTGCTTAAGGCGGAAATTCACCGAGGCCAGAAGTTCCATGATTCGCGCATGGAGCTTGGCTGGTTGGCCGAAAATTGCGAGAGGGCCGTCCATAACAAACGCCATTTTGGCGAGGGCCCGTGGATCAGCCTCAAATACCTGGCGGACAAGGGCTGCCAGGAGCAGATGTTCCACGGCGTTCATCATGCGGGTCATCGCACTAGTGTTATCCCCAAAGTCGGAAACATCCTCGTGAAGGCGAAGCCAGTCGGTGGCGAATACGGGTTCTCCGCATAGAGGGCAATCAAGCTGCTGGGTAGTCAGGTCAAAGGGAAATGTGTGTTTGGCGGAACAGGACGAGCACTTGTCGAGCGTGATGGCCTGGTTATTGATAATTAGAAGCGTGTCAGAGAGATTCAACTGACTCGCCCCGCCGTTACCTCTGTTGTAACTGAGTTGATGGAAGACAGCCCTTCGGAAGCCGTCCTTCACGCTTTTCGCATGTTTGTAACGAATGTTACTACCGGGAAGGGTGAAGGTTATGGGGGCAGCGTTCCGATGAAGCTCCGCGGCTTTGAATGGATCTACGAATCTCGTATTTGGGTCCACCATCTCGGAGTAGCTACTCATGGTGATGAGGACATGGCTCACCTTGATAAATCCAACCTGCGTGCTGGGGAGTTTGTCACTTATGGGCGTATCACTCTTGCTCGCATCCGAGGCGACAACATATTCAGGGAGGTGAGGGGGAATCCCTGAAGGCGCAGGAAGGAAGGTCGATGCAATGGCCTCGGCTTCGAGGTCGTTGGGTTCCCTCATGTAATCGCAGTCGGCAAGGAACGCTTTAACATCTGGGTTCCTAACGAAGTCCGAATGCCCACCTTTACCGGCGCCTTGGCGATCGTATGGCATCACTTTTTCCTTTTGGCCTGGATCGCCGCGATCTGCTCCTTGATTTTATCTGGTGAGAAGCGATTGATTTGGGTCGGGATCACAAAGGGGGCAGAAAGCGTCTTGATTCGTGCAAAACCTACATCCTGTGCTGCCTTTAATGATCCGATGAAGTCACTAAAATCATAGAACTTACCAAGGGTTTTAAGTTCATCATCGTTATTCAAGTGAGTGACAAACCAGTTCTCGGTATTCGCCAGAATGTTCGGATGCACTGAAGAGGGCTCTTGCGTCGCATAAACGAATGCGATGCGTGCCTTGGCACCTTCTTTTGCGATACGAGGCCAGGTGCCGGTCAAGTCTTCCTTCTTCCCCACAAGGTTGTGGGCCTCTTCAACGTAGAGAACTACATTTTTTGGGGTCGTCCCCGCGTGCATGGTGCTCATCTGCCGTTCGAAAATTTGTCGAGCGATACGCTCGGATAGCACAGTGCGAATTTCCACCGGACCGGCGGAGAGGTCAAGAATCACAATTCTCCCCAAGTCAAGATGCTGGATGACTTCTTCGGTGACATCAGAAGTTCGACGATTCGAGTGGTAAGACTTGTACTTGGAGAACGCTCGGTAACCCCCAAATTCCATGTCTTTGTTGTTCTTTCTGACCAACATATTTAGGTAAGCTTCCAGAATTGGATCAACCCATGGGTTACCAGCGGCAGACGATTTCAGGCCGATTCCAGTTTGGGTGTTCACCTTCCGAAGGGATTGGTTGATGGTTCGGAGCAACTCGAACCATGCGCTCGCCTCTTCAACCGGAACCTGATTTGAGGATGGGATTGCTAGTGTCGCGGCTGGAGTCTGTGAATTGGCCCAGGAATTCACCTGAGCCAGCAGCTCCTTCCCAATGGGGACCTTTACACGGAAGTTGGTTGGGACGGCGTAACCAGCACGATAGAGGATGCACTGGAAGACAGCCTTCAGTCGCTCCCATCGGGTATGGGCGCCGTGATCAGTTGCCTCAGGTTCCTCAAGGGTAGAGCTCAAAAACCCTTCCAGATCCTGGCCGGAGAACATTGACTTCTCCACCTTGAAGAGTGACTGGATCAGGTTGAGAGCCTGATCGACCTCGCTGAAGAAGTTTGTTCGCAGATCTTCAAATCCTGGCGTTTCTAGGGCGCGGTAGCGGACGGTCATCTGAGGAAAGACATCCGCAATAGAGCTTCCTTCGTCTTGGTGGTTCGCGTTGGCGTATTCCCCATTCACGTCGAAGATCAACTGGCCGACGGGGATGTCATCAACCATTGCCGCAAGTGCTACAGCCGAGACTGTTGTCTTCACCGTGTTTGATTTTCCTGTACGGGTCATGCCAAGTACTGCTGTGCGACGGGCCAGGAAGTCCATTGGCTGTATGAATACATTTACCAAGGCCTCTTCCCTGGCACGGTGAAGGCGGGCCGTTGATGTGTATCGGATCGTTCCAATGTGGATAGGGGAAGGAACGGTGTTGAAGCCGGCCTTCTTCGCCTCTTCCGCCGCTTTTGCACGAATCTCCGGATTGACGTGGTTAACAATGGCCTCTAAGGCACCGGCGCGTGGCTTAAATGCCCGTAGTCGGGAGAGGCTCATGAAATTCTCGATGTCACTACCAAGACGGAGATGCCCGTCATCATCGACGAAGAATGTGCCAAGGACCCGACATTTCAAGCCTCCGGCTTGAAGTTCTACCGCCGTGATTGGATCTAATCCATCATTGACGTCACCGGGGTATTTCTCTGTTTCTGTTCGACGTTGGTGATGTTCGATTCGCGTTCGGACAAAATCGTTGTCCTGAGGTAACCCGACTGGCTCAAGCACTCGCAACAGGACTACTTCTTGGTCGATACGATGGGCTTCTGCATATCGTTCAGGGTGAAACCCTGCTGCGACGAGGAAGGCGTTATGCGGGATGCCGTTAACTTTCTGCTTGAACTCGTCGTTGGTGAGCACCAACACCTGATCAAAGCGCATTCCATAGACATACCCCACGAATGAGGAGTCGAAATCTCCAAGGAGCTTTACCAGGGGCGACTCACCGGTCACGACGGTGTTAACAATATCGAGGGGAGTCATGGCTGCCTCCTGCTGCTCACGCACATGATGCGGGTTTCCTCCATCGTGACACTATGTAGGGGCCCGGAATAGTGACCATTGGCACCTATTTACCCATACGAACACGACAATTCTATCGTAAATCAAGTTGTCGGGTTCCCCAGTCCGACCCACCTTGGGGGAAGGCCCTAAAGGGAATGGTGGCCGTCTTCCCTTTGGCCCTATAGACTGGATTCACTCACCACAGGACCCCTGATGCCTTCTCCTCGGTACTACAGCCCCCTTCGGTACCCCGGGGGGAAGGCGAAGCTCGCCGACTACATCAAGGCCATCATCGACACGAATGGGCTACAGAAGGGTTGCTACGTCGAGCCGTATGCAGGTGGTGCTGCAATCGCCTTAGAGCTACTGCTTCTTGGTCATGTCTCGAGTATTTGCATGAACGATTTAAACGTGTCTGTCCATGCGTTCTGGTCCTCGGTTCTCAACCACACAGATGAACTATGCGAGCGAATTCTAACGGTCCCCCTGACCATGGATACTTGGTACGAGCAAAAAGCCATCCATGAAAATGTCTCCGGGCAGTCGAATTTTGACCTCGGATTCGCAGCCTTCTTCCTCAATCGCTGTAACCGGTCGGGGATCATTAGTGGTGGTGTCATCGGCGGGAAGGATCAAACGGGGAAATGGAAGCTGGATGCCCGATTTAATCGTGAAGCGTTGATCCGCAGAATTCAGAAAATTTCTTCCTTCAAAGAAAATATTTTCCTGACCAATCTGGATGCCATCGATTTCATCAAAACCTGGAAGCGGAAGATTCCTCCTCGCTCCTTGGTTTACCTGGATCCCCCATATTTCGTAAAAGGGAAACGTCTTTACGACAGTTTCTACTCGTACGATGACCATGCGAGGGTTGCAAAAGCAGTCCTTAAACTATCTGGTGTGAACTGGTTGGTCTCATACGACGACGTGCCTTCAATCAGGGACCTATACCCGGAGGTCCGTAGAATTCGCTATGCACTGAGTTACAGTGCCAAGGAACGCTACCAGGGCAGTGAGGTGATGTTTTTCTCAAATGGTTTGGAGATTCCACCGCTTCCATCAAAGACCTCGGTTCAGTTGCTAGCCTCCTGATTGATCAAGAAGGGAGGATGTTTGTAGGCGGGAGATCGGCTGTCAATCTGCCGTGGCATAGCGGTTGCTAATCCAGACTGACCCAAGCGTCTCCGCGAAGCGGTACCAACCAAGAGGTCACAGGCAAGCTCTCACGCTCTGTCAGAACGGCTGAATACCGATGGAGTTGGTCTCGGTAACTCGCTAGCTCCTCGTCCCCGAAGTCCTTGGAGTGCTTGAAGTCCAGAAGGTGAATGCAGTCTTCGCCCCAAACGACAAGATCGGCGCGTCCGAGACCGCCACTGCTGGCGGCGCCTGCGAGGGGCAATTCGGTGCGTCGGCGGAGGTGCCGCCAGCCCTTGGCCTCGAATTGCTCAAGGAAGCGCAGCACGTTCTCCCGGGCATGGGCCACGGGTGGGGCTGCGTCGAGGCAGGCCTGGAAGGCCTCTGAATCCTCCCAGCGCACCAGGAGATCCCGGAGGAATGCATGCATGGCTTCACCCTCTTGGCGGGCCTTGCTGCGGGTGTCGCCGGGGAGGTCGTCATGGGCATCCGCAGGCAGGGTGATGTCGGCCAGGGCTGTTCTCGCCGGTGGTACATCCGGCGTGAGGGTGACCCGGGTCGGCAAAGGCATGGGCTTCGGTGCCTCAGTGAGAGCTTTCCACTCCGGGTGAGTGCCCGCCAGGACCTGGCCCCACTTCGCCCAGGTCTTGAAGTCGCTGGGGGGCTTGGGTTCCTTGGGGTCCTTCGGCTCTTGCAGCAGCACACAGAGGCGCCCCTTGGCCCGGGTGAGCGCCACATAGAGCAGGTTGAGTTCGTCGCGCTTCTGCTTGGACTCCACCAGGGGCTTGAGGTCGTCGTAGGCGCGTCCGGTGAATTTCCCCAACTTCCAGGCCAGCAGCAATTCGCCGGTCTCGGGCCGGGTGCGCAGATCACCCTTTCGGAAACTGCGCGGGTTCACGTTGAGCAGAGGCAGGATGACGTCATCGTATTCCAGTCCCTTGCTTCCGTGAGCCGTCTGGATGAGCAGGTCCGCGTCTTCGACAGAGGCCGGCAGGTCGCCCCGCTCCAGGCCGTTCCGCTCATCATCCAGCAGGGCGTAGGCCACGGAGGGGCTGGCGGGCAGGTCCTGCAACTTGGCAAGCAGTCCGGCCAAGTTGCGCCGGGCCCGCAGGGGTTCCAACGCGCCATGCACCGCCAAGGCTGCCACGGCCTGGAGCAGGGCGCCGTGGCGCAGC
>SESG01019713.1_pt1 | contig 12537 bp, 13 predicted proteins | sample 3171421 | NCBI WGS metagenome assembly SESG01 (sample SAMN10866946, study PRJNA518727) | freshwater metagenome | biome: subpolar coniferous forest; feature: holomictic lake; material: water; isolation source: holomictic Lake 227, 6 m and 8 m depth | place: Canada: near Kenora, Ontario | collected... | reverse complement strand
AAGTTTCATTTGTCATTTTAATTTCTCTGCCGCCGCCTTCGTTGAAAGGAGCAATTTCGTGGCCGTTACCAAAAGAGGTCTCGCCTGTGCAGATTATCTTGCCTACATTTTCAATTATTACGCCATCTTCAATATCCACATTTGAAATCCAACCCTGCACATTCATAACACAGCAGTTGTCTCCCATAGTGACATTGTTAAGGTTGGTTCTAAAAACTCCGCAAGGTCTTTCTACTCCGTCTGCGCCCTTTACTTTTCCGGAAAGCGCTCCAAATTTTACTTCGCCTGTCATGTAAGTGCCGCCAACCAGTTCAGGGTTAAACCCCGCTGCCGCAGAAATCTTTTTCCAGTCCTCCGCACGACATCCGTTCTTCTTGAGTACTTCTACTTCGCTGTCTTTCAACTGCACATAAGACTTTGCCATATATTTGCTCCTTGGATTAAAGTGTTTTATTTGTCTTTCCCCTTATAAATAAGGAAAAAGACATTGTATTTGGATTTTAATCGCCGTTGGCACTAACTTGACTGTTGCGTTAGTACCATTTTTTGAGGTATTTCATATATTATATTAGAGAAACATTAGTATAAGAACCTTGCGATTGTAATAAAATAAATAATGCCATAATCAACACCCTTTGTCAATAAAAAAAATATTTTTCTATCTTTTTTTTAAAACCCCGCTTCCAACCCCGCTTTTATCGTTCTTCCTGGCATACGATAATCGTGCAAGACCTGATACTTGGTGTTATCTAGCACATTGTCTATATTACAGACTATTTTCATATTATCGTTCAGCGTATGCGTGACATTTATATTTAGCAGATAATAGGCCTTTAAGTCCTCACCTGTGCTTGAATATACCCTGTTATCCACATACTCTCCGGTGGCATTTATTTTCAAGCTCATAGGAAGGGTTACCGAAAGCATACCGTTGATTTTGCCTTCTGGGCGGTTTAAGAGTTTTTTGCCTGTAGCGGCATCAAGCGCACTCATATAAGTATAGCTAAGTTTTGCGGCAAGGAAGTCAAAGGGGGTGTAAGCAATTTTTGCCTCCAGTCCCATAATAACCGACTTGCTGACATTCACGGGCTGTAAAATGTAAGTATCCGTGTCAAAAACCCATTCTATCAGGTCGCTGACATCCCTGCGGAACCAAGTCAAGGTCTCTTCAAACTTATCGCCTTTTTTATTTATCCCGACCTCGTATGATTTTGATTTCTCTGGTTTTAAATTTTCATTGCCCATAATTTTCATATACCCGTAATCTTCTTCCGGCCAGTATAAATCTCCAAAGGTCGGAGAAGTATAGGAGTCCTCCAGTGTGATATGCACATCCGTGTCCCCTCCGAGAGCATACTTGACACCTGCATTTAAGCTCAGCGTATTTTTATAAATAGAGTTCATATCATATCTCGCGCCGGCGTTTATGTTTAAGTCCTTGATAGGAATTATAGTCGCGTTTAGCAGGATTGCATTGTTTCGCATTACCCTATCACCCACTGCCGTACTATCCAAAGTTTTATTTGTTAATTCATAGCCACCCACAGCCGACAAAAAACCATTTTCATTGTAAATGGCCATAACACTACCCTGTGTTTCTTTTTTTATATGTCTTGAAACTGTTCCAAAATCATCTATATAAATAAGATCATTGCTTTTTTCATAGCCAGCGGCTTTTAATTTAATGGCACTCAAATCCAGTTTTTCTTCCCCACCAATAATATAATCTTCATTATATTGTTTTGAGTTTGGAGAAGCCCAAGAAATTGTTCCCGGAAGCCCTGCTGATTTTTTTAAATAATATCCGGTGAGCATTGTCTCGCTCGCCTCTGTACCAAAAGTTAATTTCCCATCCACTATCCTTTTTAAATAATCTGAATTTGTAATATAGCCACCAGATTTTTCTTCCAGTCCATTTGCAGAAACTCCCAGATTAAATATCTTGAAGTTTGTGCCTATGGTCTGTTTTTGCCAGCCGTAAGTGCCGTAAGCCGCGGAACCTTTTATAATTTTTTTATCATTTGGGTTTGTGATTATATTTACCACCCCTGCCATAGCATCCGCCCCATATATGGAAGACAGCCCGCCTTTTACCACTTCTATCCTGTCTATGCTGTCCGTACTGATATTATTAAGATCAAAACCGCCTGTCATTATGTCGTTTACTGGCACACTATCTATCAACACCAATACTTGTCTTGACGAAGCCCCTCGTATAGACAATGAGGCGGCACCTTCATTGCCACCATTTTTGTTAATATAAGTCCCGGCAGAGCCATCTAAAATATCTCCGAGTTTTGAAATTCCAAAGTTTTCTATTTCTTTTTGTGTAATTATTTCCACACTTCTTGGAATAAGCCTGAGCATTTCAGGTATCCTGCGCGCAGTCACCACCACCTCATATGCCTCTGGTTCTTTTTCGCGCTTCACCTGTGGCGTAGCTATCTTAAGCGGGGCTTTTTGCATTTGCATTTGCACCTGCGGGTCTATAGCCGGTGGTGGGACTTCCTGGTAAATGCCATCATAAGTCATTGGGGGATTTTGATATGCCGTGATCACAAAAAACGGCAAACTCAGCAACAGGACAAATAATATTTTTTTCATTTAAAGCCTCCGATAAATTTTTTTATTTTACACATTTGGTTTTACAAAAACATTTGGCCTTCCGGTCAAAGGATTTACCGCCACCTCATATCCAGTCCCGCCATAAATAGCTTTTATTTTTTCATTTGTCACTTCTTCCAAGGGACTCCCATCGTGCGCTATCTCACCGGTCTTCATAAGTATCACTCGGGTACAGTATTCCGCAGCAATGTTTATATTATGCGATACCATAAGAATCGTTTTGCCATACTCTTTATTCAAGCTCAAAGTATGTTGCATTACTTCCGCCTGATGATGTATGTCCAGATAAGTGGTGGGTTCATCCATAAGCATAACCTGCGCTTCCTGAACAAAAGCACGCGCTATCAGCGCCATGCGTTTTTCCCCACCGCTTAAATTATTGTAATTTTTATGCCGTTTTTCATAAAGTCCATAGGCCTCAAGTACACTGTGTATAATTTTCATATCAGTCGCTTTCAGGGTTCCAAAAGAATCCATATAAGGCCGCCTGCCCATTGCCACTATCTCAAACACAGTAAAATCAAAAAGATAATTATCCGATTGCGGGATATAAGAGATAACCCCTGCGGCCTCTTTATTTGAATAGGTTCCTGCTTCTTTGCCGTTTATCAACACCTCGCCTGTATATCCCTTTTGCAAACGCGCCATTATTTTTACCAAGGTGGATTTTCCAGCCCCATTGGGGCCTATGAGCGCCGCCATATCGCCTTTATTTATATTGAGCGTTACATTTTTTAATTTAAACCCTCCGTTTGACGGGTATTCAAAGTTGAGATTTTTTATTTCTATTATACTCATTTTTTCTTCCCCCCTTTCAACACCACCATAAAAACAGGCACGCCTATAAGCCCAGTGACTATGCCGACAGGTATCTCTCCAGGTAAAAATATCGTTCTTGCCAAAGTGTCAGCAGCGAGCAAAAATAAACCCCCCGCTAAAAACGAACCTGGTATTAAAAAGCGCATATCGCTTCCGGTAAAACGCCGAGTAAAATGTGGTATGACCAGTCCGACAAACCCTATCACCCCGCTGAGCGCCACTGCGAGTCCTGTCAATATACTGGCAGCAATAAAATAAAACCCTTTTATAAATTCCACATTGACTCCGACGCTCACGGCTTCTTCTTCCCCAGTGGAAATTATGTTTAAGTCGTTAGCAAAATATATTGCCCCTGCTATGACAATAACTGAACCAACAAAGGTCCAAAAGATAGTGGGTAAAGAAGCGCTGGAGAGGTCTCCCATCATCCAAAAAATTACTTTTATGAGATCTTTATTAAATATGGTAGAAATCAACATAATCAAAGAATAAAATAATGACCCAAGCATTACTCCTGCCAAAAGCAAATATGCCATATTAAGTTTTCCATATTTTATCGAAAGCCCGTAAACTAAAAATACCGCTGCCACGCCTCCAGCCACCGCCCACAGGGCGACAACAGGCGCGCCTAAAACAATAGCGATAGCTGCGCCAAGTGCGGCACCGCTTGAAATACCAGTAATAAACGGGTCTGCCAAGTGGTTTTTAAAAACCGCCTGTAGCATAGCGCCACTGACTCCGAGCATCCCTCCTATAAGAAGCGCGCAAAGTACTCGTGGCAACCTTATTCCCATAAGAATAGTGTATGTCTCATTATGTGCTTTTGAGAACAGCTCTGCAAAATTCAGGTGCACACTGCCAAATGCCAGCGCAATAATTCCCGCCACAAGCGAAGCCGCCGCGAGTACTGCCAGTGTCAACCACGGTTTATTTGTTTTCATTTTTCATCCTGAATATATTTTTTCAAAATTCTTATCCCCTGCTCGCTTCTTGGTCCGGGTCTTAAAATAATATCCTGTTCTGCTTTACTGATTATATAAGTCCTCTTATTTTTTCCGGCGCTTGTCAATTTTATCCACGCGCGAGTTTCATATCCTTTTTCCGGCTCGTAAAAAAACAAAATCACTTGCGGGTCCCTGTTTATTATTTCTTCTTTTGACGCTTTCGGATATTCCGAAAGCGCATCACTAAAAATATTTATCCCTCCAGCACGCGCGACAAGCTCATTCACAAAAGAAGCCCCGCCGATAGCCATTGCAGGGCTGTTCCATAATTCAGCGTAAACTCTTACTTTCTGTTTTTCGTTTTTTACTCCTGCGGCGTTTATCTTTTTTTGTACTTTTTCAGCTATTTTTTCTGCCTCTTTTTCTCTGCCAGTCAACTTGCCCAAAAGTTTTATATTATCACTTATACCGTTCAAGTTTTTCGGATACAACACCACTACTGGAATCTTTAATTTTTCCAGTTTATAAATAATTTTTTTCTGTATGCCCCCTCCAGATATCACAAGCGAGGGGTTTAATTTAACTATCAGTTCCACATCTGGATTTAAAAAATCTCCAGTTTTCTGCAATTTTGTAGCCGCTACTGGATAATCGCAATACTTGGAAACTGCTACCAGTGTTTTTTGCGCACCTATAGCATAAAGCATTTCTACATGCGCTGGAGAAAGACACACAATTCTCTCCACCGGCAAGGTCAGCTGCACTTTGCGACCCACATCATCCGTTATGATTTCCTGTGCGTTAAGACAACCACCTACCAAAACAAATATAAGTAACAATATTTTTTTCATTAAAATTCTATTCCTTTTCTCGCAATAGCCGCACCCGTATATGGATGTTTAACAGGTCTCATATCTGTAATTAAATCCGCGCAGTCCATAAGTTTCGTATGGCAGTCTCTTCCAGTTATTATGACATCTGTATTTTTATGCCTTTTCTTCAAACTTTTGACGACATATTCCGCATCAAGCAGTTTGAGGTTTACCACATGGGTCAGTTCGTCCAACACCACAAGCCCAAAACTTCCAGAAGCAAGCTTTTGGGTGACCATTTCAAAATCTTTTTTAACAGTTTTTTTGAGTTTTTCTTTATCCAGAACCCGATTGAATATCGGGCTTTCCTGATTAAACCTTATGAACTTAACACGCTTTATTTTTTTAAACGCTTCTTGTTCCCCTTCTATATACTTCCCTAATTTTAAAAACTGAAACACCGCCACTTTATACCCGTGCCCTGCCGCGCGCAACACCGCTCCCATAGCCGCAGTGGTCTTGCCTTTTCCGTTTCCTGTATAGACTTGAATAATGGCGTTTTTCATATTTTCAAACCCCTTTTATATGCGTCTGCACAATAAGCCTGTCCGCTTTCGATAAATGCGCCACTGAATTAAACAGGACCAGAAAGAACGCTTCTCTTTTTTCATCATAATATATTTCAGAAATAGAAGCATTGTACACTCTGAGTTTTTTATAATCCGCAGGTTGAATGATCGCCGCCACTATAGCCCTTACTACTCCGCCGTGTGCCACTATCACAATATTTTTTTCCTTATGCGTTTTAATACTCTTTTTAAAAGCTCTGTTTATTCTACTGAAAAATTGTTTATCTTTTTCACCATCAAAACCTTTTTTGTCATTTTGAAAAGGCACATATAATTTCCCTTCCAAACTTCCATAATGCCGTTCCCTGAAACTTTTATCTTTTATAATAGCCCCTTTGCATTTGAGGGTGGTCTTTACTGCTTGAGCGGTCTGGAAAGCCCTTTTTAAATCACTGGAAATAATAATATCTATTTTCCTGCCCTTCAAGGCTCTGGCAATCCTTATCGCTTGGGATTTTCCTTTTTTATTTAAAGGAATATCCGTATGTCCCTGAAAAAGCCGTTTAGAGTTCCAATCTGTTTCCCCGTGTCGCAGGATAAAAATATCCATAAAAACCTCGCAAAATTAAAATATGGTTCCAAAGTCTTGATTAAAATCAAATACAAAATAAAAAAAGCCGTACACGGTAATGTACGGCTTTTATATTTTATTCTGAATTCAAAATTTCAAACTCAAAAAAAAACATTTATCGAAAAGCTTCCCATCACCCGTGGGTTTTTGGTGTTCTGGCTTGTGCCTTGCTTTCTTTTCCTACTCATCGCCCTTCCCGGAGTTTCGTCCAGTGGTTATTGCGACTTTCGTTGCACTTACAGCGGCGGAGACCGCGCAGGATTTTAACCCGCTTCCCGGCTATGTCATTAAGTTATTTTCAAGTAACTTTTTTCCTTTTATAAAGAACATTTGGGGTTATTTATATTCTCCCCAAATTTTTTTATTCTCCATCATCCCCGATGGAACTGGTCGGACACGATTCCATAGCACTTACACAATTTGCAGTCTGATTAGCGTCTGCTGGTTGAGCGGAACAGAACGCGTGAGATCCATCATCGTTCATTTTAAAATTTTCAGGTGCCGAGCCTTCGCACACGCCACATGCTATACACTGGTCGTCCACATAAAATTTACCTGGTACACTTTCAGATACTTTACCGCCTTTATTTGCCATTTCTATTCCTCCATAAAATTTAGGTTTTTAATAACTTATTAATTGTAATGTTTTTTTTTATTTTTTCAAGGTTTATTTTAAACTCCAGCGTCCTTTTCACGCCACATAAAATAAGAATCCAAAAAATATACAAATGGCTCCGCCTAAAACGAACAAGTGCCAGATAGCGTGATGAAAAGGAATCTGCTTTACCACATAAAAAATTATGCCTACCGTATATAAAACCCCGCCTATACTTAACCATAAAAGAAACATAGGTTTTACATTTACTAAAAGCGGTTTTATGGCAATTACTACCAACCACCCCATAGCCACATATATGGCAAGCGACACTTTCTCAAATTTTCCTAAGAAAAAAGTTTTGAAAACAATTCCCAGTATAGCCAGCCCCCATATAATACCGAACAAAGTCCAACCCCACGCCCCTTTTATTGCGACAAGCGTCAGTGGCGTATAAGTTCCTGCGATAAGAAAATAAATAGAGGCGTAATCCATTATTTGGAAAAACCGTTTTACCCCGCCATTGGGGAAAGCGTGCGAGAACATAGACATTAAAAAAAGCATAATCATAGAAGCGCCATAAATGCTAAAAGAAACAATCCGCCAAGGGTCGCCGCGTTTTGCCGCTAAAACTACAAGAATCACCAGCATAGCCACAGCCAACAATGCCCCAATCCCGTGCGTGATAGCGCTGGCTATTTCTTCTCCAAGAGTATCATCCAGATATCGCGAAGTGGCATTTTTATTTTTTTTTTCCATAAATTAAGTTATCTCCTCGAGTGTCTTCCGCCAGCTGAGTTTTGATTCAAAGCCTGTGCCTTATATGGTCCTATTATTTCATTTAAATGTTTGTTTTTTTCTCCATCCAACCACAAGGCCTTACACTCAGTACACATATCCACACTCATAGGTCCGAGTTTTTTCTCAGCCATTTTTTTCCCACACGCAGGACAAATTAAAAACGGAGGTTTTTCTCTTTTTTCAAAAAACGGCGGCGTTTTATGAGAGCTTTCAGCATCTCCTGCAACAAACACTTTTTTATCCAGCGGTTGCAGTTTCATTATAACCTCGCGTTTAAGCGCTATCCCATTACACTCAGCACAATGTAAAACATCGTGCCCTGCCACTTTCCCGGCATACATAGGGATTTTACAGACTGGACAATTCACTGGTTTCAGCGGCGCCGAAACCAAAGCATCAGAAATTGCTGGTTGTTTACAGTTAGGACAAAACTTTTCAGTAACAGACATTTCAGCATCACATCTTTTACAATGTTTTGTCCTGTTTGACATATTATCTTCCATTTTTACCTCAAGTATTTTTCTATATATTATCAGTAGCCTTAAATTTACGCAATAAAAACCCTTTCTTATTTCCCCCCAAACCTTGTCCTATACCCGCATTTTCTGCATAGTTCCTCTGTCACTTTTCTTTTCGCAAACCCATCGTGTATTTTTTTTGCTTTTGCTGTATTGATAATTTCTTCCAAACTGTGTTCTTTTATATTGCCAAGTTTTATATCCCCATCCCTATCCAGACAGCAAGGCACTACCGTTCCATCTACAAGTATTGCCACCTGTTCTTTCAAGCCATAGCAATAACCAGTAGCTCCAAAGTCCTCACCATTGATATCTGGCCATTTGAATTCATTTGAAATATTCAAAAATACATTTTCTTGGAGCTTTATTCCCCTCGCCTGTGTGACAATATTTTCAATTACCGGTTCGGGGTTATATTCCTTATTTATCTTTTCTATCACAAAAGCATTCTTCCCCTCAGTATCAATTCCAGTAATATTCCACAAACGCAGACAAAACAAAACTCTGCCAGCTTTTTTCGCCACAGTTATCAAAGAAAATATTTTTTCAAGATAGGTCTCATAAGATATCCCTGAGTTTGCAGGAGGGCTATGTAGGGAGAAGTTTATCTGTCTTAAAGCAGGTTTATCCAAGATTTCAAACACTTTTTCAGTCAGCGTGCCATTAGTAGTCAGGTTTACTTTATAGCCATATTCAGCACACATATCCAAAAACTTCCCTATCTGCGGATGCATTAAAGGCTCACCCATAACATGAAAATACAAATACTCGGAATTCCCTTTGATTTTAGACAAGATTGTTTGAAACAACTCCGTGCTCATATACTCAGGCAGGCGTTTTGTTTTTGGACAAAACCCACAAGCCAGATTGCAGACATTTGTTATTTCTATATAGGTGCGTTTAAATTTTTTCATTTTACCCAGCATTTTTTAATATCAGTAAAACATATTTTCGGCAAAAGTAAAACAGAATAGAAGCGAGATAAAAAATACTTATTTTTCTATTTTTCCAAGTTCTTTGAGTTTATCCCCACTCAGGTCTTTTTTCATAAAATCCGCGCTGTGAGGAAAATCAAGTTCCAAAGAGTAAATACTACAAAGTTCCAACCGACAATCCACAGTGACACAATCCAAAAGGTGTCCCCCTTTAGTTCCTGTGTCATCAATAAAATGCAAATGAAGTCCCGGCATATTGATACCACTAAAGTTTTGCGGCATTACATACCCGATAATAGTCCCTTTTATATTTTTCATTTCAAATATTGCCTGTCCCTTAACAGCCTCAGCCAGTCGTGGATATGGTTTGGCTTGTTTTTTTACACTACGGGTTTTAACATAAGAAAACTGCCCTTTTATCATAACAGCATAAGGAATATTTTTTGAAGGCAAAGAAGCGATTATTTTATTTTCAAGGTGCGCAAAATCCATACCATTAACAAAGTGAATAGATATATCAGGAGTGAATTTTACCACATCTGCAAAAGGTGTCTTATCTGTCGCCACTGGCTTATAAACTTTACCATCAGCTTTAACCTGATATATGCTACCGTTAAGAATTACCATTTCCCCATCAAGCCCATCAAAGGTCCCTATCCCAAAATCACCATGCTTTGCAAGAGACTCAAAACTCACAGCCCCATCATAAACGCCTTCCTGCAAAGCATTCAAAGTGGAAACTTGGTATAAGACAGTCTGTTCAGAACACTGAATCGCAGAAGTGAATGCAAGAATAATTATCACGGCTGTAAAAATAATAAATTTAGTTGTTTTTCTCATTTATCACCTCAAATTGTATGTTTTGCTTTACGCTGTTTATTTTTCATTTAATTATACTATTTGAATTGGTGCGCCATATATCCCCGAGCAAAGCGAACCGAGTCATATATCTGAGCTACTGCGAATGGTACATGGTGGTTTATGGCTGACCCATTTGATATAGTTTCCCAACTAATTTTCAGGCAAGGGCAAGTAGTAAGGGTTGAAGAGTGAGGAATTTTCTGCAAGTGAAATTGGAAGCGACAGGTTTATAATCCAATTTTGCTGAAATATTTAAATCTTATTTTTTGTTTTTACACTCCTGACAAAAACTTTATCAAACAAACTTTATTTTCGAGCAGTTACCATAAATAGACCGCCAAACCGTCCGGATAGATAAATAAATTATTTACGGGTTGCAGCTTGCCCACATACTCAAAGACACACCGCTGAATGCCCCGCCCGACGGGCAAACGCCGCTCATATCAGCAGGCAGCCCAATGCCGTTCTGGTATGATATACCGGTCCCGCTGTTGTATCCGCCAATATCACCGGATGTATTGCAATATACTGCCAGCCAGTAGTCCCCGGCCGCTAAATAAGTACCGGCGATTTCTATTGATTTCCAGCCTGCTCCAAGAGTTTCAAATGAAGAATTAACAACTAGCCTTGTGCCCGGGCAACCAGAAGAATCAGCATAAATTGCCACTTTAAAATTTCCCGGATTCCATACCCTGAGCCAGACCCTGTATACTGTAGCGGCTAACAAAAGTGTATGTTTTTGAAAAAAGGTCCTATCGTTAGCGGCTGTCGTAAATCCGGTATCATTATTTTCTGTCCCGAAAGCCACGCACTTTGTCGGTATCTCGGTAGGCGTTGCTGTCGTAGTACACGTTTCAGTCGCGGTTGCTGAAATCGTTGCCGTGGATGTGATTGTTCCGGTGGAAGCGATTGTAGGCAGAGTATTTGCTGACGGCCCGGAAACACTTTTACCGCATCCCGTTGCACTCATAAAAGAAACAAAAAATAACGAACTAATCAATACTACATTATGCGTATGCTTTGAGTAAATCATCTGCCACCTCCGGCGGAATTGTTCTTCGATTTCTGTCAGCAAAACGATCAAGAAAGACTTCAGTTGTCCGTACCGTTAATTTCCGCTCCTTGTCGTTCAAAATACTCAACCACTGATATATTTATTATATATACGTAAAAATTGCTTGTCAAATATATTTATTTCGAATTTGTTAATTTTGGCTGGGCAAAATGGGCAACCTTCGCAACTGGATGTTTACAAAACGACCATAAGGGTTGAGGATTAAGGGTAAGGAGGAAGGAATTTTCTGCCGGGGTCACTTGTCGTCGGCAGGTTTACTTAATCCTGAACCCTTGCTCCTTAATCCTTACAAATTTTCCTCAGAAAATTTGGCTGCCCGCGCTGGACGAATTGCGCAACTGGATATGCTCCGAAAAACCTATTATGTTATTAAAAAATATAGAACTTATTGAGTTTTAGTCTTCAGGCGTAAGCTCGTCGCTTTTGGTCAACGAAAGAAAAATAACCAGTCCTAATATCGCAACAACGAATATCCCGCTTACTAATGTCGGGCCTAAAGCCAGCCCGCCTGCGTCGTGATCCTGGGTAAGAAAGTCGCCTATTGAAGCTCCAAGAGGCCTTGTAAGTATGTAAGCGAGCCAGAAAGCAAGTATGGCGTAAGCAGGCTGACGCTTATTTTCAACCGGCTGCAATTTTCTAAATATATAAAAAGCAACGGTTATAACAGAAATCAAGCCACCAAAAATATAAATGGAATTCAGGTAGCCTAATTTGAACGTTTCCGCGCTTAAGTCCCCCGCAGCAGTGCCCAATGAAAACGTAAACAGAATAGCCAGCCAGTAAAAAGCCTCTCGCCTGGTTGTGACTATAGAATGTACAGATAACGTCTTTTCAAATAAGAACCAAACCGCAAACGTCAACACAAGCGCAATTGTAAATATAATTGTCGTTGTTTGTAAAGGAACACCCATATTATCAGTCAACAAATCTGTTATCAGCGTTCCAACAACGCTTATGAGCATAACCGTCAACCAATAGATCGAGGGTATGTATTTTTTCACTCTAAACTGAAAAAACAGCACAACAATCAGCAGCGCGCTCATTACAACAGATGTCCCTGTAAGCCCAAGATGCAGCGTTTCGTTCAGGTAATCCGCCGCAGTTTCACCTATCGTAGTGCACAGAACCTTTATAAACCAAAAGTATAATGTGATAGCCGGAACTTTATTCAACATCTGCTTGATTTTTGTTGAGTCCATTCGTTTTCACCTCGTTTGATTTATTAACTAAATCAATTTTAGCACAGTTAGAAGCATAAAAATAGAATATAAGTTCGAGTCCATTACGGGGTGGCTAGAAAAGGACTAATTAAATAAGGACAAAATAAAAACTGGCTGGGGGGGGTGGATTCG
>SESG01036959.1_pt1 | contig 12552 bp, 12 predicted proteins | sample 3171421 | NCBI WGS metagenome assembly SESG01 (sample SAMN10866946, study PRJNA518727) | freshwater metagenome | biome: subpolar coniferous forest; feature: holomictic lake; material: water; isolation source: holomictic Lake 227, 6 m and 8 m depth | place: Canada: near Kenora, Ontario | collected... | reverse complement strand
GTAATCTAACGCTAAAATTATACTAAACGTCCCGTTACGACAAATTAAACCTTAAAAAAAGGCATCAGGTAACAAAACGCCGAAATTGCTCGATTTCAGGCATAAAAAAAAGCCGGTAATTACATCGGATTTAAATTCCTAACTTGATCGATTAAGAAAAATTAAGGCCGATCAAGGCTGGTTGCATCATCCGACCCAATCAACTGTTTCATCATATTTAAACACCCTTTCTCTTGATTCAGCACAAAACAAGAAAATGCACCCCTAGTTTGTCGGGGGGTTGCCTGAAGATGAATGAAAAACAAGCAAAACTCACAGCCACCATGGTGGTGATGGCTTCGTGTCTCGCGCTTTTTTGTCTCTTCGGATTCCGAGCGACTTTCGCTGTTCTCAAGATCCCTATGTGCAAGGAGATGCATTGGTCGGACGCTAACATCTCTGCCGGTTATTCGCTCATGATGACCATTTACGCCGTCACTGCATTCTTGAGCGGAACGATAATTGACCGCTGGGGAACTAAGCCTGCATATTTCCTTGCCGCCATTTTTGGTGCAGGGGGATTCTGGGTTACATCCGGAGTTCATACCCTGCCTTCCTACTACGCAGCTTATGGAATTCTCGGCGGCATTGGCACCGGCATGTTATGGGTCTCATCCACAGTGTCCGTACGCAAGTGGTTTATCGGCAAGGACTATGCCACGATGTGGGGTTTCGCATTCATGGGTGGGCCGATAGCACAGATTATTCTTAGTCTGGTTTCCAAGTCTGTCATCCCAACATATGGTTGGCGCTTTGCATGGCAGATGCTTGGTGGCATCGTGCTTGTCGTTATGTTGCTTGCCACGATCTTGGCGAAAAAAAATCCGGAAGATTATGGTGTGCAGCCTTTCGGCTCAATACCGGGAACAACCGAAGATGAATATATATGGGGTGTCGGCGAAGCATTTTCGCGCTATGCAATCTGGGCCGTCATCATCACCTTCCTCGCAAGTCTCATAGCGGAATTCCTTGTTTGGTCGCAGGCCGTCAGCTTCTTTGTTCAGGACCTCGGCATGAGCCTCGGCAAGGCCGTGAACCTCTACTCAGCGATTGGTCTGTTCGGTATATTCAGTATGCCGATCATGGGCATTGTTGCTGACAAGATCGTGCAACGTGTAGGCCACGAAGCCAAGGGCCGCAAGATATCGCTCATCATCGGTCCGTTGGTTGGCGTGGTGGCCTGTGCGATGTTGCTTCAGACAGGCAAATCCATCGCTTTCGGCGTGCTTTCCTGCTTCCTCTTCGCCGTTTACTGGTCCATGATCCCGGGCGGCGTTGTGGGCTATACAGGCGCGATATATGGACGCAAGACACTCGGAAAAATCTGGGGGCTCGCGACACTCATCTGCATGGGCATTGGCCCTGCAGCCGGATCGTTTCTTGGGGGATATTTCCGAGATATGACGGGAAGCTATCGCACGTCCATCTTGTTTGCGCTCGGTTCATTCGTGGTCTCCGCGCTTGCGGCGACCAGTCTGCCTCTCGCAGCCAAACCGCGTCATAATATGTAAGCATATTAGTGTAATTTAAAACTGCTCAATCCCAGATAAAAACCGCATGGATATAACATTGCTTCCATGCGTCCTTCACAACATGCTGTGTCGCAGTGAAATAGAGCTTTGCCGTGTTCTGCCCGATACGGTCATCATTGAGAAGAAACGCTTTGAAATGTTCCAGCCAACCCGCCGTCAATCCATCAAACCGCAATACTCCCCCACTGAAAGCGACAACTTTTTTCAGTACATTTACTTCAAGGCAAGAATTTGGTTGTAGACTTCAACAAGAAAACATAAACATCCAAAAACGATAAGGACAGAAAACAGAGAGCATACTGAAAAAAGTCATTTCAATTTATAGAGATACAGGGATATTCAACAAAAGAGAGTAATCCAACAATTCAACCGGCTACATAATGAGGACAATCGTGTTCACAGGTAAAGGCGGCGTCGGCAAAACCTCCATCGCCGCGGCTACAGCCGTCAAAGCAGCATCAATGGGTTTTAAAACCCTTGTCATCTCCACAGATCCAGCACACAGCCTCGGCGACTCCTTCGACCTTGAACTGGGTCCCACTCCCGTCAAGATTGCCGATAACCTCTACGGACAGGAGGTCAGCGTCTACGGTGATTTGACCCTAAACTGGGAGATTGTCCGTGCGCACTTTGCCCACATCATGGAGGTGCAGGGAATCAAAGGAATCTATGTCGAGGAGATGGGTGTCCTGCCCGGCATGGAGGAGCTTTTCTCCCTCTCCTATATCAAGCGATACAATGAGTCCGGTGAGTACGACCTGCTCATTGTCGATTGCGCCCCGACCGGCGAAACCCTTCGGTTGCTCTCCCTGCCGGAAACCTTCGGCTGGATGCTGAAGATGATCAGGACTCTCGAAAAATTTGTGGTCAAGCCGGTAATACGTCCCCTCTCAAAAAAAATCGGCCGCCTGCACGATCTGGTGCCTGAAACCGAGGTCTATGACCAGATAGAGCACCTCTTCTCCTCTGTTGACGGCATCATCGATCTCCTCTCGGACGGAACAAAAACCACCGTACGGTTGGTCATGAACCCCGAAAAAATGGTGATCAAAGAGTCGATGCGTGCGCTCACCTACCTCAACCTCTACGGCATCACCGTTGACCAGGTGGTCATCAACCGGGTCTTCATTGATGAAATTGACGGAGAGTACATGAGTGAGTGGAAAACCATTCAGCATAAGTATATCGAGCAGATTGAGCACTCTTTCGCCCCCATCCCGATCACGAAGGTTCCTCTCTTCCGCCGCGAAGTGCTTGGGCTTGAGATGCTGAAAACCGTTGGTGACGTGGTCTACGGCGACAAAAACCCACTTGATGTTTTCTATAAGGAAGAGCACACCTCCATTACAAAAATCAGCGAAGGCCACTATATCATGAAACTGCGCCTTCCCTTCGTTTTCGACAACCGGATGGAAGCCAACGTGCTGCAGATCGGCGATTCGCTCAGCATCCGGATAGGCAACTACCAGAAAGGGGTCATTCTGCCACTCTTCCTTGCCGGTATGCGGGTTGCTGAGGCAGGCTATGAAGAGCAATGGCTGAAAATTGAGTTCAGAAAAAAAGAGCCCGCCCCGTAATCAGAATGGCTAAAAAACTGCCATGCAAGATGGTAGTGCTTTTTTTATATTCCGTCGTAGCATGATGATGCTGCTCCCTAAGCGTTTTTTTCGCTTTTGGAATCCCTGGTACCGTAAGTACTTTTGAAAAAAAGCTTGTGCATGAACAAAAAACTTTTGCTGGGCGCTGAAGCCATTGCTCTTGGCGCTCTTGATGCCGGAATATCCGGTGTCTATGCCTACCCCGGAACCCCTTCGACCGAAATCACCGAATACATCCAGAAAAACAAGAACAACCGGGAGCAACCAGTCCGGTCGGCCTGGTCAGCCAATGAAAAAACAGCTTATGAAGCCGCGCTCGGCATGTCGTATGCCGGTAAACGGACTCTTGTCTGCATGAAGCATGTCGGGCTTAACGTAGCGGCTGATCCTTTCATCAACTCAGCCATTACCGGTGTCAACGGGGGGCTGGTTGTTGCCGTGGCGGACGACCCTTCGATGCACTCGTCGCAAAACGAGCAGGACAGCCGGGTATATGGCAAATTTGCCATGGTGCCGGTACTTGAGCCCGCTTCACAGCAGGAGCTCTATGATGCCACACGGTATGCATTCGACCTGTCGGAATCGGTCCAGCTTCCCGTTATGCTCCGGCTCACCACAAGGCTTGCGCACTCACGCGCGGGTGTGAAAAGCGCTACAGCATGTGTCCAGAACCCGCTTAATGCTCTCTATGCCCCCGAACGCTTTGTCCTGATGCCGCATAATGCCCGCCGCCAGTACAACAATCTCCTCGGTATGCAGGAACGGCTTGAAGAGCTTTCTGAGCACTCATCGCTGAACCGCCTCATCCCCGGCAACGGAAAAACAGGCGTCCTTGCTTTCGGCATTGCCTTCAACTATGTGATGGAGGTACGGCAGGCATGCAGCCTTGATTTCCCTATCCTCAAAATCGGCCATTACCCTCTGCCAAAAAAGCAGATCGAAGCGTTCTTCAGCACCTGCGAGACCATCCTTGTTACCGAAGAGGGCTACCCGGTCTACGAAGAGCTGCTGAGAGGATATTTCGGTCTCCAGAACGGCAAGCGTATCAGGGGACGCCTCGACGGAACGCTCCCCCGTGCCGGCGAGCTTAATGCCGACAGTGTCGCTCATGCGCTCGGTGTGACAAAAAAAGAGGTTCTGCCGATACCCTCAATCATGGTAAACCGCCCGCCGGAACTCTGCAAAGGGTGCGGCCACCGCGACCTCTACGAAGCACTCAACACCGTCATGAGCTCATGCAAGGAGCAGCACGTCTTTTCCGACATCGGCTGCTACACCCTTGGAGCTCTGGCGCCATACAATGCCATTCACACCTGTGTCGATATGGGCGCATCAATCACCATGGCCAAGGGAGCCGCTGATGCCGGGCTCCGGCCCGCGGTTGCCGTCATCGGCGATTCAACCTTTACGCACTCCGGCATGACCGGCCTGCTCGACGCCATTAACGACCACTCACCCCTTACGATTATCATTGCCGACAACGATACTACAGCCATGACCGGCGGCCAGAACTCGTCGGCCAACGGCTCAAAAATTCAAGCAATATGCCTCGGGCTTGGCGTTGAAGAAGCGCATCTCAGAACCATCATCCCACTGAAATCGCATCTTGCAGAGAACATTGCCGTGCTCCGTGAAGAGATCGCCTGGGACGGGGTATCGGTGGTCATTGCGGTTCGGGAATGTATTGAAACTGCTGCACGGAAAAAACGAAACCCGTCAGCCAACGTTTAACGAGTATTATGCAAATCAACATCATTCTTGCCGGAGTCGGCGGACAGGGAATACTCACCATCGCGGCAGTGATCGACCATGCCGCCCTGCAAAGCGGCCTCATCGTCCGTCAGGCAGAGGTGCACGGCATGAGCCAGCGCGGCGGAGCGGTGCAGTCGCACCTACGGATCGCTGACCAGGAAATCTACTCCGATCTTATTGCGGAAGGCACAGCCAACCTGATCCTCTCGGTAGAACCTCTTGAAGCTCTGCGCTATCTGCCCTTTCTCGCTTCAGAAGGCAGGATTGTCACCTCCACAGACCTCTTTATCAACATGGAGGGCTACCCGGCAATGGAGCATATCCATGCCGAACTGCACCGCACAAACCGGCCGGTGCTGGTCAGCGCTGCCGACCTTGCCCGCAAGGCCGGCAACCTGAGAACATCAAACATGGTCATGCTCGGCGCTGCCTCCCCCTTTACCGGTCTTGCATCACAAGAGCTTGAAGCCTCTATCGAAAAGCTTTTTGCGGCAAAAGGGGATGAAATTGTTGCCATGAACATCCGAGCATTCAGAACAGGACAAGCATTATCTCAACATCAAGCAACTGAGACATGATCTGGAACAAGCAGTATGAGTGCATGGAGCGCGAAGAGCTCCTGAAACTTCAGGGAAAGCGGGTAAAGTCAATGGTAAAAAGGGTCTATGACTCCGTTCCCTTCTATCGCAAAAAACTGGCAGAGATGGGCATCGAACCGGGTGACATCACCTCCATCGACGACCTGAAAAAGCTCCCCTTCACTACAAAGCAGGATCTGCGCGACAACTACCCCTTCGGCCTCTTTACCGTGCCGCAATCGGATATTGTCCGTCTCCACGCATCCAGCGGCACAACAGGAAAGTCCACCGTCGTTGGCTACACCCACAACGACGTCCAGATGTGGAGCGAAGTGGTTGCCCGTTCGCTCACCATGGCAGGAGTAGGCAAAACCGACATCATCCAGGTTGCCTATGGCTACGGCCTCTTTACAGGCGGACTTGGCCTGCATTACGGCGCTGAAAAAGTCGGCGCCTCCGTCATTCCCATCTCAGGCGGGAATACAAAAAAACAGCTTCAGCTCATGGAGGACTTCGGTTCCACCGTGATTGCTTGCACCCCCTCATACGCGGCATACCTTGGCGAAGCTCTTGTTGAGGAGAAAATCGACCGGAACAAGATTAAGCTCAGGGCTGGCGTTTTCGGCGCAGAACCCTGGACAGAAGAGATGCGCTCGCAGATTGAGCACCTGCTCGGTATCAAGGCTTACGACATTTACGGTCTCAGTGAAATCATCGGGCCTGGCGTATCAATGGAGTGCCAGTGCCAGAAAGGGATGCATATTTTCGAAGACCACTTCATTCCGGAAATCATCAACCCCGATACCGGCGTCGTGCTGCCATACGGAGAGCTTGGCGAACTGGTCTTTACACCGGCAACTAAGGAAGCAATGCCGCTGATCCGCTACCGCACACGCGATCTGACCCGCCTCCATGCCGACAAGTGCGAATGCGGTCGAACACTGGTCAGAATGGAAAAATGCGTTGGCCGCTCGGATGACATGCTTATTATCCGCGGCGTCAATGTCTTCCCTTCGCAGGTTGAATCGGTGCTACTTGAAATGAGCGAAACCAAACCGCACTACCTGCTTGTTGTCGATCGTGAAAACAATCTCGACATTCTTGAAATCCAGGTAGAGATTGAAGAGCAGTTCTTCTCCGATGAAATAAAGGAGCTTGAGGGTCTTCGCCAGCGCATCAAGACCAATATAGCCAGCACACTCGGGATCAGCGCAACCATTCGGCTGGTTGAACCCGGCACCATTGAGCGCAGCATGGGCAAGGCGCAGCGGGTTATCGACAAACGTAAACTCTGACAAACCACGCAATCCTTACGTTATCCTCTGTTTTGTATTAAATTGATATTTCTACTAACAATCATTCAGAGGATGGAGGCAGACTCATGAGAAACAAGCTTTTCCTTAGTTTTGGCATTCTCGGGCTTTTTCTTTTCCTGGCGGCAGTCGCTGTCGGAATATTATCGGGGACAGTCAAGAACACTTCCGGGGTCGCTCTTCCGGGAGTGACCGTCACCATTGTGGAGACATCCGCTTTTACAAAAACAGCAAACAACGGCACCTTCACGTTTAATGCTCTTCCTGAAGGCAACTATTCGGTCCGGTTTGATCTGGCAGGTTTTCGCTCAGAGACACGGAAAGGAATCATGATCAAGGCAGGGAAAACCTTGTCACTCAATATGGTCTTGCAGCCGGTTCCCTTGACGCCCCCGATGTTGCCGCCGGTAGTGGAGGCGAGAGAGAGCACAAAGCCTGATCAGATGATGATGCCGATGGCCGCCCCAGGTGCATCGCAAATGCGTAAGATGATGGCTCCTCCTCCGTCTCCGGTCTCCTATCAGCAACCGTATAATCAAATCATACCGTATCCCGGAATACCGGTTAATTTCAATACGGAAGAGTACGGGCGCATCATCGAAAACGCGTTCAAGGAGACAACCAGAGAGCCCCTTTCCACCTTTTCCATAGACGTCGATACAGCCTCCTATGCCAACATTCGCCGATACCTTACTGAAGGAACAGAACCGCCGAAAGATGCCGTTCGCATAGAGGAGCTGATCAACTACTTTTCCTATAATTACCCGCAACCTGTCGGCGAAAATCCTTTTTCCGTCAATATGGAGGCTGTAACCTGTCCGTGGAATACACGCCACAGCCTGGTCTGCATCGGCCTGCAGGGGAAAAAAATCAATGTGGGCAAACTCCCGCCTGCCAACCTCGTCTTTCTCCTCGACGTCTCCGGATCAATGCAGGATCCCGAAAAACTGCCTCTTCTGAAACAAGCATTCAAGCTCCTGGTCAACCAGATGCGTCCGCAGGATCACGTATCAATCTGCGTCTATGCCGGAGCCGCCGGCTGTATCCTTCAGCCCACAAGCGGATCCAACAAGCAGAAAATCCTTGACACGCTCGACGCACTTGAGGCTGGAGGGAGTACTGCCGGCGGTGAAGGAATCATGCTCGCCTACAAGCAGGCCAAAAAGAATTTCAATCCGCGCGGCAATAACAGGGTTATCCTGGCAACAGATGGCGATTTCAACGTCGGCATATCCGATACCGGATCTCTGGTACGGTTCATTGAAGAGAAGAGAAAAGAGGGCATATTCCTCTCCGTTCTCGGCTTTGGCTCGGGCAACCTGAAGGACGAAAGGATGAGCCAGTTGGCCGAAAAAGGAAACGGAAATTATTCCTATATCGACTCATTCCTTGAAGCAACCAAAGTACTGGTAACGCAGATGGGCGGAACACTGTTCACCATAGCGAAAGATGTAAAACTCCAGCTTGAATTCAATCCGCTGAAAGTAAAAGCCTACCGCCTTGTAGGATACGAAAGCCGTTTGCTGAAAAACGAAGATTTCAACGACGACAAGAAAGACGCGGGCGAACTGGGATCAGGACATACCGTAACGGCCTTCTATGAAATCATTCCGGCTGGTTCCGCCGAAAAAGTGCCAGGAATAGACGAATTGAAGTACCAGAAAACAACGATAAACCCGGCTTCCGCCGGAACCGGCGAAATCCTCACCGTAAAGCTCCGCTACAAACAGCCGAAGCAGGATGTAAGCAAACTGCTCTCTGTTCCGCTGAGCGGCCCGGTCAAGGCGTTCGAGAGTGCCTCGGAAAACACCCGTTTCGCTGCAGGTGTCGCGGAATGGGGACTGCTGATGCGCGAATCCGAATTTAAGGATAAAGCCAGCTTTGACCAGGTTCTCGATATCGCCAGAAAGGCGAAAGGCGAGGACAAGGAAGGCTACAGAAGCGAGTTCATCCGGCTGGTGGAGACATCGAAAAATATAAAAACGAAAAAGTAGCATCAAACCCGTTTGACGTTCCCAGTGAAAAGGGAACGTCAAACGGGACAGAAAAAACTGGCGTATGTTAAGATGATAGTCGTTGACGGGGTGAAGTTATCGGCACACTTCTCCCACACTATCTGGTTCACAGACTTGAAACAAAAGCATTAATCTCGTAAATTATTTTCGGAGGCTCAAGAGATAAACAAAAAAAACATGAACGGAGATCGTCATGACTGAACAGGAATACAGGGACAGGCTCAGGATCATTGCGAATGAGTATGCTGACAAAAAATTAGCACTCTCCAGAGCATTTGCATTCTCAAGAAATCCGGTATACCCCGGCGATATCATATCGGGAAATGCCGGCGGCAGAATAAACGCCTCATCAATAAAACATACCGCAAAGGGAGATTACAGGTTGCCATGGTGTGCCTGTGACGGTAATCTCCTAACAAACAGACGCTACGCCACGGCAAAATAAAAAGTACGGGTAGGTCTCCAGGAAAAACAGCAAAGCCGAGCCAATCAATCTGTTTGAACGAAATATGCCTCGGTTATCTGTCGATATGAACCTGTCCGATTTGCCTCTGGATTAAGCATTTCATAAACAAGGGGCGCATTTTCCAGCTGTTTTTAGCGCGTTAATGAGTGATAAGTCATTCGATAAACACACGAATAATAGATAGCGAATGAACAAACATTCAGATGTTAAACGTCATCAGGTCAACAACGATCTCTTTTTTCTACTGAAGAACAAGAAAGCCTCATGACTTGTTGGGCAGTTATCGACTGAATTGCGGTCCGTCCGGTTATTCAGGATTATGGTTGACAAGATTCAGACCATCTCGCGTGAAAAAATCAGCCACTCTTTCGGAATACTTGATGATGCCTGGATGCTCGCCGTGTGGCTTGGATTCGCATAGGCAGCCCAAATCTCAGCGAAGCGCGTCAGCGCGACATCCTTTAACTCAGCTTCAGATTTCTCATACTCGCCCAAATGGAGCCGCATAAGGCTCTTCCAGAGCTTGGACGGTTTTGTGTTCTCCGTGTTTCATCTAAGGGGCTCCAGTTTTAGGGAACGGCATTGAACGATTCTGGCATGCGACCGGAACGGGCAAGCCAGGCATCAATCAACGCATTACCAAACCGATCCGGCAATGAATCCGCCAAAAGCCCCGGAAGACCATGAAAGGTTTGCGACCGAAGCGACGGAAAGGAGTATAGGCGGCTGGAGAGCGGCATCATCAGCGGGGCCACCTCGATACCGCTACTGGTGAAGGCCGAATCATATTCAAAGGTTGCGGTCGCAGCATCGTCATTCAGCGACACCGCACCGATCGTGCGTCCCCATAGGTTTATCATTGCCGTCGTGCTCATGCTTCGTCACCCCACTTCCAAGGCATTTCATTTGTTGGTTTTCTCATGCCACTGGCGCGCTTTCGCGTCTTGCCTTTCAGCTTGAGCAGATCCGTCGGACGTGGTCCAGCCTCGGGTAGCAATGCTTCCAAACGATCCAGAAGCCCCAATACTCGTAGCATCCGGATCATGGTCGACATTTGCGTCGTGGCCCCTGCCTCAACACGCTCCACGGTGCGCTTCGATATGCCTGCCTGCTCCGCAAGCATCTCTTGAGTAAGCTGAAGTTCCAGCCGCCGCTGGGCAAATCGCTTGCCCAGCTCTGTCAGAATAGCTTCATCCGTCAATAATCCTTCAATCTTCATCAAGAATTCTTTTTTTAGGATACATGTCGCAATAAGTGGCGATATAACTTAAAAATATAGCCATTTTTCACCATATATGGCGACTTAATGAATGCGTAATAACTGCCGCACGAAACCGTTGAAAGCGAGGCAGGTTGATCTCTGCGCATTGCACCTTGCTTTGACAACAGCGTTGCCAATAGACGATTCCGTCCCTGGTCTCAGGAAGCGGATATGGTTTGCCATCCATCATGGCCGTCCTCCTTCCTTGTTCATCTGCTCCAGCAATCTGCGACCTTTTTCCGTGAGCCGGTATTTCTGAATTTTACATCCTCTCGAAATCGATAAACCCGCGTTCGACATCGGCCAGAATAAGTTTTACCTTAACCTGTTGACCAACCTTGATTTTCCCAATCTTCCTGATCAGCCGGCCTTCTGCAGGCAGGGTCAATAACCTCACCCATGTACCCTTTTCTGCATGGCCGGTAACGATGGCTTCAAAATGAGAACCAATCATTGGGCCCAGCAGTAAAGCCGCTTCTGACTTGCTCACTCGGCGCTCCACTTTGCGTCCTGCATCTTCCTGACGGGTGCAATGTGCGGCTAAATATTCAAGCTCATCAACGCCATACGGGGCAGGACTATTGGTGAGAATTGCCTTCATCATTCTCAAAGTTATCAAATCAGGATACCGTCTGTTTGGTGCAGTAGAATGAGTATAGTCACGCTCAGCGAGGCCAAAATGTCCAATGGGTTCCTGCCCAGAGACTTCGACCACATATTCCCCTGAACCCATTAACTTGATAATAATCAACGAGAGGTCAGGGAAACGTAACGGGTCAGCCTTATGCCTTGCAGCGAGAAAACTTTCAAGCGCCTCTGCGTCAGGCTCAGCGGGCAATGAATACCCATATTCACTTGCCACTTCAGCAATTCGCCTCCATCGTTCAGGCGAGCGTACAACCCTGCGAAACGATGCAACGCCCCTTTCAGCTAAAAAAGCTGCGGTACAGGCGTTGGTCGCTATCATGAGCTCTTCAATGAGCTGACGAGCCCGATTCTGTTCCTGTTGTTTGATGGCAACAACACGTTCTCCTTCAAAAACTGCATGTGGCTGAAACGTCTGAAAGTCAAGAGAACCTTTTCTATGCCGGTGCAAGCGCAATTTTTGCGCCACACGATCCTGACAGCCCAACTGCTGCTCCATACCCGGCACAACCGATGCGGCCAGGGGCAGATCGCTTTCGCCTTCAATCCACGCGGAGAGAGCATCATAGGCAAGCTTCGCCTTATTTCTTACCAATGCACGTTCAACCGTTGAGCTGATCACCTTGCCATGAGCGTCTATCTTCATGATGGTGACCAGTGCAATCCGGTTTTGATCGAAATTAAGAGAAGTGAGATCTGTCGAAAGACGCAGCGGCAACATTGGAAAAACGTGTGCTGACGTATAGACTGAAGCGGTATTGTTCCGCGCATGATCATCTATCGGTGACCCTTTTTTTACCAGGGAATCAACATCAGCTACGGCAACATAAATGATGACCGACAAGTCAGCCTGCATTTCACATGCTGTTAACTGATCAAGGTCAAGAGAGTCATCATTGTCGATAGAGCACCAGAGCAATGAAGTAAGATCAAGAATATCCGGACCACTCTCATTACTGGCTCCGTCAATTGACGCTATCTGTTTCTCAGCCTGAAGTGAAAAATCCGGCTCCAATCCATGCTGCAGCATAGCATCGGTAGCGATTCTAACAATATCGGCCTTGCCAAACTTTCTGTGCATAGCACTCCCTGGATAATTAATAAGTCATGTTTCATGTAGACGTGAGCCCGTCTGACAGGAGCACTGGTGTATTGGTAAATATATCAAAATCACTTACTGCCAATACGCTGTTTTTTGCGGCCTGTAAGTAACGACAAACTTTATCGTATCAGAATGACGCAAGAGATCTCAAGGAATCCGTTCCGACGCTTTACCGATGGATTCCAGCATTCGATATTGACGACTGGATTGTAGCGGAAAAATATTTGAATACTAGCAGCCTGTCGGAATTG
>SESG01033356.1_pt1 | contig 12578 bp, 14 predicted proteins | sample 3171421 | NCBI WGS metagenome assembly SESG01 (sample SAMN10866946, study PRJNA518727) | freshwater metagenome | biome: subpolar coniferous forest; feature: holomictic lake; material: water; isolation source: holomictic Lake 227, 6 m and 8 m depth | place: Canada: near Kenora, Ontario | collected... | reverse complement strand
GCAACAAAACCATGGTTTACTGATGTTGTAACTGTAACTAATTTCTTACCGATACCACCCGAATCTGTTGCACCCAATGTAGGAGGAACAGATATAACCTTGTCGGTAACCTTTGTACCACCTACGCGAATATCACCAACCACTTGCAATGCCGCATTTTCAGCAATGTTTGTCCTGATACCAACCGTGTTTGATTGTGCATCAGTACACAATAGGTTGGGACTTACACCGTTAACGGCAAAGTTCAAATTCAATAATCCGCTATTGACCGTAACTGGTGAATCAAGGTGACCCAACAATGAAGCCAAAGTTAGTCTTTTATTAGAGTTCCCTTGAACAATCATAAAGGAATCTGCAGCTGTCGTTGTCGTTGCTTGTTGTAATTGACTAATCTTTAGATTTGACATTGTTTCTCTCTTATGCTGTTGTCACATTATTTAATGACAAAATAAACCACTTGTTATTGGTATATATCAATCTTGCAGTAGAGCCGGTGGCGTTAAATGTCAATGATGCAAACCCCTGACCATTCAATGTAACGACTACTTTTTTGGTAGTCAAATCTGTAGCAACAATTGTCTTTTCCATATTGCTTGACCCTGCAGCCAATGTCAATGTGGAATCTACTCCCGTTTGATTGATAACATAACTTGTTGGTACCAATACAGAAATAGCACCTGTTGTAACGGACTCTGGTGTTAACGAAGATGTCAACAACCCAGAGTACTTAATGTCACCCGGCACATTACCAAATAAGGTAGCAAGTGTTACCTTATTTGTTGATGCTGTTTGAACAATGGGTAGAACATCCGTCGATGAAACGGATGTTGCTAGCGATAGTCCAGATATTTTTTTATCTGCCATTATTCAACTTATGCTGTTACAATGATACCTGTCACAGAATTGCTGATTGTTGGTGTCAATGCAGCACCACCAACGTCTGTCAATGTAGCACCGTTAGCATTGTATGTAGCGGATACGATTTGACCTGTTGCAAAACCTGTTGCTGGCAACACATAATCGAACACCAATGTTTCTGCGCTGGAAGCGTTTTGATTGTATGTTGCATACACTGTGTGTGCTGAACCGAAGTCCACAATCGCTACTCTTGGGAATGCGCCGCCTGTGATCGCAATTGCTTCGTTTGAAGTCATTGTGAAGCGTAGTGTTGGAGCTGCTGCAATAGAATAGCTTGCTGCTGCTGGGATTGTCCAAGAGTATGTTGGAGCAACTGATGTATCGGTCACTTGTGACTTGGATGCCATCATACGAGCTGCTACCACAACTTCTTGCAACTTGTTGCTATCACGGCTCTGACGCTCAAGACCACGGTCATCTACTGTGACTGTATCATAAGACACCAAATAACGCAATCCCTTTGCTGTTGCAGCAACTGGACCTTCTGCTGTACCTGGGGCTGGAGTAACAACAACCACTGTGCCTGATGTTACGGAAACAACTGTGTATAGAACATTGTTGTTTGAATTTGCTGCACCAGTTACGATGAATTGTGCACCAGGTGCCATACCTGTCGCTGCTGTCGAACCTGCTGTAGCAAATGTCACATTACCGTTTGTTGCGAATGTGATATTACCAGTTGCCATTGTTGGAGCTGTTGTATCATAACGCAATTGCTTACGCTTTTGTGAATATGCTGTTGCCTGTGTTGCATGAAGTGCACCAGAGTTTGTTGAAGTTGCACCTGTGACTGTCTCATTTGCTGCAAACAATGCACCAGTTGTACCATTTGGCTTAACTGCTTTGATACGCAATTCTGTTGCCGAAATGACACCTGAAACCTTTGCTGTTGCGCCTGATGTGCCGCCAGTAATCTTTTCACCAATCTTGAATGATGATAGGGTGCCTGATGCGAATGTTAGAACACCGAAATCAGCTGTGCTAACAGGCACAAGTTGTTTGTTTGTTGTTTGAAAACCTAAGTTTGACATGTATTTCTCCTTGTATGTCCACTAACCATTTATATTATTTATTGATAGTTGACTTGACAATGTCTTTAACACGGTCAACTTGTCCATCAAGTCTTTCTATTTCTTCCAAAACTGCTTCCATGAAACGTGTAGCTTCAGCGATGATACCGGATTCTGTAACACCGACACCTTCTTTGATAACTTCATCATTTACTGCAATCTCGTAATTGTATGCGAAACCTTCTTTGTGCAATACCAATGATACACCATGCAATGTGTGCTGTGGAATATTTGTGGCGTCATCACCCAACGATTTCTTCAATCCGTTAATATCGTCATCAGTTACAGTTGTCTGCATCTGATAGAATTTGGATGCAGCAGACACTTTAGGATCTCCTGTACCTTTGCGTGAATGTTGCAATTCTGAAACCTCTGTTCCACCTTGCTCTGGGCGAGGCATCTTAACTTCTTCATCGAATTGATCAACCTTCTTGTCGCCTCTTGCCATTGGATCAATCTTGCGTGTCTTGCCCTTTGGTAATGCAGTAGCCTTCAACCATGATACTGCACGAAGCGCCTTATCATCAAATGTTCCACCTGTATTTGTTTCTGCCTTTGAAGGACGACCACGGCGACGGTTTGGATCTACCTTTGCGCGCTTTGGTATATCCTTGCGTTCTTCACCCTCTTCGTCGGTATCAAATGCACGACCATAATTGCCATACACCTTCTTGCTATTTGCCTTTGCCCATTCATTGGCTTTGTTTTCTGCTTTGCGCTTCTTGCCGGATTCAATTTCCTTAGCTGTCAAACGACCACCCACATAACCTGTTGGTGTAGCATCTTCTCCATCTTCGTTAATCAATTCACCAATAGTCTCGGTTGATTCATCATACGACTCAGATTCGTCTTTTGCTTTCACACGAGCTGCATGGAGTGCTTTAGCAAACTTAGGGGCACTCTTATTCTCCTGTTTCTTAGCATCAGGAATGGTCTTTGCATCTAGGATGTGACCCTTCTTATCCTTATGAACGCTACCGGGAACAACAAATTCATCAAGTTGTGATTCTTCTTTTAGTGGCTTGAATTGACTTGGAGTCAATGTCAAATTGCTAACATCACCCTTTCTCTGGGAATGTGTAATTTGAACATTCTTAGAACCATCTTTATGAGTGTGAAAAACACTGCATGTTTTACCATGGAATCTATGACCTGGACTATTGATAGTCACTTTCTCTTCTGTCAATTGCTCTGCAGGAATATAAGATGAAACGGATTCCATCAATTCGCGTGTAATTTCTGTTTTCAGTCCCATATTAAACTCCCTTTTTCTTTGATTGTTTCTTAGCAACAGGTTTGACTTCCTCTTGCACTACTTCTTCTACAGGAGCAACTTCTTCAACTGCCACCACAGGAAATGCTGTCACACCAGATGCAGTATCATATGCGTCTTTAGATGCCAAAAACACCACAGCATCATTGTGTGTATATTCATGTAACCTATACACATCATCCTTGACTGACATGAACGATGACTTGTCGTCATCAGAAACAATATCAGTGCACTTATAACCAGTCGTACTGTAGATTGCGTGCTTTTGTTTTACTCGTTCTTTGTGATCCATATTGCTTCCTTTTACGATCCGCTTACGTTAATGTCATACATCTTTTGTGCATGAGCCATGATTTTGTGTGCTGCTTGCATATGCTTATTGCGTTCTGCTTCGCTTCTTGCTAACGTCAACCACATCATGTGATCTCTGTAATTTTGTTTTAGGCGAGCAATGTTTTGCTCCCTTGTACCTTCATCCAATTGCTCTACTGAAGACTCAAATGTTTCTTCAACAATTTCGGTATCTTCCATCATCTTTTTCAGAACACCAATCTTTTGTTGATGTTTAGCTTTATATGTATCATTGGGTGCAGTATTGAATGCTCTTGTATGTGCCTTCAATGCGTCTGCTGCCATTGAGCGTTTTCCCTTATCATCAGACATGCCCATTTCACGATCATAAATCCTAGCTGTTGCTGCATGTTTGTTGTAGTTTTCATCAAGCAAGTACTCCTTGAATGATTCCTTTACATAGGCATTTTTACCTGGATATTCTGCAGATACATCCTTGTGTGGATACCATCCAGATGTACCATCTTTGTGCTTGATATTGTAACCTGTGCGACCAACCATTGACACTTTACCTGTCAGTGTTTTTGACTTGTCTGTTGGATGCTTTGCCCATACAGTATCGCCAACCTTGTGTGCTGTTGCAACATCTTTACCTTCAACTAACGTATCCTCTTGTTCTTCAACACCTTCACCGAACCAATTCTTATGTGAATGTGTCTGATAGGAATGTAACACACTTGGGCGATCTGCATCACGGTGAACAATGTGGTGGAATACTTCTGATGTTTCAGGACCATCATATCCTAGGTCATCCTTAGGATCAATCTTGTGCATGGAACCTATGTGTAGTGCTGCCACGCGCTTACCTTTATGCGCGACAGTAGTATGCTTTATATACACAAGGTGGTCTACATCACCAACCACCCCGCCCTTCTTGATTGCTTTGATCAAGTGCTCGTGTGAATTGTGATGCTCGATTGGTTCCTGACGGTTCCATTCTTTTTCGCGTTCTGCAGCATGATTTACTCTGGGTGCTCTAGGAGCATCCGTAATCTTACCCTTTGGGTGTTCAGCATGGAACTTTGCCTTTTGCTCTGGGCTCCATTTCATATAGGTCGAATGAGGAACAGAAACCTTCATAGCCTCTAGGAGAATATTCGCTGCATTTTTTACTTGTTCTGACATTATTGAATTCCCGTAAGTTGTGTCTAAATCTTCTTTGTGCATGTTCAGCATTACATTCAATGCAGCTGCATGGGTCAATCCCTTGTTTCTTGCTGTGCGATATACCGTTCTTGCTTTATTTCTCTTTTCAGCAGGAATAATATTCATCGCATTTGTCATGTGCTTTTGTGCATCATCTTCTTCTAGAAATGACATTATTTCAACCCCATAAAATGTTGTGTTCTTGGATGAAGTTTGTTCTTTTCCCACTTGATGCCAGCCTCGGTTGCCTTATTTAGCATCTTACCAAGGATCTTCCATTGTTCTTCAGAGTATCGGTTCTTTTTGACGTGATCAATCGAACTGTGAATAATATCAGAAGGCTCTGTGTGGGGTGATGTGTGACCCACTGCTGTTGCAATGATTTTGGCCAACTTGTGTTTGTCTGATGCACTGAATTTCAAACCTTCCATTAGTGCATGTTCAAACAGGATGTCTTCTATGCTGGATATTTCTTCCACACATAGGTTGAATTTTGTTAGGTATCTTGAAGCACGTTCAAACTCTACCCTATACTTATCGAATTGTTCTATCAATTGTTGTTCTGATGCACCCAACAACCTATCGCAACAAACAGCGCATGTAAACAACGCAAACTTGTCTGCATTATTCTGTGACACAGCACTAAATGCTTCTGCTAATTCTTTTGTGAAATTCTTTGTTCTATACCCATTGACTACGAACGATTCTTTGTAGATCTGAGTCTTCTTAGATGACTGGGATGTTGTTTCAGATATATCGGTGATCCAGCGTTTGAATGTCTTACCCTCTTGAACAAGGGTGACATAATTTGGACCGCGGTTAATAATTTCTGCTATTCCCTTATCACACTTGACTGATGTTCCAATGTTGAATATTGTACCGTTAACATAAGATTCTCGCAGGGCCTCGTCTGCATTTGGCGCAGGCGCTGTTTTGACTTCGTTTAACAATTCCGTAAATTTTTTCATTTTCGTCCATCAATGTGTGATACTATGTTTTATTTATCAAGAACTTAGTTTGCTCTTCTTTGCGCTTTCTAGGTCTCTTTGACCATATACTTCTGCATCATTCTTCTCTGCCCAATCATTTAAATGATCTGCATGTTTGAATGTTTTTCTCCAAGGTGATCTTTTCATTCCCTTGATACCATGCGCTTCAATTGTGTGAGATGGCGGAACACGATCAATAGACTCATTGACTCTACCTAAACCCTTTGCCCTTGCGTCAACTTCCTTGTCGTGAATCTTTTCCTTTGCACGACGAATTGCAAGAACATCTTTCACCTTTTGATGAATGGACTTTGGGTCATCCGTCTTATCTACCTTGGCTTGAATAAAATTCTTGTATGTAGTCGAATCCAACTCGGTCAACTCTGTCTCTTCGACCACATCATTGACAACCTTTACTGCTTTGACATTCATCTTGCCATCAGGATCAATTGCCACACCATTCAATTTCATATCAGGGAACTTCTTGCTGATATGAGATTGTGCCTTATCCATTTCTACTTGTGTGGGTCCACGCTGAGGTTGTGGTTGCACTGCTTGGAATGCCTCTTCTACCTTTTGTTTGAAATTTGATTGTGCGATTCTGTTCTCTGCACCTGATACTCTTGCTAGACGCTTTGTTGCTTTGGCAAACTTGTTGTATGCACCTTCATAGTTGCCACGTTTTTCTGATGCTGCACCTTGTTTGGATAACTTTGCTGCGCTGGTTTTTGCTGCATCTGCATATGGTTGTAGAACAGCAGGACTCAATTCATCCAACTGCTCCGCATCTTCTTTTAATTTACCCTTTGCCTTTGCATCATTCAATAGGTCAATGCGATCGCGGTATCCCTTGATACCTGGCTTAATATCATATGCAGCATATTTGTCCTGCAATGATGGGTCCTTAATGTGCTTTAGTGTGGTCTTCGCCTGATCAGATGCCTTAAGGACCGATTCGTCTATTGTATCTTCATTTACTTTTTTTTTACTGCGGTAGTGTAGGATTGTTGATGCGTCATTCATTTGATCAAGATACTTGCCTTCTGAACTCATGCCTTTTTGTACTCTTGCTGCTTCGCCTGCGTCTTTTTGAATGCCACGCAATTCTTCGTCTGTCTTGTCGTGATATGGATGACCGTGCAATGGCATACGTGCCTCTTGTAATGCGGCAATTACATCTTCTTTTAATTTTTTCTTTGTTTCGTCTGCTGCTTTTACCATCTTGGTAATTTCACCATTTTTTCCCCAACCTGGCAATGCTCTTTTCTTTACGCTGCTATTTTTCCATTCGTCATAATTGAATGGTTCGTCTTTATTGTCTTTTTGCTTTGTTGCCTCATCTAGTCCAGGCTTCTTTTTCCAAATATCAATCGGTTCTCTTTTACGCGCTGGTGTTGGTTTTGGTACCGGTGGGGTATGACCTAATTTCTTATTCCATGCATCATCTTCATCTTTTGTGCGAGCATAACCCTCGTCATCCTCACGGTCAGCGCGTTCGGACAAATTTTCTTCATTCAATGGTTGTTCAACCCAACCTGCTAGGCTATTCAAACCATCTGTCTTGATGTATGAATAATCATCAGTCGCAACTTCTTGTGGGCGCTTGTCTTCAAATGCCTGTACTGAATCAAGAAGGTCTGCTGGGATAAGTGGTTTTAGTGCCATGGTAAATTCCTATGTTTGGGTCTATTTGTATTTATATCAATCGTTGTTTATATCTTCACACTGCTCTTGTATAAGTGTGATTTGCAACGGTTCTTCATTCAACTTCTCGTTGTATTTCCTGATCAACTTCTTTATTGCTAAGGTCTCTTCGCATGGTGTGATCATTGTCATGTGTGGAGTGTAGTCTGGGAATGTTGGTATTGCACCACATTTCGCCCACTTTTCATGCAGATGCTTTATATGACTGGCATCCAGTTTCAATACCAGAAATCCCTTGCCGGAATGCCCACCCCAAAATTCAAGTTCCTTGGCACGAACAGCTTGAATAAATGTAGCATCCGGCATCTTCTTGTTTTCATTGACACACGATACTGGTATAGGTGTTTTACTATACATCACAGTCACATGTAGGTCAACCAATTGCTCTGCTGTAAATCTCATCTCTGGAAAATACTTTAGGATATCTTCCAATGAATCCTGAGCAACATTCAACCAAGCATAAAAACCATTCTTCCCTGTATATTTGCGAATGGTAAACTCATTAAGAAATTGGCGAAATGTTTTCATGGTTGTTGGAATTCTGGATGTTGACTCTTGATATGATCCCACTTAATGTTTCCGCCATGCTTTTCTTCGAATCTCTCTCCGTTGATGTTGTGATATAGGTGTGCGTTGGCGACTGACCTTCCGCCATACTTCATATCAAACTTCACCATGCGGCGAATCTTGCCATATTTAGTATCTAGAACACGACCGTTACCACCATACACAGACTCGAATCCGTTCTTGTCACGAATGAATCTATATGCTTGTGGAGCACCGCCTGTATGATCTCTAACATAATCAGTATGGAATGGGTGACGTATAACAGCTGCAATGGCTGCCTTGCTCAAATGTTTCTCTAACTCTTTATAGTGAACAGATCCTGTATCAACTACAGGTTTGCTACCTTCAGTGATGAATTCTAAAAATGAGATCATTTTGATTTCCTTGGTGCTTTATAGCACAGCATTTGCCTTATGTGAGACATGTGAGCTTCTGTGGGCGTCACAGCTTCATCAGATATTCTGTGAATTGCTCCTGTGGGTTTACCATCATCACCTAGAATGACATGCAGATTACTTCCATTATTAAATGTTTTTGTTCCTTTTTTAACCACGATATTATCATTGTGGTCATACAAATCATCATTGACCGTGTGGGTGTGTTCTCTAGTTTCGGATTCGTTGATCTTTTTTGGGGACAATCTATCCTTAATTTTATCCATTATCTCTGATGCATGCTTGTGTAGATTAGGATGTAGACCTGATTTAAACTTCTCCGTATCACCAGATTTTGCTGCTTCCCGCATCTTAGTTGCACTCATACCCTCAACACCTTCTGCATCAGGATCACGGTGGCCTGCGGATTCAACATCAATCTTCTTGAAATTGAAGTATCCATGACTTGATTTTACACCATTGTATTTGTGCACCAGCGTGTGCATTTCTTTGACACGGTCTTCACCCACTACAACCTTACCATGAGTGTGCCCTTCATCATGCAACTTTGCCAAGTGGTGAAGTATGGTAGGATGCGAAGCATCAGCAGCGATGATATTACCCTTATGTTCTGGGTGTGCTGCCCTTAGGTACCCCGCCTTCTCTTCACCTGTTAGTGGATTCTTTTTAGAATCCTGCGAGTGTGAAACAACAATGCGATGGGTCCCTGGGTGTTTTGCCACTGCAGCAATAACCTTAGAGTGACCAACAGTTGGAGGATTCGCCCTCATGTATGTCATAGCAAATGCTTTGTCCTTGGCGGCTTCTTCTAGATATTCTATGAACGTAATCATGTTATTTCCTGTTTGCTGACATTTCAAAATTAGCTTTTGAGAAATCGCCACGATTGACAAACTTGACAGGACCGTGGTGACCAATTGATACATAACCCTCTGGATGCGCCTTTTCACCATTTTCATAATGATGCTCAAATGTCTGGTTCTTATTCAAACGATCAATGATATGGTGCTTTGCTTCATTGATGTGGTGTTGAATTTCAAATGCATGTTCGAAGTGCTGCGAATGAGTATGCATGTGACCCAAGATAGCATCACGTTCAGCTGCTTTAGCACCCTTTGCCTTATCCGTCTTTACCTTATCAATCTCTTTTTGATACTTGCCATGGACATGTTTCATCATTTCGGGCACGTTATAATCAGTCTTACCTTGACGAACCTTTTGATTGATGTATGTCTTAACATGTTCGACTGCTTCTGGTTTTGTTACTGCATCCCATCCCTCTTTAGGAATCTTGTGCATTGCATGACCAATTGCTGATGTGTGACCCTTCAATTTATCATGGTCAAACTTCATCTTGTCTTTATGCACAGATACTGGCATGTTATATACATCAGGATGTGACTTTGTTGGAATTTCTGGGTTAAGAACTGCCTTGCCGTCTTTGTCATATTGTGTGTGAATCGCAACACCGATTTTAGACCTAGCAACCTTTTTGCCTTCTTCGTGATTCTTCTTAATTGAATACTTGATGGTGTTCGGTTTGAAACTGACTTTATCGCCTTCATCGTGCTTATCATTCTGATCGTAAAGCATATCACCTTGCACAACACCATGGACACCCAATTTATGACCATGCTTAAGCAATGATTTTAATTTAGATGCAAGACCTGGTGCATGACCGTGATTGCGATCTACATCTTCATCAGTGTAATTGATCTTTGGGTCTTTGTTGAATGCTGATTTTGATGCGACAAAATACTTGCCCGTCTCAGGGTGTGTGCCAAATACAACTGATGGCGAACCATCAATCTTCTGTGACATTTTGACACGGGAATCCCCATGCATGTGCCCATGAATATGATCTACGATGTTACGAACACCATGAGCACCATTATTGAACACTTCATCGTCTGCATGTTCTAGATGCTTTAATTGTCCACCGTGCAATGTTTCTAGATGCTTGACTTTGGAGATGGGTGTCAACTTACCATGTGCTGCCACATGTGTAGTATCCCCATTGTCTTTCCCATATCTACCGTAACCATGATGGGTTAGTCCCATTTTTTTGGCTTTGTCATCTGCAGGTGACTCTGTAATAAACTCTATGAATGTTAGCATTATTTGTTCCCAATTATTGAATATTTATTGGTGACCTAGGGTCTTCTTGAATGCTGCCATATGGTCCTCATTCTCCAGATTCACGTGACTCTTATTGAGACCACTTCGACCATGTGGCTGAAACATGACAGTTCGTGATGTTTTGTTGCCTGCCTGTTTTTCTCTTACCGTCCATTTTCCTTTACCCGACACATTGGGCAACCCATGCCCGGTTTTATCTTTGCCGACTGCATAAGTTCCATATCCGCCGCCCACATGCAATAAATCAACATGGTGGTCCTTGAGATACGCATTTGCTGGTTCCATGTTATGATGTGGTAATGAAACACTCTTAGCACGACCAGATGCTGTTGTTTCTGTCTTATGTGGGTCTGGGTGGTGCTGATTCATATGATGAAGAATACCAGCCTTCTCTATCTCTTTGGCATATTCAGGTCTCTTTGCCCTAGCTTCTTCCGGAATATGCCAACCACCCTTTTTGGGATCATGTTTAATTGTTAGTTGACCCATTGCTGCAGTTGTATCCTGCTTGGTTTCTCCGTTGTAAGCACCTATATTATGATGACTACTAACTTTACCCTCATGTCTTGTGTTTTGTTTCTTATTGATAACATGGAAGTCTGTGCCTGCCGTGGACCCTGCACCTTTGGCATCCTGATCCATTAACCCATGTTTTTTAAGGTGCTCAATGAAGTGATTTTCAAACTCGTGCCCGCGATTTTCAGTCTTTGCGGTTGGTTTATGGAGTTTTGCTACTGGTACTACATGTTTGTTTCCATGTTGATCTGATACATGGACATGTGCTTTGCCGCCAATATCTTCTACTTTATGCAGGCGAAGTCTTGTTCCCGATGGTATTATACCATGGTCCTTACCCAGTGTGTGTGTTAGTGGGCTATCTGTGCCACGGACAAGGTGTGGTTTAATGTATTTGTCGTGGTGCCTTGCTGCGTCTGCTCCAGCACCACGAATAAAACCTGCGTTTTGTTCTTCGGCAATGAACTCTATAAACCGTATGATACCCATGTTTCCCCCATATAAACCATCAATGATGATATATTTATATGGGGAATTATATCACGGTCTTTCTTTGTATTCTCTTTTTGGTGTGTACGGGAAAGTAATTGGTACGGCACTATCGCGACTTGTGTAATAACTCTTGTATGGTTTCCCCTCTTCATCAACATAATTGTCGTAGAAGATAATACCATCTATATCGTATGCTTGACCACCGAACCTATCCTTGTCCTTAAAAACATGACTACATCTGTTATTCTGATACCTACCGTCGCCGACGTCATTCCATTCTGAATCATCACCAGACAATGGAACCAGAGGTTCGAAGGATGCCAGTTTCTTAAACAAGTCAATGGCATATGGCGCAGAAGAACCACTGTGTCCCTCTGCAGAAAATACTTCCAATAATGTAAGCACATGGTTACATATGTCTCGCTGCATGGGTTCTTCTATATTTCCCTCAGCGTCTGCCCAACCTGCTGCCTGAAACTCTCTTTTAGCATGTGTCAATAAACTCATAATAACCCCTTAAACTTTCGATTTTTCTTTATATTCACTCTTTGGTATGTATGGGAAAACGATAGGTGTAGCGGATTCCTCTGTTACAAATATCCTTTTATTGAGGTCACCAGTAACTTCATCTGTAACCCATTCCCAAAATATAATCCCATGTGCATCATACGGTTGACCAAAAAACTTACTAACATCTTTAAATACCTTGGGGCACCGTTTGTTTTTATACTTACCAACTGATACACAATCCCATTCATCTTCTTCACCAGTAAGTTCAGTTATAGGTTCATGCCTTGCTAACGACATTACCATAGTTAGCGCATAATGCAATGCCTCTGGTGTGTGATTTTGCTTAGATATTAATTCTAACATATCTAAAACATCATTGCATATATTTTCCTGAAGCTTAGTTTTAAACTTTCCATCTTCAGTCCATCCTGCAATTCTAAATTCATTCATTGCATATTCTTTATAATCCATAACAACCTCAATTAAAATCTAACTGTTGAAAATCACC
>SESG01004653.1_pt1 | contig 12596 bp, 13 predicted proteins | sample 3171421 | NCBI WGS metagenome assembly SESG01 (sample SAMN10866946, study PRJNA518727) | freshwater metagenome | biome: subpolar coniferous forest; feature: holomictic lake; material: water; isolation source: holomictic Lake 227, 6 m and 8 m depth | place: Canada: near Kenora, Ontario | collected... | reverse complement strand
AGAATTGCAACGATGGTGCTTGGCCTGAACGCTGCGACCCGAGTGTGTTCCGTCTGAAAGGTGGGGGGACTTCGTTCAACCAGATTGTAATTTGATTCAGCGCGGCACGGGAATCCGCAGCAGCCGGGAGGCTTGCTGGCGTGGCTCGAGTCGAGGCATCATTTGCGTTGCGACACTGGACAGCGCGGCTCGTTTCGAGCCGGTGGACGCGCCAGACGCAAATTCATTAAGGCCGCGTTCGGATAACTCCAAAAACGCGGACGCGACGGCTGGGACGAAAACGAGGAAGGCAAAAAGCAAAGCTATCCGTTTGCAGGAAAAGGGGGCGGGGCGGTGCAGGGTTTGTGGCGCCCGTACCGTGCAAGGTGACGCTTATTGTTACGGCCATGGCGTTTAATTCGCAAGCACGCTAGAATTATGCCATCCGGATTGAACACGCGCACCGCAGTAGCAGTTTGGCCGTTGGTAAGCTTGCCGATCACCCGAGTGCGTTCAGGCGTATATCCACGTAAACAGCAATGGCACCAAGGTGGAAAACGTGGCGGTGCCAGCTTTAACATCTTGTGGGCCCTGGTTGAGAACGCGAAGGCGGCCTTTAGCATCGATGGCATAGCCGACGACGACCGTGCTCTTATGGCGCGCTGGATTAAAGCGGATGTGAAGGTTCACTAACTGCTGAAAGCTTTTAACGCCCTCGGCCGAGAACTTAAGAAAGACCCCACTGGCGGAACCGGCTCCACTTGGAAGCGACAACGTACCTGTATTATAGTCGAGGTTAATCGTTATCTCATTGGTGAGTGCACCCGCCGGAATTTCCACGCTCAGGCCATCCACCGGCGTGCCGGTTTGCCCAGTGTGTAACACCGATCCCTTGGGTCCGACCCGCAGGGAAACCACACGCACATCCATTCCTACCGTGAATTGCGCTGCCGGCCTGTTGACGGCAGCCATTCCCGGCAGCACAGCCCAGCAACTCAACAAAAACGCGATCCTGCGAGGCAAAGAATTCATAGGTTGACTTATTTTAACAAACTTCCTGTCACCGGTGCCAGAAGAGCATCAGCATAAAACGCTTGTTGAACAGGCGCGTAAGGTTCGCGGAAATGCAATCGGTTGGGATTGCCACCGCTCTGGCATGGGATCCTCGCGAGTTTCAAGAACATGGCTAGAAACCATATTGAACGACTAACGCTGTCGGAGGTGGCTAGACTGGGCGGCAAGTCGGCGTATGGCTCAACGGTTTGATGTTCCAAATTACGAGAAATCGGCTTCGCGCACTTGGTTGGTTGTGAGGCCAGCACGGAGATTCACGATGTGCGTAACGGAGACGGTTTCGTTTTCCGACGGAGGCGTGGTCCGCTTTTCTGCGGCCTTTTCTAGCAGGGATTTGACGGCGTCCAGTGTCTTTGAACCGTCGAGCGCTTTTAGTTCTTGTTCGCTGTAATAGTCGAACCAGGGGTAGCCGGCTTGGGTGTATACGCGGGGGATAAGCGGCTGCGAGGGTGGGCGTTGGCCGGTGATGGCCTGCCAGGCGGTGGAGTTGACGAGGTGGATGAAGCAGCGGCTGCTGTGTTCGGTGTCCCAGTCGTGAATTGAGAAGGGGTCGGCGTAAATTTCCTGCCGCATGCGACCGCCGGGAGCGATGCCCATTCCAGCGGCACTGTCCGGCGGACCGTAACAACTCGAGGCGTCAGCGAACGACAGGCTGCGCACATGGCGTTTGCTAATGGGGAAGCGCCGCTCAAAGACCTTCGGGCGCATGGGGAAGATTTCAATTTGCATACCACCGAACTCCGCTTTGCCGGTGATTTGCTCCTCGGTCGAGTAGCCTTCGCCCAAGGGCATCGCCACGAACTGGCGGATGATTCCTTTCTGAACGCAATACCCATCAAGCCACGGCTGCTGCGGCACGACCAGGCAGTCCTGTGGGTTGCGGCGGAGGCCGTGCTGCCACGATTCGCCGGTGATGGCGTTGATCTTGCCGGTGGCGATTTTGACCGCGAAGGGATAGGTGGTTTCCCGATCTTCAATGTAGCCGCTGTCGAACCTGAGCCAAAGGGCCTCGGACTGCCACATGGGGAGGAGGACGCCACCACGTTTGAGCCAATTGGCCGGCACGAACGGTGCGAAATCATCTATGTGGCGCAAGGGGAACAAGCCCAAACCGGGCGGCAGCGGATAATCCCGACCATCGTCCGGGATGCGCAGGGTGCGTTGGAAGTCGATGGTCAGGCGCGGGTGATAGGATTGGTCAGGGAAACTGACAGCTAGTTCGTCGGAATGCAGTTCGATCATAGGTTTTGGTTCACCAGTTGCCGTCGCGCACTTCCCGCACGAGTCGAAGGACGGCTTTGTCTGGCATGTTTTTCAGTTCGCGGATGAGCTGGGCGAAAAGTTGTGGACGTTTGCAGATGGTGTCTTGCAGGTCGCGTGACACCTTGCCGGCCATGGCCAGCAGCACGTCCGGGTCTTCGCCCAGTTCCAACGCCAGGGCACGAGTGGTTGCTTCTGAGGGCCGCGGCTCAAGTCCCCGTTCGATCTTGCTGAGATAGGAGGGCTCGATGCCGATGCGACCGGCGACTTGACGGAGGGAGAAGGGGTTACCTTCCCGGTCCTGCTTTTGTGTCCGGCATTTCCTCAGATATGCGCCCAAGGCATTGCTCATGTGTAGCATATACTACACGCGACACGGGTTGTCAACAAACCAATGCAAAGGGAGGATGTCGGTTGTCGGGCAACAGATAAGATGGGCCGAACAGGGGGGAAAGGGTCCGAATGGAGGGGAACAGGTCCGGGGCGGGAAGGGATTCAGAAGCCTTTGGAAACAAGCCACTTACGAACAGGAGCGGGCCGGATTGGGCGTTCAAACCCGAAAGGGGCGGACAATGAAAAGTTGTCCACCTGCTGGCGTAACTTGGGTTTTATGGAAAAGTTGTCCACTCAAGACGTAACTCATAAACATGCTGTTTTGCTGAGTAATTTGCAGAAAGCGGCCAAAAGTTACGCCAGAAGTGGACAACTTTTCTGTTTCTGCCGTTGGCGTAACTTTTCCCCGGTTTGGGGTGGCTGCGTGGAAATGAGAAGGGGTGTTTTTGGGGGTGATTCGCTTGGCGGTTTCCCGGCAAATCGGCGATGGTTCCCCCTACCCTCCCGATCTGCCCGGATGGGGTGCCAGGCGGATTCAGGGGCGGGGGAATTGGGACTGCACTGCATATACTATACGCGGCGGGTTCGCGGGGGGGGCGCCGTGGCGGCGGCTCTTCTGGGCTCCAATCGGGGCAACCGCCGGGCGGGATGGTTTCCGGTGGATCACTCTGCGGCCCTCCCCTGCTCGGCATTTGGGGTATCATCAGAAATGTGGTAATAACCAGTGTACAAGCGGGTTTTAACGTATTCTGCAAGCTGCATGCAGCCCACAACACTTGTGTCTTTAATCCGCTCATCCTGGCTGATGGTACGATCCTCAGTGATGGGAATGAATCTTGAGATTAACAGGTCGATAAATCCAATTGCCTGCATAACTACTTCCTCATAGTCCACGACAGCCCGTCTGCCGGGCGAGCATAGATGTTGCGGTGGGCGGGTGCCGTGGGCTGACGCGGTTGCGTTGGCTTGCGGGGAGGTTGGGGTTGTGCTACCGTTTTTGCGGACTCGATCTTGGTTTCTTTTCATTGCATTCCTATGATTGGGTCTTTGGCGCTGGCGGTGCTTCTACACTGCCGGCGCTTTGTTTTTGTTGGCGCTGTTGCTTCTCGACCCAGCGAAGCATTTTCAGCGTTACGGTGCGGCCCGGCTCTCGTTTGCCGGACAGCCAGCGTGAAACGCTCGCTAGTGGAACTGCCAGAAAATTAGCGAGGTCAGTCTTACTTCCAGGCCGCTTGATGAGATCATCGAAGCTATCGAGCAGATTATCCAGTTGCGATTTCACGGGGGCCAATGTGCCAAGTATTGCCGTATGCGTCAACATTGTATTTGAAAGGGCTCGTTCTTGTTCTGCTTCTTGGTGTTCGAGCCAGCGGAGCAACCTTAGGGTAGTTTCGCCGTCTGGTCCTCTTCCCGAGAGCCAATCATCAATGGTGGCTGGGGTTGCGGTGAGATAGATGGCGAGTTGTTGTTTAACTCCCTTGGGGGCTGTGGCTCGCTGTAGACGTTCCTGGAGCCTGTACATTTCAGGAACGCCTGGGTGATTGGGATTGCAGACTTCTTCAATCTCGGTGCGCTCTTGTTTGGTGAGCCGGGCGGGAGGCAACTCGTCGTGGTCGATTCGTTTTCCGGTGAGGTGGTCAATGATGGCCATTCCCAAGGTACACTGCTTGATGCCCTGGAGGACGCGGCGGGCGACGGGTGAGGCGTGGGCGATGTTGTATGCGGATGGCGCGATAATGTCTATGAGCAGTGAGTCAGCGGTGAGGGCGCGATCCCTGCGGCGGTGCCAGGCGTGATGATGGGAAGCGTAAGGCGTAAGCCAGGATTCTGGAAGTCTGGCATGTTCGGGTGTTTCGGAAGCGAAGATTTGGAGTAACGGGAGTTGTTCGGCGACGAACTGTGAGAAACGAAGGGGGAGACTTAAGCCAATGGATTCAGGGTGGGGGAGGAGCATCGGCCAATCCAACTGTATCGGCCAATCGACTGACCCAAATAGCCAGAGTGGATTGAACGGGTAAGGAATCGGGCTGTTAGAATCGGACTCCCCATTCGCTCTGAGGGCGGGTATGGCGTTCACGTAGCGGAGGGGTGATTTTGCACGCTCGATGTTGGACAACTGGGCACGGGTGAGCCCTATCGCTTTGGCGAATTGGCTCTGAGACATGTCCCGCAGTTGGCGAAGCTCAATAAACCGGGCTGCAATTTTCCGCTCCGCCTCAGGACTACTGTGCATTTTGAGGCGTGGCATGGGTGAATTGTAGCACGAAGAAAAATGTTGGAAAGGGGTTGACGAGTACGCCATTCTTGCGTACTGTGCTCGCAAGTGGCGCAGTTGCGCCCCTTTTTAAAATCGTAAAATGCGACAAGAAACACATGCCGAGATGGAGTTAGCGAGGATAGCGCTGAGTGCGCTACTAGCGGCGCGTGGTTTGACAAATGCGGAGTTTGGGGCGCAATGCGGAGTCGATGAAATGACGATGCGCGCGGAAGTTCACCGGGGAGTTGCTTCGGAGATGTTACGTTACCGAATCGAGCGTGTCTTGGATTTCCCATCGTGCCTGTGGTCTCCGGCGAACGAAATCGAGGTTCGCAAGCGGTGTCTTCGCGAGTTCGGCGTGGACCCGCGCGAGCTTTACCTGGAAAAGCTGAAGGACTTCTGTCGCAAGCGTGGCACGGATAGCCCGTCCATTCGGACGCGGGAGAACTGGTTTCAAATGCTGGTGAAGTGGTGCCGGGCCAATCCGGAACGGATACGATCGGCAACGCGATGAACAATAAATCTGAAGCGATGCGATTGTTAGAAAATCAGCGGACATGTTTGGTTCGGCTTTTGGAGTGCGCAGAGCAGGAGCCGGCGAAGGTGTGGGCGGATGTTTGCGCGGTGCAGACTGAGCCAACTTTGGGCGGGCAGCCCGTCCGATTGGAGCCGCGAAAAGGCAATTTGAAGTGTGGATAAAAACCCCTAAAAGGAAGGAATATATGGTTACAATTACGCAAAACGACGTGCTGGCCGCCTGCAGGGCGTACAGCGATTGTTTAGAGAAACAAAGCGCTGTGTGCGGTTCTAGCGCGGCGATGAATGGCATCAGGGAGAGGATTGCGATGGACCAGGCCCGAATTTGGGAACGCGCCATCAGCCCGGCAATTCGGGGCGGGTGGGACACGTCAATTCTGGCCGCGAATAATTCGGACCCGAATTTGCAGACGCTGGCGGGGACGTTGGTCGTGCAACGGGCGCTTGAGTTGCTGCCGATAAATTACCCGATTTTGACTGCGGTAACGTCCGACTTTTCGGCGGAGCGGCTGGCGTTGAATCAGGAGATGACGACGCGAATCATAACGATTCCGGCGGTGAAAACCTATTCGGCTGAGAACGGATGGGATGATGGGACCCCGGCGGCCACGGATGTGCATTTGACGATTGACAAGCACGTTGGGGTGCCGTTGACGTTCAACGCCAACCAGATCAGTGGGACGCTGCGGAACCTGTTTGACGAGATGACGTCGGCGGCCAGCGCGGCCTTGGCTAAGGACATGGTGACTTCGCTTTACGCGTTGCTGACGGCGGAGAATTTTCCCAATGCGACGGTGTGCGACCTGCCAAACTTTGGACGCGGGGCGGTGGTCGATATTGCAACGGAGATGACGCTGCGCGGGGTGCCAATCGAGGAAGGAAATCGGACGCTGCTATTAGCGCCGGCGTTCTTTGGGGCGCTGGCGAAAGACCCGGCAGTGTTAACGCTGGCAACGCGGGGGCAACCGGAGGCTGGGGAGCGCAGCAGTCTGGCGAATGTGGCGGACTTCCGGGTTTCCAACTCGCCCACGCTGCCGAGCACGGAGAACCTTTGCGGTTTCGCGTTCAGCCGGTCGGCGCTGGTGATCGCGACACGGCTGGCGGGCGACTATATGAAGGCGCTGCCGGTCGAGGCGACTTACGGCAACCGTTACGTAATCACGGAGCCGCAGCTAGGGATCAGCGTGCAAGTAATCGACTACGTGAGCCACCTTATGGGCACGGCGACGCGGCGTCTTTCGTTCATGTACGGTGTCGCCAAGGGCAATGGGGCGGCGGGGCAGCGCCTGGTATCGCAGTAATCCGAAGAAAACGCGGAAGCACTAAGAATTTTTATGAAGGAATTGAAGAACGTTTTGAAGGCGGCGGCGAAGCTGGCGGAACTGCGGAAGGCGCCGGCGGACCTGGATGGGCTGGCGGCGCGTTTTGCGGCGGAGGCGGGGCGTCTGGGTGAGAGCCTCGAAAAGATCGACGCGCGGGTGCTGCTGAAGCTGGAGCTGGACGGGACGGAGCTGCCGGCGGATGAGTTGGGCCGGTTGCGCCGTCTGAATGCGCTGCGCGAGAAAATAAACCTGATTCCCGGCGCGAAGGCCAACGCGGAACGGAAGATAGCGGCGCTGGAGGTGGAGCTTGGGGAGGACTATCAGGAGGTCTGGCAGGCGTATCGGGCGCTGGCGCGGGATCGGTTCGACGGGGAACTGGCGGCGAGTATGGAGCGCAACCTGGCGGCGTGCGGCGGCAATCCACGGCGGGCGATGCTGGCCGCGAAGGCGGCAGCGGAACATTCGGAGGCGCGGCTGTGGCTGGAATATTTTTCTATGCGCGAGAGCAGCGGGGATTTGGTGGGGCGCATTGAGCGACTGGCAGAGCGGGCGGCGCGGTTCGAGGCCGGGGGTCCGGTGCGCTTGGCGGAGGCCGCGACAGCGGCTCCGGAAAATGCCCCGGTGACTGCGTAATAACTTGGCGTATGGTTGCCTTCGCGTTTCAATTTCCGGATGGCCTTACGGCGGAGTTGCTTGGGGTGCGGACTAACCCCATTTGCTGCTGCGCGCCGGAAGAACATTGCGCGCAGCCGGCTAACGGCGGGATTGCTGAGAATTTCGGTTTCGGTTCGAGCATGGTTGACCAGGCGGGGGCCGCCGGCGGATTGTCTGCCGGTCCGGCGGTCCCCTTGGCGGCCAACGGGCGCAAGCGGGTGACGAAGAGACGGCGATGGTTGAATCGGCGGCAAGCCCATCGGGAGCAGGTAAGGCGCGAGATTTTTGCTTGGGCCTGCTTTCAGATGTCTGATTACTGGCAGAAGAATGGGCTGTCAATGCGGATGGCGGCAGATTTGCTTGGGGTGAGCCCGTCGCAATTATCGCGTTGGACGCGTGCTTTTAAGGCAGGCGGGTTCGCCCGGATCGCGCCCCTGCTGAACGAACTATTTCCTGAGGTGGCGGGTTTTCCGAATCCCGCCTTGTCGGTGGAACAAGTCTTTGGGGGGAAGCAACCATGAGCGGACGCGCTGGAATCGTTTATAGGGCGTCGGGAGCGGCGGGGGCATGGATGGGACCTTTTTCGGATTCAGACGCCTTGTACCCCACCGCGAACGCGCGCGGAAGGCGGTTCTGGGGGCGGGTTGGGTGCGGTTTGGCGATTTGGGTGCGGAATGGCATGATTTTGGTGTTTGGCAAGGCAGTCCGGCGGCGACACCCCGGAATGCACACTGCCACCACCACCAACGACGGTTGGCCGGCGTTAAGCCGGTCTTCCGTCGCTTTGTGGTTTAGATTTAAGCGGCGGGTTGGCCGCCTGGGGGCCGCATAAAGGCATAAACATGGTGTCGCAAAATAGCATGCAAGCAGGCGGGCTGGATTTGCCGGATGGGAATAATACCCAGCAACCTGGCTGCGCCTTGGTTTCGGCGGCTCAGGTTGCGGAGTGGCTGGGCCTGACGCCTCACGCGGTGAGGAAACGTTTGCGTGGGGTGGCGGCGGACGGTGCGCCAAGCTGTGGCGGTCGGTTTGCGAGGGGCTGGCGATGGGAAGTCTTGCCGGAGGAGTGGTGCGAGAAATTAAGCGATATTGCTGCCCGGAAAGGCTATGGCACACCGCTGGCGATGCTGGCAGACAAGCAGGCCGGTTTATGGCTGTCGCCGGTGCCATTTGACCAGGTTCCGGAACGGTTTCAAGTGGAGTCGCAACAGTGGCGGGATGCGCTGCTGCCGGTGCTGCGGCAACAGAGCGAGATACTGCCCGGCGAGCTTGTAGCGCGGGGCCTGGCAGAGTGTCGTCGGGTGTTCGGTCGGGAGATTTCAGAATCCACCTGGCGGCGACATTTTGAATTGGCGATTGAGCGGGACAGGAATTGCCAGCAATGGGGGCGGGTGGATATTTACGTTGCAGAGGAGGCGTTTGCACATGGGCCATCGGTGGATGCTGCCCGGAGCGCGCTTGTGACGGGTGATATGAACTCGCTAACGGATACCTTTAGCCAGGTAGCCAACCCCTCACGGCTTACAATGGAAGAGCGGGGTGCAATTTTCGAGGCGTTAGTGAAGCGTGGCGAAGCGGGTCGCTCCGGGGATTTGGACTATACCTTCCGGGCGCTGCCGGGATTGTGTCGAACGCGGAAAGCGCTGGCGAAGTGGTTTAAGCGCAAGCGGTCGGCTCTGCGGGCAAAGGGAGGCGATTTGAATGCGGTTAGGGATGGCAGACAGGGCAGATCGGGGCGGAAAGGAAAGTCGCTCTGCTCCGGGTGCGGGGTAAGCGTGCGCAACCTGGCTGTGCAACACGATGGCAACCTGGCTATGGCATGGCGGCGGCACCACCTGAAAGGCTTGTTGTGCGTAAAATGCGCAGGGCTCTGGCACTTTGATGCGCGGGACAACAAGTCATACGTGCCGAAATCCTTGCGGGACCAGATCATGCCTGGGGTGCTGTCTATGCTGCCGTTTAGGCACGGTGCCAAGTATGCGCGACAGAATGCGCCTTACGTAGTGCGTAAGCCCGGTGACACGGGGCCGGGAAATGTGTTTGAGGCGGACGACATGACTCCAAACCACGTCTTTTCTGTGTACGCCTGGGACACGGATGATGCAGGCCACCCTTGCGTGTGCCGGGGTGAGTTGCTGGTGATGATTGACCGCCGGACGCAGTATCCGGTTGGGTATATGCTGAAGGGCGGGTCCGTGACGCCGGATGGAAAACAGAAGCCAGCGAGTTATAGCGGCTATGATATTCGGCGGCTGGTGCTGCATGTCCATGACCGGATAGGGCTGGCTGATGAGCTTTTGTTTGAAAATGGCATCTGGGCAGGCCGGCTAGTAGTTGGGCGCAAGTTGAAAGCATGGGAGTCTGACCTGTGGCGAGACTATGAGCGGGGCTTAAATGAGGAGGGTATTTTATTGGGGCCGCGTGGAGTTCGCCACGCTCTGCCGAGCCTGCCTCGGACGAAGATTATCGAACGGATGTTTCGTTCTGTGCAAGAGCTTATGCAGCCCTTGCCGGGCTTCGTCGGGTTTAATCACCGGGACTACAAGCCGGAGGTGCTGAACGATTTCCTGCGGCGGGTGAAGGTTGGAAAGGAGAATCCATCCGATATGTTCCTGGGGATGGAGCAACTTAGGGCCGCGATTGATGTTGCTTTGATGGAGTACGCATCTGAGCCGCATGATAAGACTAGCATCTGGCTTCCTGGAAGGTCACCAGAGGAGGCATGGTTAAACGGGATTGGCGGATTTCCAGGAATGAGGGAAAAGCAAATGCGCAAACTGCCTGACACGGCGAGGCACCTGCTTTCTACCCATCGGCGCAAGGTGCAAGTCGGCGGCAAGGGGATTCGGTTTGAAATCGGCGGGCGGCATTTGGTGTTTTGGGGTGATGAGCTGCTACCTTACAAGCATTCGCCCAAGGAAATGCCAGTGCGGTGGAATCTCGAAGAGCCGGAGTTGCTGCACTGCTTCCCGCCTGGGGGGGAAATGTTCACCTTGAAAGCTCGGGAACTGAATGCTTGGACGGCAACACCGGAAGAGCTGAAAGAAACAGGCGCGGCGCGGAATCGTTGGACAAACAGCGGAAAACGCCTTTTTGACCAGATGGACCATAAGTTGATTTGCACGCGGCAAAACGATTTGGAGCATAGCGCTGAAGTGCACGCGGCTGGCTTGGAAATACAGAAGGTGACAGCGGAATATCGGGAGCAGAAGACGGCGGAGGTAAAAGATGTGCGCCGGCTGAAATCACTGGCTGGCACGCTGAATATACCGCAGGGCATCAAGGACCCAGAGCGAGCCATTGCTGCGGCGCAGCGGCGGCTGGCCCGCGCGGCAGAATCAGGGGTTGAATTATGACCAGAGTAAGCCTGTTGACCATTGCGAAAAGGGTGCACCGCCTCAGAATGGAAGGGAGAGAGGAGGCTGCCTGGGAGCTTGCGAAGCCTCGCTTTATTGAGGGTTTGTGCTTTGTTCAGGCAGTCTCTCAACTGCCCGGCGGGTTGGAGAGGTTCTGTGAGGACTTTTTGAAAGCGTCCCCGGCGTGGCTTCGTGGGCTGCCGGCGCGAAGTGAATGGGATAGCGGATGGGTCAAAATGGCTAGTGACCTTGAAAACTTTGGCGAGGAAGGAAAAGAAGGGTTAGAAGAACTTGAACGACATGATGCTTGTGGTCGCGAAAACTCCATATCAGGAAGTGAGCTTACTGAATATTTAGCATCCTGGTGCGGAGCCGTGCCGAATAGCTACAGTTGGGTCGGTGATTTTGCCGCACGGTGTCCGAGATTTCTTGAAGCGCTTGGGGCATTTATGGACGCCTATGCTCAAGACGAGATTGGCAAGACGGCGGATACATCCCTGCGGAAGAAGGTCTTCAGGGAGCTGGATTTTGCCTGGCTGGAATGTGTCCCGGTCCCTTTGGTTGCCGACACGCGCCACGGCAAAACTACGGCTGCCGAGACGTACTGTAAGGCATGGCCTGGACGCGCACGGATGGTGACTGTCCCGGCTTCCAACCGGGAGCGGGATTTATTGCGGGCGCACGGTGAGGCTTTCGGCTTGAACTTTACGCCGTCCACCCCAACGCCCCATTTGAAAGAGTGGGTTGAGTTTACGCTGCGCAATACTGGGCTTTTCCTGCTGTACGATGAGAGTCATTATCTCATTCCCGTCAACTACGATAGAGGAACTCCGCCGCGCAGGCTGGAATGGGTGCGCACTGAAGTCATAGACCGCCATATCCCGTGCGCCTTTCTGGCGACTCCTCAAAGCTCTGATGAGACTTTGAAGCGGTATGCAGAGAAAACAAAATACTGCTTGGGCCAGTGGTTGGGGCGAATAGCTCCCCCAGTGGTGCTCGACGATGAGCCAACCGACGCGGATTATCTGGCGGTTGCGCGGATGAGCTTTATGGGCTTTTCTGATTGCGTGTTGGATGAACTTTGCGACGTGGCCGCGCAGAAGCAAGGCGGCTTCAAGTGGCTGGAGCTGGTTGGCCGGCGCGCGCGCGATGAAGCGCGCTTTGAAAAGCGAGAACGGATAACGATCGCTGATGTTCGCCGGGCGGCAGAGTGGGCCGGGGCGGGCCTGCCGGCAGAGGCCGAACGGGCCGGCACTGGTGCTAATTTGGAACGTATAATCTCTGTAACAGACACCAAGGCGCGAGGCCGCCGCGTAGTTGCGGCGGATGGGCCGCCGATGACACGCGGCAGGGGCGCTGTGGCTGACATTCCGGCGCTGGCCGTGCCGGCTTAAAGAGCCGGTTACGGTTGCGTTTTTGATAGCCGCTGAAAAAGCGGCCCTTACCGTTTGTACTCGCTCCGGCTTCATCGGTTACGCCAGAAGTGGACAACTTTTCTGTTGCCTTACAATGGGAAGGCGGAGTGTTGTAGGGGACCGGGTTCGCGAGCGGAAAAAGCCGCCACCGGAGCCGCCGAGGTTCAACTTAGGCTGCCACTGCCGTGGTTGAGGGCGGAGCGTTGAGAGGTGAGGGCGGGTGTGGTGACGCCGGCAATCAAACGCGCGACCTACTTGGTCGCGCTTTCCATGGAGCGGCCGGGGGTTTGGGGGAAAACTGAAATCCGCAGGGTTGCATTGGTTTGGTGAGCTGCTAGAGTTTATTCGCAATGAGCACGCTGGTTGAAATTGAGGCCGCCGCCGATTCGCTGCCGTCGGAGCAGAAGCA
>SESG01032960.1_pt1 | contig 12605 bp, 11 predicted proteins | sample 3171421 | NCBI WGS metagenome assembly SESG01 (sample SAMN10866946, study PRJNA518727) | freshwater metagenome | biome: subpolar coniferous forest; feature: holomictic lake; material: water; isolation source: holomictic Lake 227, 6 m and 8 m depth | place: Canada: near Kenora, Ontario | collected... | reverse complement strand
GGTGAAAAAACTACCTAATAGACTTTCAGATAAATAATTTCGATGCGAACGGATATCATCCCTTTGAGGGATGTTATCCGTGTGAGTTAAATTGTCGTGTAGTGGACGTTTAATTTCTGAAAGACTATAACAAAATTCACAGTGTTTATCACGTTGAGTATATCCCCTCTGGAATCTATTAAGGGCCATTGGATTTACTAAGCACTTGACGATTTCAATTTTCAACGACTCACTATGCCTTGCAGTATAATTGCTTTTTTCTTTGACTTATAAGGTTACCCCCAGATGTCCATTTCGCTTGCTGAACTTGAAGACGTGGTCCGTGAAGCAGGATCAATTGCAATGGCTTATTTTAAAGACCTAAAAAATGTGGAGGTCAATAAAAAAAGCCCACGAGACTTTGTCACTGCTGCTGATGTTGCGGTGGAGGAATTTTTAAAAGCAACGCTTACTAAAAAATACCCGGAATTTGGTTTTTGGGGAGAAGAAAGCGGGCAAAGTGCTAACCAAACCAATCGGTGGATAGTCGATCCTATCGACGGCACCCATTCATTTTCAAGGGGGCAATATTTTTGGGGCATCAGTGTTGCACTGGAAATTGATCAAGAGCTTATTATGGGTGTGGTTTATGCACCGGCTTTAAATGATTATTATTGTGCAGAAAAGGGCAAGGGCGCTTTTAAAAACGGTCTGCCCGTTACGGTTTCTTCAGAAAGCGATCTGGCCGACGCGATGGTTGGTACCGGTTTTGCCTGTCTGCGTTCTTACTTGACAGACAATAACCTGGCACGCTTTGGAAGAATCGCCCAAAACACTACAGGGCAGCGGCGTTTTGGCTCGGCAGCAGTGGATTTATGTTTGGTTGCGGATGGTCAGATTGATGCTTTTTGGGAGCAGGAATTAAATCTGTACGACGTTGCAGCGGGTGCTTTAATCGCTCGGGAAGCCGGCGCTACCGTGACCGATTTTAAAGGCAATGAAGGCATCTTTCCCAAGCAGGTTCTGGTCACTAATGGCAAGGTTCTTGATCAGATTCTGCCGTTGATGTGATGCCTTGCAATAGATAAATGCATAACCTTGCCAAAATAATGTATTGGCTATATGCGATCTTTGCCTATTGAAAAGAAAAAACGGGCGCATTAGAGCGCCCGTTTTTTTTACCGGATTAACAAGCGCTCAATTATTCAACCAAAAAGTCACGCATCATGCCCATGTCTTCATGTTCAAGATTGTGGCAATGGTACATAAACAAACCTTTAAAATCCTGGAATGGTTTTATGATGCGAACTTTCTCGCCAGGCATTACCAGAACGGTGTCTTTCAGGCCATTTTCGATGAAGCCATCACGGACTGTGGCATAGTCTGCCTCGTTATCAGCACTGATACTGCGGCTGACAATTTGGAACTGTTGTCCGTGTAAATGAATTGGATGTGCCATGGTCATCATCATGCCCATGCCACCCATACCACCACCCATGCCCATCATTCCTTGACCTCCGCCTTTCTGCTCGTCGCCACCATGTTTCATGCCACCCATCATACCCATGCCGCCACCCTTATGGCCCATGCCCATCATGCCTTGATCGCTGCCTTTCTGATCGTGGTCACCCTGCTTCATTCCACCCATCATACCCATGCCGCCGCTTTGTTTTTCTGCGCCATGTTCTCCGGATGCCGGTGCGGATTCCTTGCCATGACCGCCACCATGCGCATGAAAAATTTCCATGAGTTGGATAGTATTTACCTTGATGCGCTCAATGTCTTGAATGTCGTTAAACTTGTAAGGACGACCATTAAGCAACATGGCCATTGGGCCTTCTGAAATAGCGATGGGAACCGGTTTGTCAGGATTAGCGGTTGCACTGATGGGATGCCAGTTGATTTTTGATAATTGTGAGGGCAGTTTAGGGCTGTCGCTGACTTTTTTGGTGACGCGTGCTGTAAAAATTGGATAATCACTACCCACCGGCAAAGCGTTGGCATGCATCATGCCACCCATGCGCTGAGCCATTTTGGGTAACACGCCGGAAAAAGCCAGGCTGCGCATGACTAACTGTGAACCTTCGTTGCGACCACTAAAATCCGCCCAAACATCTAAACGTTCACCGGGTGCCAGCATAACGTAGGGTTTTACTTGCGGTTGTTCCAGCAAGCCGCCATCGACACCGATAACGGTGATGGGGGTGCCGTCATCCCAGCCCAGTTTGTAAATGCGGGCTGTTGAGCCGTTTAAAACACGTAGACGGTAAGCGCGACTGGCAACATCCATCTGAAAATTGGGACGGCCGTTGATTAATATGTGATCGCCATAAAAACCAACCATACGGTCATGCATGTTACGGGCATAAATCAGTTGATTTTGTCCGTCGAAGAGACGATCCTGAATAACAATCGGGATTTCGTATTCACCGGCGGGCAATTCCAATTTTGCCTCTTCTTCATCATGAATTAACATTACCCCGGCCAGACCATGATAAACCTGTTTGGCAGTTATTTCATGCGGGTGTGGATGGTATATATTCATACCTGCCCGATTGAGTACTTCAAACTCATAAACCAAAGTTTCGCCCGGATCGATAGTGTACTGCGGATGTCCGTCCATATTAGCCGGGACATGCAGGCCATGCCAGTGGGTAACGGTAGGTTCGGTCAGTTTGTTGTGCAAATTAATGCGTACTTTCTGGCCTTTTTGTAAATTGATTAACGGCCCCAGATAAGATCCTGCTATGTTTATGAGGGTCTCTTTCGGCCCTGTTTTTAACACGGCGCTGTATTGTTGCACCTGTGTTTGTTGCCCGGGTAAAATTGATACCGAGCCTGATTGGCAAAGCAGATCAAATTCTACATCCGGTTTAAAATTGGGTGACGCCTTGTTAGGGGTTAATTTCGGCATGCCATGCATACCTTCGCTATTTTCCATGGCCCGCAAAAGACTCGGCATGGCAGCAAAAGCAACCAAGCCCAAGCCGGATTGGGTAAGGAAACGACGGCGGGAATTATTTTTAAGATTAGACATAGAACCTCCTCTGATAGAAAAGAACCGCCCTTGTTAATGAAGCTTGTTTTTATAATGGCAGGGCGTAGCTTGAGTTTATATTAGCCATCTATTATATTCAAGACATAAAATGAAATTTGCAGTGGTTGGTCATTCATAAAAAAATTAACGGTTACCAAACTGTTTTTTAAACGGTTGTAAGCGACGATTTTAGTTATAATTAGTCTGTTTACCGCAGGATGACCTTGATAAGGCAATAGCAAAAAAAATAGTGCCGCTACAGTCGTTGTTGCAATTGTTTAGCCGCTTTTTAGGGTTGGTTTTTGCGGCGCTGGACAATGCTTTATTGCGTGTGTTTATGCCATTAAGGGATGAGGATGAAATACGTGAACATTTTACTTTTTCTCCAAGGTGATGAAATTTAATCCTCAAGTTGTTTTGTGTAGGTTTTTAACGTTGATACCCTCTTATTGTTTAATTTATCGATATCCCTTGTTTTTAACTTATTAAAAGGAGATAGTTAGTCATGATTTTGCTGTCGTTGTGTTGGTATTGCATTTTTCAGGCTTTTGTACTGCTTATTGCAGCCAATGGTGCGCCGGTTATTATCACTAAATTGCTGGGCAACCGGTTGGCAAGGCCGATAGATAATGGACTTGTTCTAGGTGATGGCTATCGATTATTTGGCAGCAGTAAAACCTGGCGAGGTTTTTTTTCAGCACTTGTTTTTTGTGTAGCGGTGGTGATTTTATTTGGGTTGGAACCTTTAACGGGGGTATTGTTTGGTCTACTGGCGATGGTAGGGGACATGCTGGCCAGCTTTATTAAGCGGCGATTGGGCAATGCTGAAAGCAGTCGGGCAAGAGGTCTTGATACGGTACTGGAATCATTGTTACCCTTATGGCTGTTAAAAGAATCGCTAGCACTCAACCTCACTGACATCGCATTGATTGTCGTGCTTTTTTTTCTGTGTGAGGAATTTATTTCACCGGTGCTTTACCGATTGAATATTCGCAATCAGCCTTATTAAATTAGAAAGGCCGATCACATTACAGGATATCAGGGGGAGTTATGAAAAAAAATGGCTTGCGGGTATTAACTTACAATATCCATAAAGGTTTTAACATCAGCAATCAGCGCTTTATCTTGCATCAGATTCGGGAGGCGTTGGTACATGCTGATGCCGATTTGCTGTTTTTACAAGAGATGCAAGGTAAGCATGACCGTCATCAGAAAAATGTGGCACATTGGCCCGATCAGTCGCAAATAGAGTTTATTGCCGAAGGTGTCTGGCCGCATTTCGCCTATGGAAAAAATGCTGTTTATAATGCCGGCCATCATGGTAATGCCATTTTAAGCAAGCACCCTTTTGAACGCTGGGAAAATATTAATGTCTCCCCATTCCCTTGGGCCAGTCGCAGTCTTTTGCATGGCGTTATCCGAATGCCTGGTAGCGACCAGGATGTGCATATAGTTTGTATTCATTTTGGCTTGATGGGCAATGAGCGTCGCTCGCAAATAGCGACCTTATGCGATCGTATTGACAGTCATGTGCCGCACGATGCACCTTTGATTGTCGCTGGTGATTTTAATGATTGGTTAGGGCAAGCAGGGCGGCTTTTCCTTAATCATCTGGGTTTGCATGAGGTGTTTCGAGAAACCCATGGACGTTATGCACGCACATTTCCTGCCTGGCTGCCTTTTTTACAAATGGATCGTATTTATTATCGTGGCTTGATCCCGGTGTCGTGTGAACGGTTGACGCAATCACCTTGGGATTTACTTTCAGATCATGCGCCCCTTGCGGCTACATTTACCCAATGAACAGTAAACCATACACCGAACAGTACAGGTTAACCTTGCCCAATATGCTGACAGGGTTTCGATTTATAGCGGCTCCGGTTTTATTATGGCTGGCATGGCAGGATCACGGCATCGCTTTTATGATTTTGTTGGCGGTTGCTTTTTTGACCGATTTATTGGATGGTTTCGCCGCCCGCTTGACCGGACAGGTTTCTCCGTTTGGCGCTACTTTGGATAGTTGGGCAGATGTGGTTATTTATTTAACCATCGCTATCGGTTGTTGGTGGTTATGGCCGGACGTTGTTTATAGAGAACTTGTTTTTGTAGGCTTGATTGTCGCCAGTTGTTTATTGCCAGCCTTCGCAGGTTTTAGCAAGTTTGGGTGCTTTACCAGTTATCATACATGGGGTGTAAAAATCGCAGCCGCTTCCATGGGACTGACATTGTATGTGTTGTTTCTGGGTGGTCCGGTCTGGCCGTTTCGCTTGGCCGCTGTGATCTGCATACTTGCAGCCCTTGAAGAAGTTGCGCTCACGTTGCTGTTGTCCGAGCCCGAGTCAAATGTGCGTTCAGTCTGGGACGTGTTAAAGCGCTCTGCACGTAATAGTCGTTAGCGTTTTTTATTCACCACGAAGACACGAATAAAAAAACATCGTGTCTTCGTGGTGATAATCTTTTAAATCTTGTTCTCCCATCCATTTATCAACTACTGAAATTTTTTGCCTGTGCAACCATTAGTAACCGCGTCGAATAGTCTGTATATCTGTCCGGTTTGTAGAGAACCATTACAACTGCATCAATCAGGTAAAAAATATGTTTGTCATAATCAACATAGCTTTGATCTGGCCAAAGCCGGTTATTTGAATCTATTGCCTGTTCAGAATAAACATTCTAAAGAGCCCGGTGACAGCAAGCTTATGATGATAGCCAGGCGTCTATTTTTAGAAGCCGGATTTTATGAGCCGATGGCTAAAACAGTGGCCATGATGATTGATGCAGAAAGCACAAAAGGGCAGGGTCTGCGTCTTTTGGATTTGGGGTGTGGTGAAGGTTATTACAGCCGGGAAATTGCCACCCATTGCAAGCACAGTGAACAGATTATTTTGCAGGGTATTGATATTGCCAAGTTTGCCATAGCCGCAGCCGCTAAAAAACAACCCCAAGCCCGGTTTGTCGTTGCCAGTTCAAACCGGTTGCCCTATCCAGACCGGTATTTTGATTTTGTGCTGAGAGTATTTGCGCCATCGGACAACGACGAGCTCAAGCGGGTGCTGAAACCTTCAGGCCACTTGCTTACCGTCACGCCAGGCCCCCGTCATCTATGGCAGTTAAAAGAATTTATCTATGCCGAAATAAAGGAACATGCCTCAGAAAGCTTGGTGCCACACGGTTTTGACCAGTTAACTGCACAGCGAATCAGTTACAAAATCAACCCGAATCCACAGCAAAGAATGGCTCTATTACAGATGACGCCGTTTGCATGGCGAGCCAATGAAAGCGCTCAACAAGCCTTAAACAGTGTTGCAGAGCTCGAAATTGAAACCGATTTTATTTTGACTTTATCAGTAAATACAGCACATATTACAGAGGCATAACAACTGGGGAGTGATGAAAAAATCCTAATCACTTGATGCACAGTTAACTCTGTAGTACCTCTGAGCAAATCCGAACCTTTGCCATACAATCTAAATAAGGCAAAGGTCAACCTTAGGCTGAATAAGCGTAATTCAGTATAGGGTAATTTGAACAACACCAATTATTTCGATCAGTGGGTCAACCGATATGGCAACCGAATTGTCTTTTGTCTCGATAGAATGGATCAAACCGCTTTGGAAAAAGCTGAACAAAATCTGGGATCAACGTGACCAGGAAATCATGGAGATCGGTAATGTCTTCGGCGATCCTCGCTTACTGGCAAAATATTACGTAGAGCCCAACTGCCAACATTATAATCCCGCAGACTTTGACGAGGATGATGGCCCCCGATCCTGGGTGAAATCGCCCATTTTTACTACGATCAACGATTTTTTGGGTAAGTCGACGCCGTTGAGTGATGGACGCAACCAGCTGTTTATTTTGGCGGATGCGGGTATGGGAAAAACCTCTTTGCTGGTAATGCTCAAACTCAGCCAGCTGCTGAATTTTTGGCCCAAAGGCTATGACTGCCTGCTACTGAAGTTAGGCTCCGATACGCTACAACGCATCACTGATCACAAGAGCAAGCCAGAGACCGTCTTATTGCTCGACGCTCTTGACGAAGATACTGAAGCACATGAACGAATCGCGGAGCGTCTGGAGGAGTTACTGGAAATCTCTCTAAATTTTCGTCACGTAATTATTACCTGCCGGACTCAGTTTTTCCCCAAAACCGACCTTGATCCGTTCGGGCGGCCGGGACGGGTGACGGTGGGAACCTATACGTGTCCAATGCTGTTTGTTTCCCTGTTCGACGATCGTCAGGTACGGGAATATTTGCTAAGACGCTTTCCCAATCCCTGGCATCACGGTTTGACTAAGCGTCAAGACCATCGCGTTATAAAAGCGGAAAGGCTGCTCGACCCAATGCGTTCCCTTAAATTCCGGCCGCTGTTATTGGCGCATATCGAGGATTTGCTGGATGCGGAGCTGCGCACCTGGGATTCCTATCATATCTACGAAGCATTGGTGACAGCCTGGCTAAAACGTGAAATCCGCAAAATGAAAGATCAGCATCTGCCACGGATTCCAGCGGAGCAGGAATTGTGGGATGCCTGCCGGGTGCTCGCAGTTTACTTGCAGAGCCTCGGCCAGCGCCTGCTTCCGGAAGCCGAGCTAGGGCAATTGATTCAACGCATGCCCGAAGTACGAAATATCAAGCTGGTGGATTTTGGCGGCCGCTCACTACTTAATCGCAACTCAGACTCAGATTATCGTTTTGCCCATTACAGCATCCAGGAATTTTTGGTGATAAACGCTCTACTAACGGATACGCTAGCGCAAGACTTGACGTATTGCACAACCGAAGAGCAACCTAAACCGCGTGCCACAGCACAGATGCTGGAGTTTCTGCATGTGTCCGGATCAATGGGTAAGTCTATCGGGCATTTTTTCTCGCATTTCGATTGCAGCGACATCCGGTGGACGGCATTGCCATTTAAGAATGAATTGGAGAACGGGGATGAAGGCCCGGAAATGATGTTGATTCCTGCCGGGGAATTTCTGATGGGCTCGTCAGACAATGGATCGGCGCATACAGTGAAGATAAATAAACCCTTTGCACTGGGGCGTTATCCGGTAACATTCGCTGAGTTCGACCGCTTTTGCCATGCTACCGGACGTCAGCCTCCTGATGACCAACGCTGGGGCCGTGGCCGATGGCCTGTCATCAACGTGAGCTGGGACGATGCACGGGAATATTGTGAATGGTTGTCTGCTTTGACGGGAGCTCGTTTTCGTAAGCCTACCGAAGCCGAGTGGGAATATGCCGCCCGGGCTGGCACCACAAGCGATTATTATTGGGAGGGTCAAGGTGACACGAAGGATTTTGCATGGTTTTCTGAAAATGCAGAAAATAAGACCCATCCGGTGGGTGAGCTTAAGCCGAATGCTTTTGGGCTTCAAGATATGTCAGGCAATGTTTGGGAATGGGTGCAGGATTGCTGGCATGAAAATTATGACCAGGCACCGGGTGACGGTTCAGCGTGGCTAGCGCATAATAATGGCGATTGCTCCCGGCGTGTGCTGTGCGGCGGCTCCTGGCACTACGGACAGGACGGCTTGCGTTCGGCTTTCCGTTACGGGCTCAGCCCGGTCGGCCGCTACAACGATGTTGGCTTCCGTCTTGCCCAGGACTAACCCTTTTTTCTTTGCCCTTTTACCCTTTTCTTTTTTATTTTTTCTCTTTGAGCGGCCGTCAGGCCGCTCGCGATTTTTTTGGAGGGGTTATGAAAGACACCACACCGCAAGCTGTGCAAGCCTGCCATGAATTACTGCGCTGGCTGATTCCGCACTTGGATAAATTTCCTCGCGTCCGGCGCTTTACCTTGGGCGAGCGTCTGGAATCGGTGTTGTTGGAAGTGCTGGAAGCAACGGTGGAAAGCGCCTACACCCGCAACAAACAGCCATCATTGCAACGCGCCAACCTGCGTCTGGAGGTGGCTCGGCATTTATGGCGTTTGAGCCATGAATTTCAGGCCATCCCAACCCGATCTTATGAACATGGTGCCAAGCTGATGGACGAGCTCGGCAGGCAATTGGGTGGCTGGTTGCGCAGCTTGTCTACCGGTGCGTAATCGTAATGAAACGCTTGGGCGGAGTTTGGCAGCAACTGGTCTCTTTTGACAACTTGTTACTGGCCTTTCGCAAAGCGCGGCGAGGGAAAAGTCGCCGCCCGTCAGTTGCGGTATTTGAATGCCAGCTTGAAAAAGAGTTGTTGCAGTTGCAACGGGAACTGCAAAGCGGCACATACCAGCCTGGAGATTATCGTTTGTTTACCATCTACGAGCGCAAGCCCAGACTGATTTCGGCGGCTCCCTTTCGGGATCGTGTTGTTCACCATGCCATCATGAATGTGATAGAACACAGCCTGGATCGCTGTTTCATCGAGGATTCCTATGCCTGCCGGGTTGGTAAAGGCACCCATGCCGCCGTCGACCGATACCAACAGTGGGCAAAACGTTATCGTTACGCGTTAAAAATGGATATTGCGCGCTATTTTCCGTCCATTGATCATAGCTTACTCAAACAGAAATTGCGTTATTACCTGAAAGATAAAATGCTGTTGGCGTTGCTGGATCGCATCATCGATTCCAGTCAGTGCGAACTGGAGCAGTTTGTATTTTTCCCTGGGGACGATCTTCTTACTCATTTGGAGCGGTGTATCGGTATTCCTATCGGTAATTTGACCAGCCAGTTTTTTGCCAATCTTTATCTGGACGACTTTGATCATTTTGTTAAAGAGGACTTAAAAGTTAAAGCCTATCTGCGCTATGTCGATGACATGGTGATTTTGGCGGATGACAAAGCCCGTCTCGCTGAACTTCGAAGGCTTTGTCGTGAGCGCCTGGAACGTGACCGGCTTAGATTGCACCCCCGCAAAGCGCATATTACGCCGGTTTGTTTTGGCATTGATTTATTGGGTTATCGGGTGTTACCCGATCATCGGCGCTTGCGAAATGATAATGGACATCGTTTTGTACGAAAGGTGCGGCAGTTTGCTCTCGGCTATGCTGATGGGCGATTGAATTGGGATGACATTAATCCTTCTGTGCAAAGCTGGATAGGTCATGCCAAACAAGCGCAAACCTTGGGCTTGCGTAAAAGCATTTTTTCCGCGATAGTATTCCAACGGGGACGGATCTGACTGGTGCCGTGTGCTGCGCGGCGGCTCCTGGAACAACAAACAGGACAACTTGCGTTCGGCGAACCGTAACAGGAACAACCCGGACAACCGCAACAACAATATTGGCTTCCGTCTTGCCCATTACCCCCGCCAAGTCTCGGAGTTGTCTGGTTTACGGATTAGACAGGCGTAGCGGCGGGTGTCCATGAGTCCGTTTCCGGGCCTCGCAGGGATGGGAAAGCCGAATAGACCAGGCAGGGATGTTGCGGCGCAGAGCTGGTAGGTGTTGTAATCGAAGGCTCTGCGCCGGTTTTATTAAGAGCCTTGCATTCCTGCGCTAATTTCATCCTTAGAACCGGTGACTAATTTTGAGTGATATATTTCTAAGCTATGATGGCAGGGACTTGGAAAGAGTTAAAGTGCTGGCAGCCGCTCTGAAGACGAAAGGCTGGACGGTTTTTTTCGATCGTACCATTCCGCCCGGAAAAACTTGGCGACAGTTCATTGGCAAGGAAATCAATGAATGCCGTTGCATGGTTGTTGCATGGTCAACGCATTCAGTAAAGTCACATTGGGTTTGTGAAGAAGCTGACGACGGACTTAAACGTGAAATTCTTGTTCCTATTCTTCTGGATCAAGTTACACAGCCGTTGGGCTTTGGTTCCATTCAAGTTGCAAATCTTGTCGGTTGGAAGGGTAATACAGAATCATCGAATTATTTGGCCCTTTGTAATGCATTAACCGAACGCATAGGGCAGGGAAAATTGTCCGCTGCTTCTGGTGCCGATAAAGCGAGTCGAAAACCTAAAATCCCTTGGTCTAAACTGTTCACGGTAAAAGTTGATAAAATTACTGTTATTGCGGCCATTTTCGCCATTTTACTTTGGTTTTTAATACCGGTTTTATTTAGCCAAAAGGAGATTGCAATTATTAATCAGGCACCAAGCGTTGGCTATGATATTATTTTTAACCAGCTCCGAATCAAACAGCCAGAAATCAAGGCATCAAACACTAATGTTAATATTTTTAATCAGTTCCTGAACCAAGAACCGGAAATACTAAAAATACCAGGCGGAAGTTTTCAAATGGGCAGTAATGATGGTTATGACGATGAAAAGCCAGTCCATAAGGTCATAATGAAAAGCTTTGCTATTGGGCGTTATGAAGTAACATTTGATGAATATGAACAATTTGCTGAGGCGCTTGGAAAACCAAAGCCCGATGATAACGGCTGGGGTCGAGGTCACCGCCCGGCTATCAATGTAAGTTGGGAAGATGCCGAGGCTTATGCTCATTGGTTATCGAGTCAAACGGGTAAAAAGTTCCGTTTGCCAACCGAAGCCGAATGGGAATATGCGGCGCGGTCTGGCACCGTGACCGATTATTACTGGCTTAACCAAGGCCAAGCGAAGGATTTCGCTTGGTTTAAGAATTTTGCTTGGTTTGCAGAAAATTCAGAAGACAAAACCCACCCGGTGGGTCAGAAAGAACGGAATGCTTTTGGGCTTTACGATATGTCAGGCAATGTCTGGGAATGGGTAGAGGATTGCTGGCATGAGAATTATGACCAGGCACCAGATGACGGTTCAGTGTGGCAAGAGCAAAACAAGGGTGATTGTTCCCTGCGTGTGTTGCGCGGTGGCTCCTGGCTTGACGGATCGGGGTGGATGCGTTCGGCGTACCGTCTTGGGTACGCCCCGGCCTACCGCAGCAATTTTATTGGCTTCCGTCTTGCCCAGGACTAACCCTTTGTTTTTTTCTTTTTACTTTAAGCAGCCGTTAGGACGCTCGCGCCGACTGAAACCTTTGTGATGTCTGCGAGGCGTTAATCAAACGCCAGCCCGGTCAAATCTTCCACGTCGGCAATGTCTGCCAAGGCTTTGGCATAGTTCCTTAAATCCACTTGCAGGGCTTCCAGTTCTTGACGAAACTCCTGACGCTGTTCCGCTTGCTCAAAGCAGCCAGCCAGTGCCAACTGGTGCCATTTTGCGGTAAACGGTCTGACAATTTGATTCAGTACGATGATCGCGATCTTACTGAACTGAATGCAATCACGGCCTTTGCGGCGCAGGATTTCCCGGGTAATGCCAAACAGCGCATGCACACTGGCTAGCGCCGTCTTTTCATCGCCATCCTCAGCGGCCAAGGGTTGCGTAACGATGCGGGTCAGCATTTCCACATACAGTTCCCACGCGGCGTCGCGATCAGCCTCTTGCGGTTCCCATTCGGTTTCAAGGAAGCCAAAGCTGACCTTAAGTTTTGTCAATCCCCAATTTTCGAACCATTTTTTAAGTTTCATGGCATTTTTTATCCTGATTATTTTATCTGTTGCATCAATCATCCCGTCTTGAACTGGCAGCCCTTTTTAATTAACGAAAAAATTTAAGCCCCGCGATAGTAACCATTGGTAGAATCCTGGCTTTGGGTTTTCTTCGCTGGTTCCTGTTTTTTACTTTTAGTGGTTGCTGCCGGCTCTTGTTTCTTGGG
>SESG01006244.1_pt1 | contig 12605 bp, 10 predicted proteins | sample 3171421 | NCBI WGS metagenome assembly SESG01 (sample SAMN10866946, study PRJNA518727) | freshwater metagenome | biome: subpolar coniferous forest; feature: holomictic lake; material: water; isolation source: holomictic Lake 227, 6 m and 8 m depth | place: Canada: near Kenora, Ontario | collected... | reverse complement strand
TACAACATTCCGGAAATTTTTTAACAGGATTGCATATCGAAAAGGAGGGAATACGGCGACTGTTGCACTAGCCCGGAAGATTTTATGCATTCTCTGGCATCTTCTTAAAAACAAGGAACTTTATGTAGATTCATTAAAAAATGCAAAACCAACAAAACCGCTGATCATTCAGAAATTTTCAAAAAACTCCAGTTCTGATGTCCAACAAGCTATTGATTTTATCATTGAATGTGGCTTCGAAGTCATTCACCCGGACTCTTCTCTTGATCTAAAATTTCGAGAGGTGAGCCACTGAGGCCATCTATTTTCATATTAAATTTCCCCAGCATTTTCATCCTGTATGCTTGTGGCACGTCGGCATCATGACCGTTTTTATGACAAATAATATAGTTTGACCAGAGCACCGCTGGTGGAATTAGTAGTATCACTTGCCTGCTTTGATTCTACTGCAATCTTAGTTCAAACTGTTTTTTTCTATCCAGGTGTCTTTTTTCACAGATGGTGGAATTGTGCAAGGGGATTGATGTTGGGTTTCTTCAAACGTAATTAGTTTTTACCTTGTGTTTGGAAATCTGTATGTGATCCATATTGTGCTGTGTTTTCGCGTATTTGGTCAAAGCGAAGAAAATATTAGATATTTATATTGGGGCATAGTATGGTAAACCAGATCCTTTTTAAAAACCACCTGCATTGAGGAAAGCCACTTCAGTCCTGATCATCATGGAAAATTCCAGCCTTATTCCAGCCCCTTTATTCCAAAATTAAGGCGGGTTACCAACATTGCACACCCATTCCACTAACCCACTTCCTGCTGGGCCTGGATTTTGGTTTAGTACTTCCTGTATTTCAGTCCATTTCACTTAATAGTCAATTAATAGTCTTATTTTAAAATAACGCCGATAACGCCTTGTTTTATCTGAATCGGAGCCGATAAAGAGGCTGAATTAGGTAGGCCCTGGCGATACCTGGATCGTAGTATAACCGTAAACAAGACTGTTATCGAGCCTGGAATTTCTATTACATACCCTCCTACAAATTGTCAAATAGTTTTTAAACCAATAATTTTGTATCGCTCAACGAAATTCCATGACATTCGTTAATACGGATCCCTGTTATTGTTACGGGTGCGGAGTCACAATTGCATTGCATTCTTTGGGTCCGAAAATTGTTCGAAGCCCGCTTGCACGAGATACTAAATTTCTGGTCCGAAAGTCAGAAATGTGAAAATTCATGTACCCCCTACCCCCTATACACTGGTATCATGACCCCGCTACTTCAGCTTCTCGTTGAAAACAAATGTAGAGATCTTGATGTACCACTTGTCGGATTTGCACCGGCTGAAAGATGGGATGAACCACTCTTTGACCCCTGGGTACCTGAACAATTCCATCCGCGGTCGATATACCCGGAAACGAACACGGTCATCGTCATCGGCATACCGGTGAGTCTCCCCGTCATTGAAACTTCCCCTTCGATATTTTACCATGAACTCTATAAAACAGTTAACAACCTGCTCGACATGAGCAGTTACCGGATATCTATCCTGCTCAATGAACAGGGCTATCCGTCAATCGCTCTACCAAGGGACGGGTATGGGTCAATCAGTGTTTTAAAAGAAAACCCGGTGGCATTTTTCTCGCACCGCCATGCTGCGTTTCTTGCAGGCCTCGGTAATTTTGGCGTAAACAATATGATCCTCACCCCGGGGTATGGCCCACGGGTGCGGTTTACTTCAATTTTCACCCATGCAAAAATTAGTGGAGGAGAGATCATGCATGAGGCCCTTTGCACGCATTGCATGCGGTGCGTAACAATTTGTCCGGTTAATGCCTTACAGGAAGATGATTATCCTGCCGGACTTACGGAAAAGAAAAGCTGTGTCATGCGCTCTGAAGAAATGTTAAAACGTTATATCTCTCCCTGCGGGTTCTGCATCAAGGTTTGCCCGGTGGGTGAAGACCGGGTACGGTACAAGAGAGAACTACCGGGCATATACGATGAATCAAATCAGGAATATACGGGCTATCATAAGGCCTGGGCCCATGTCAGGTCCTACGGTGGGCTCTTAAAAAAATATAACCTGTAAGAGAGATCAGTTCAGCACCAGGATCATGATATTCAGGTACGTTGCTATGCATAACCATACAATATAGGGAACCTGTAACCCAGCTGCAATTCGCGAGACCTGGTAATAACAGTAGATCATAGCGAGGACAAGGATAATAAGGATCAGGATTATTGCCAGCCCCAATATCGGAGAATGAAGTCCGAAGAAAACGAAGGACCAAAGAATATTTACGATTAACTGGGCTGCAAATAACAACATTCCTAACCGGACAAGTTTATTTTCGGTCCCTTTCGAAACGACAAGGTACAGGGAAATACCCATCAGGATATACAATGTTGTCCAAACAGGCCCAAATACCCAGTTCGGAGGAGTTAGCGGTGGTTTTATTAAAATAGTATACCAGGATGAAATTGCAGGTATCGTGGCTATAGAACCGATTAACCCTGCAAACAAAGGCACTGCAATACAGGCGATAAGGAGACCAGAAGAACGTAGTGAAGGTGTGTTCATAGGAAGATCAGAACCATTATGATCGGCGAGGCTTGAACCTTCCGGTAGTTCAGGATAAACAATTTATACTGAGTTTATATCCCCTGAACTTCTGGATGGTTCAATTTCCAATAAATCGTCAAATTTTTAAGAACAAAAAGCAAAACAGAATTAATCCGGGGATAGTTGGAGTCTAATCCCCGGACTAATGTGTGTAGAGAGCACTACACGAGAGAGTTTGGGAGGATGATATGGCTTACATATCAAGCCTCCATTTCATCTGTCCGAACGCGGATCATTTTTTCAACAGGTATCTGGAATATTTTCCCATCGCCCATTTTTCCAGTTTTTGCTGCCTGTTGAATCAGGCTGATAACCTTTTCAGCATGTTCATCCCTGATAACTACTTCAATCGATATCTTCGGGAGGAGATCGATGGCCATTGTACCGCCCCTGAACTGCAGCGTGATCCCTTTCTGGTCTCCACGTCCCATTACTTCGGTAACCGTCATACCGTAAAATTCATGGTCCTCGAGGGCTTTTTTAACGAAATCAATACGTTCAGGGCGGATAATTGCTTTTATCATCTTCATACCATCACCTCTTTCGCAGATTATGCACGTTCCCCGTGCTGTGATAGATCCAGTCCTACATATTCTTCTTCCTCAGTCACCCGCAGGCCCAGGTACTTGTCAATAACCTTTGCCAATACCCAGGTCAGGCCAAATGAGTAGACCATAATGAACAGGGCTCCGCCTACCTGGATCAGAAACTGGTAGACATTTCCGTAGATCAGACCCGTGTAGCTGTTGATCGCAGCGGATGCAAAAATACCGACTGCAATTGTCCCCCAGAGACCTCCTATCCCATGTACGGACCATGCATCGAGACTTTCATCCATCCCCTTGTTGATACGCCACAGCATTGTCCGGTAACAAAGGATACCTGCTACTGCTCCGATCAGGATCGAAACCAACGGCCCAACATATCCTGCGCATGGTGTAATCGCACCGAGGCCTGCAATCGCCCCGCTCACCATTCCCAGAGAACTGGGGTGACCACTGATCCACGATGCGAAAAGCCATGCGAGTGCCCCAGCGGCGGCTGAGGTATTAGTAACCACCAGTGCATTCACAGCTAGTCCGTTCGCTGCCAGGGTGCTCCCACCGTTAAAACCGAACCAGCCAAACCATAACAGTCCCGCACCAAGAAGGGTCATGGGAATATTGTGAGCTTCCATTGCATAGGTCCCAAACCCTGCTCGTTTGCCAATGACGATGGCAATGGCAAGAGCTGAAAACCCTGCAGTGATGTGAACAACTGAACCACCGGCAAAATCAAGGAACCCAAGTGAACTCAGCCATCCGCCGCCCCAGACCCAGTGTGCGACAGGATCGTACACGAGCGTGGTCCAGAGGAGGGCAAAAAGGATGAACGAACTTAGTTTTACCCGTTCTGCCATACCGGATGTTACGATTGCCATGGTAACTGCAGCGAACATCAGCTGGTATGCCATGAACAGGAGTCCGGGAATTGCAACGCTATAGGGGCCGGGTTGCATCCCCACTCCTTCAAGTCCTGCGAGGGAAAGATTGCCCATAGCCCCTGATACATCTCCGCCAAATGCGATTGAATACCCAATGATAATCCACTGGATACTCACCAGTGCAAACGCTACGAAAGACATCGCGACCATGGAGATGAAATTCTTCTTACGAACAAGACCTCCATAAAAAAGCCCGACGCCTGGCGTCATCAACATCACTAAGGCGGTTGATGCGAGGAGCCACGCGGTATCTCCACTGTCAATTGCCATATCTATCCTCACCTGAATTTTCTGCGAAATTTATCTGCCGGGAACATTATTCCTGTCCTTTCTTCTGGTCCCGATGTACCAGGTAACAGTCTGGATGATTTTTGCAACACAGGGAGGGGTCCGCATCCATGTTCAAAATCATCCAAAGTAACATTTAATGAAACAAGACTCCGTTTAGTAGTTTCCAGAGGAATTATTTGATTACCGGTAGTATGTTCCATTTCAAGCCAGGTCCCATTATCGATCGATAATTGATCACGCAACGGTACAATGCCGCCACCTGTCTCGGAGCTACTATGTTCTTCAGCATCATGGCCATACTGTTTCATGAGTCGTCCCGGTTTTTCTGAATAATCCCTGCCTATGGAAGGATCCTGTTTTCCTTACTATATATATTTTTCTTTTTCCACGAAATAAAAAAAATTAATAGTTGGCCAGGTACCGCTCAAGTTCCCAGGGGTGCACAGCGAGACGGAAGGCATCAGATTCCATCTGTGCGGTGCAGGTGAGACTTTCCATAACATGACTACCAAGTGTTTTTGATAGCACTTTGTCCTTCACCAGGTAGTCGTGCGACTCCATGAGGCTTCCCGGGAGCATTTCAATACCCATTTTGTCCCGTTCCGCTGCAGTCAGGTGGTAAATATTTTTATCAGTGGCTTCGGGGGGCATCGTCTTATTCCTGACACCATCGAGACCTGCTGCCAGCATGCAGGCAAACATCAGGTAAGGGTTGCACATCGGGTCAGGGCTGCGGAATTCTGCACGTGTACCATTGCCACGGGCCGCAGGCACCCTCACGAGTGCCGACCGGTTCGCATCGCTCCACGTTATGTAACATGGGGCTTCATATCCAGGTACCAGTCGTTTATACGAATTGATTGTCGGGTTAGCGACCCGGGTAATGGCCTTCGCGTGTTTCAGAAGCCCACCAATATAATAGAGCGCGATATCACTCAGTTGTTTCGGGGCCTTTGGGTCGAAGAATGCATTCTGCCCATCTTTTGAGAGCGAGCCATGTGTATGCATACCACTCCCGTTGATCCCGCCGATTGGCTTTGCCATAAATGATGCATGAAGGCCATGCTTCAGCGCAATTGCCTTTGTTGCAAATTTCTGGGTCATGATTTGATCGGCAGTGGTGACCGCATCCCGGTACTTGAAATTGATCTCATGCTGGCTTGCCGCTACCTCGTGGTGGGACATCTCGATCTCAAATCCCATCTCAGTTAACGCCATCACAATTTCCTTGCGGACATTCTCGCCTTTATCATTCGGGGCAAGATCAAAGTAACAGCCCTGGTCAGAGAACTGTGTTGACGGTTTCCCATCCACCATATTGAACAGGAAAAACTCAAGTTCAGGTCCTGTGTTGAATGAGAAGCCCATCTTTGCAGCTTCAGCCATTGTATTTTTCAAAATATACCGCGGGTCTCCTTCAAACGGTTTGTTCCCATAGGTGAACACATCGCATACAAACCGTGCAACACGTGCATCATTAGACCTCCATGGCAGGAGTGTATACGAGGCCATATCGGGTTTTAAAAGCATATCGGATTCTTCAATCCGGGTAAAGCCTTCGATCGAAGAACCGTCAAACCAGATTCCTTCAGTCAGAGCTTTTTCTACCTGTTCAACCGGTATTGCGGCATTTTTTGGTTGCCCCTGAACATCCGTAAACTGGAGGCGTACAAACTTTACAAGGTCTGCATCGATACGCTCGAGCATCTGGTCGACATCTTTCTTGCTTGACATTACAAATAACTAAACCCTTACATTATTTATATTTATTTACTCCCCACCATTACCATTAACTAATATTATTGGCTTATTTTAGAAATGGGCTATAATACAAACTTATTTTTTAAAAACGACTGATTTAACGGTGGAAGGATAATTCCATCCTAAACGGTTATAATGAATGTAGGGACGAAGAGCCGAAACCCGATCCCTATCTGGGAAAATTCAGAAATATATGAGTAGTAAATCGATGGAAGTACACTGTACCCCATTGATGAGATTTATCAACGAGCAACTCAAATTGTAGTGAACCCGATAATAATAAGCCGACGGGGTATACGTGGTAACAATGTGTGGCATAATTGGTGTTATTGACAGGAAACGCGAGTTGATGGATGGGTCCTCGATCAGGCAGGCCCTCTCCAGGATGAACGAACGGGGCAGCGGAGAAGGAGCAGGTTACGTTGCATACGGCGTGTTCCCTGAGTTTAAGAATTACTATGCGATTCATGTCTTTTTTGACAATATTCATGAATCCAAAGTTTCTGTCGATACCCTGCTATCAGAATGGGGGACTGTTGTCCACGATGAAGAGATTCCAACGAGTGACCACGCCAGGATCAGGAAAGTCCACACCCCCTGGAGATATTTCTTCAAACCTGATGCAACACTGATGCCCCGGAGTACCGCACCCGAAGAGGATATCGTGACATATATTGTCATGAGAGTGAATACCACGATGCCGGGCGTCCTGATTTTTTCTTCCGGAAAAAATATCGGCGTATTCAAGGCTTCCGGCTGGCCTGAAGATGTAGCCGATTTCTATAAAATTCACGAATATAAAGGGTATATCTGGCTTGGTCACAACCGGTACCCTACGAATACACCCGGCTGGTGGGGTGGCGCTCACCCTTTCAATCTCCTGAACTGGAGCGTTGTCCATAATGGTGAAATTACCTCCTACGGCACCAACCGGCGCTATATCGAGAGCTACGGATACCAATGCACAATGTTTACTGATACCGAAGTTGTTGCATACCTTGTAGACCTCCTTGTGCGCAGGCACGGTTTATCTGCCGAGATGGCGGTGAAAGCCCTTGCACCCCCGTTTTGGGATGAAATCGACCGTATGCCTGAAAACGAACGCCTGCTCCATACCGCAATACGACTAACCTATGGTCCGGCGCTCATGAACGGACCATTCGCAATTGTTGTAGCAAATGAAAACTCAATTGTCGGGTTCACGGACAGGATCAAACTCCGTCCGCTTGTTTCCGGGGAATATGGCAACCGCCTTTTTATATCGAGCGAGGAAGCGGCAATCAGGACAATGGAACCCGATGTTGAAAGAATTGTGATGCCTAGAGCCGGATCGCCAATTGTCGGGAGGTTGATCGCATGAGTATCGGCACGGTACCATTGAAATTCAGGGTGACAGTCGACAATGAACAATGCATGGCATGTGCACGTTGCGTTGAAAACTGTTCCTACGGTGTATTTCGGATGGAGAACGGCGTTGTCCGGGTCAGTCCCCGGCATTGTGTTGCCTGTCACCGGTGCCTGGCGATGTGCCCGCGGGACGCGATATCTATTGAAGAGCGGCCTGTCGACTACAGGAGCCACCCCCTCTGGACGACCGAGGTGAAGGAAGCGATATTTAACCAGGCACGGACCGGAAAAATTATTGTTGGGGGTATGGGGAATGCCCTTCCGTACCCGGTCATATTCGACCGCCTGGTACTTGATGCCTGTCAGGTAACAAACCCGAGTATCGACCCTCTCCGCGAACCGATGGAGTTACGGACTTACTTAGGAAAAAAACCTTCACACCTTGATCTTCTGACCAAAGAAAACGGGGATGTCGAGCTCATATCAACCCTTGTCCCGAATCTTAAGTTAGAGACCCCGATAATGATCGGGCACATGAGTTATGGTGCAATCAGCCTCAATGCACAGACAAGTCTTGCAAAAGCAGTGAATGAGATAGGGACTTTCATGGGGACTGGTGAAGGAGGACTCCATGAGAGCCTCTACCCGTACCAGAGCAACATGATCGTGCAGGTCGCTTCGGGTCGGTTTGGTGTGGATATCAATTATCTTGAACGCGGTGCTGCAATAGAGATCAAGATCGGCCAGGGGGCTAAACCAGGGATAGGTGGGCACTTGCCAGGAGAAAAAGTCAATAGGGAGGTATCAGTCACCCGCATGATTCCCGAAGGAAGCGACGCAATCAGTCCGGCGCCACACCATGATATTTACAGTATTGAAGACCTCAAGCAACTGGTCCGGGGCTTAAAAGAAGCAACAGAGTGGAAAAAACCGGTCTTTGTCAAGATTGCTGCAGTACATAACTCAGCCGCGATTGCAGCGGGAATCGCCCGGTCCTCGGCAGATGCAATTGTTATCGACGGGTTCCGCGGAGGTACCGGTGCTGCACCACGAGTATTCCGGGACCATGTAGGCATACCCGTGGAGGCAGCTATTGCAAGTGTCGATGCCAAACTGCGTCAGCAGGGTATCCGGAATGAGGTATCAGTTATCGCCAGCGGTGGGATCCGTGAGAGTGCCGATGTCGCTAAAATCATCGCACTCGGGGCTGATGCAGTATATATCGGTACCGCCGCGCTTATTGCACTGGGGTGCCGGGTGTGTGGTACCTGTAACCGCGGTGTCTGCGCATGGGGGATTGCAACACAGCGACCTGATCTCGTGAAACGGCTGGACCCTGAGACCGGTTCAAAACAGGTGGCCAACCTCATCCATGGCTGGACTGATGAACTAGCCGAGTTGATGGGAGCCGCGGGGATCAATAGTATCGAGAGTCTCAGGGGTAACCGGGACCGCCTGAGAAGTTACATGCTTGATGAAGCGCTCATGACCGTGCTTGATGTGAAATCAGTGGGTGCGTGAGCCGAATGAACACAATCGAGATCGATGCAAAAGATATCCATTATACCCCGTTGAACCAGCAAATCCGAAAAGCTGTTAATGAAGGTGCAAAGGAAATAACGATCAGAAACATTATGGGGCAGCGGTTCATTGCGGATGGCTTAAAAGGTGATGTATCGCTGATACTCCATGGTGTCGCCGGTGGGGACCTCGGGATGTTCATGAGCGGGCCGGATATTACATTGTATGGTAATGCTGACCATGCACCCGGCAATACGATGGATGCTGGTACTATTGCCATCCATGGAAGTGCGGGTGATGCGGTTGCCCATAGTATGCGGGGTGGAAAAGTATTTGTCCGCGATACTATCGGTTACCGGGGTGGTATCCACATGAAACAATACCTGGATAAACGCCCGGTACTGGTCATTGGTGGATCAGCTCGTTCGTTCCTGGGCGAATATATGGCGGGTGGCCTGATCCTGGTGCTCCGGCGGACCCCTGACGCGATGAATGATGAACGGGGTATTGGTAGTGGTATCCATGGGGGTGAAATTTTTATCCGGGGCGAAATCGATGATAATTGTGTCGGGGTTGGAACAAAGAAAGATCCCTGCAGCAGTGATGAGATCGCACGGATAACCCCGTTGATCCACGAGTTCGCAGAAAAATTTGGGGTCGACCCCGCTCCATTTCTGAAATCGGATTACACGCGAATATCTCCGGCTAGCGCCCGGCCATTCGCGAATAAGTATACATGGGAGTAGTGGTGGCGATGGAACAAAAAACATACCAGGACTTAAAATTAGAAGTTTGGGAGACCGGGAGCTGTTCGGGATGCGGCGGTTGCGTGGCAATCTGCCCGGCAGATGCAATAAGGTTCCGTGAAAGTGGCGATACTTCCGCCCCGGTACAGTCCGGATATTGTAAACAGGTAACCGACGGGGTAGCCTGCGGTGCATGTTATGCGGTTTGTCCCAGGACCGTTCCAAAAACTGCAGAAACTCTTGGAAATTATATTAACCTTGTCGCTGCAAAAACAACCCATGATATCCCGAGACGGCAAAGTGGCGGGGCCGTGACCGAAATTCTCGCGCATGCTCTTGATACCGGGATGATCGATGCAGTTGTCACCATTGGTGAAGACCGGTTTACCATGCGACCCGTTTCAGTCGTCATTACTTCCCGTGAACAACTGGTCCACGAAGCCGGGAGTCGGTACAGCTGGTGGGTCCCGTTTCTCGCCGCGCTTAAAACGGCGGTGATCAACCGAAAATACAGTAAAATTGCAATTGTCGGAGTACCTTGTGCCGTGCAGGCGGTATCGAGGATAAGAAGCTCTGATCATGACCTGTTAAAACCATATGCCCGCTCCATCCGTCTGGTCATCGGATTATTTTGCACTGAAAGTTTTGATTACGAGGCATTAATTGCGAAAAAACTCAGGTCAGAACATGATATTGCCACTTGGGAGATTAAAAAACTCGATGTCCGGGGAAAACTCGAGGTGACGATGAAAGACGGTAGCTCCTTTTCGTTCCCATTGAAAGAACTTGATGAGACCGTCCGATCGGGTTGCCATCACTGTACCGATACCACCGCGCTCTTCTCTGACATTTCCGCAGGTTCTGTCGGGAGCCCTGATGGGTATACCACTATTGTTGTGAGAAACCTTGTTGGGAAGTTATTCCTGGAGAGCGCAGTGCAGGCGGGCGATTTGGTTCTATCCGGGGATGTCGATCCCGGTGCAATCGAAAAACTGGCATCAACAAAAATCCGGAAAAATACTACCAATTGATTTTTTCCTGGCCAGGGAAAGGATCTGAGGTTAAATTTTGCTGGATATTCGTAACCTTAAGAGTAAATATTTGAACTTGTAAGTTCTGTCAATTCCTCCGGGTATAATATCATAATATCATCCATCACTAGTACTAAGAATCTGGAGATATCCAACGGTAACCGCGTAGTATGCGGTTATTAATACCTGATAAAAAACGAGGAAACCTATGAAAATTCGTGTAGTATTATCAATATTTATAACACTCCTCTTTGTTGCAGGATATTCTTGCGCATTCGCAGATGGTTCAACAGCAATTCCTGCAATAGTAAAGGCCGATAACACGTATATTGCTCCGTTTAGCACTTCTTACTATAACTGGTTGAATACCCGGTCTTATGCACCTTCCGAAAACCAGGAAGTACATGGGCTTGGGCTGATCCCCGCTCCGGTAGATCTGTCTGGTGGATCAGATTCTGTGACCTGGGGTAACAATATAAATAATCCTGCAATTGTGGGTTACACGTTACAGAGAAGCGTTGGGAGTGAGGACCAAAAAGGCACTACCACTGCCGCAACTGCGAGCTCTGATCGATATGATCTTCGTACACTTGGAAAACTAACCCCAATTAGAAACCAGGGTCAGGATGGGAATTGTTGGGCATTTGCATCAATTGCATCACTCGAATCGTCACTTTTACCTGGAGAGCGGTATGATTTTTCTGAGAATAATGAAAAAAATCTGCACGACTTTAGTGTACCCATAAACGTGGGAGGGAACGATTTTATGGCGGCGGCCTACCTGACACGCTGGGCAGGTCCGGTGTCCGAGATTGCGGACCCGTATTCGTACGGGACTTCGATTTCACCACCAGGCCTTCCCGTTGAAAAACATGTCCAGGAAGTGTTTTTCATTCCTCCCCGGAGGGAACCCCTTGATAACGACATGATTAAATCTGCGGTGAGACAGTATGGCGCGGTATATTCCGCATTACGGTATGAGGCATCGTCGTACACATCACAAAATGCGGCATATTGTTATTCCGGGTCCGGCGTATTTAACCATGCAATCAATATTGTCGGGTGGGATGACAATTATGCTGCGGAAAATTTTGGTACCCCACCCCAGGGAAACGGTGCCTTTATCGCAAGAAACAGTTGGGGTTCATCATGGGGTGATGCAGGGTATTTCTATATCTCGTATTACGATACACGCATCGGCAGGGATAATGCGATGTATACTGCACAGCCATCATCGAATTATGCACGAATTTATCAGTATGACCCGTTGGGATGGATCGCCAATTTTGGATTTGGTACTGACACCGCGTACTATGCAAATGTTTTTACATCGACAGGAAACGACCAGCTGAAGGCAGTTGGGTTCTATACGACGGCTACGAATACGCAATATGAAGTAAAGATTTTCATGAACCCGGATAACGGACCGATCAGTTCCAGTGGTTTTTCATCCAAACAGGAAGGGACGATCAGTCTTCCCGGGTACCATACGATCCGTCTTGATACCCCGGTCGATCTTAAAGTAGGTGATCGGTTCTCAGTCGCAGTTAAGGTAGTATCTGCTGGGTGGACCACACCTGTCGCGATAGAAATGCCAATCAACGGGTACTCATCGAGAGCAACGTCGTTACCTGGCCAGAGCTATGTAAGCAGCAATGGCGCAGGGTGGAATGACCTTACCCAGTCTTACCCTAATTCGAATGTTTGTCTGAAGGCATACACAGCCCCGGGGTCAACCCAGGTTCCTGAATTTAGGCCAACTCCGGTGCTATGGCCAAAACCCATATTTTCTCCATCACCCCCGT
>SESG01010138.1_pt1 | contig 12615 bp, 10 predicted proteins | sample 3171421 | NCBI WGS metagenome assembly SESG01 (sample SAMN10866946, study PRJNA518727) | freshwater metagenome | biome: subpolar coniferous forest; feature: holomictic lake; material: water; isolation source: holomictic Lake 227, 6 m and 8 m depth | place: Canada: near Kenora, Ontario | collected... | reverse complement strand
CGCGCATTTTCACAGGTTGGTATTCCTGTTGCGTCCGAACTGCAAGCGCTAGCGGGTAACCCTGCAATCACACCATTTTTGTTATTGGCAGGTGTTGCAATTGGAGCACAGCCACTTAATTTAGATACCGCAGAGCGATTGTTGCTGTCAGAGTTTGGCGGAGCCGACTCTATTTCTTTGCGCCGGATTCGCAGAGCAATGATCTCCGCACGTCCTGAAGGTGATGAGCGTTCAGGCACTCAGTTACTACTTGATGCAATCCAGGACGGTGAATTATTTATTGAAGGTGCAGACAGTGTGCTTCGTGTTCACCAATTGTTAAAAGGTGCAAAAGCAATTGCTCGCAATAAAACAGCATTAGCAGATGACCTGTTGTGGTTTATTTGGGATAACGCGGTAACAAGTGATGGACAGAAATTAGCTAATGCATGGCGTAATCAAGCGTTGCGTCCTGGAATTAGAGGAGCAGCGGCAGATCGCGACCTAGATGCGATGATGCAGCTCTTTGATTCTGCGGCGCGTTATTCAGAGCGTTTTCCATTATCAGGTCCTGCTGCATTTATTAACGAAGTTGCCCAAGAAGATATTGCCGGCGATGTTATTACCGCCAAGGGAGTGCGCCCAGATTTCGTGGAGATTCTTACCGTACACAGCGCAAAGGGTCGTCAGTGGGATTTAGTTGCAATCGCAGGTTTGCAAGAGGGCGTTTGGCCCAACTTGAAGCAGCGTTCATCGCTATTAGGTGCTGAACGATTAGTAGAGCGCAAGCGCAACCCAGATATTCCACGGAATCAGTTAGATGTCATCGCAGCCAACGGCTTGATGCAGGATGAACAACGGCTGTTTCATGTAGCGCTAACCCGCGCGAAACAAGCACTTTTCATCACTGCAGTCCAGCGTGAAGATGAAGAACCTTCACAGTTCTTTGAAGCAATCGAAGTCATGGTTAATAAGACTGATGATGACGAGCATGTAATAACAGATGTGCCGCGTCCTATCACCGCACCTGCTTTGGTGGCTGAACTTCGTGCGCAGTTAGATGGACCAAAGGCAAAAGTGGCTGCCGCGTTATTGAAGGCGATGAGTGCTGAAGGTATTTATCTAGCAAATCCGACAAGCTGGATTGGTTCTGTGCCATTAAGTACTGATGCACCGGTTATAGATGCTGACAAAGAGGTTGTTGTTTCTCCGTCAGGTGCTGAAAGCTTTGTGGAGTGCGGTGTGAAGTGGTTCTTGCAAAACAATGGTGGATCAGATGGTGACAGCACCGCTCAAGTATTGGGTTCTGCAATTCACGCCTTTGCGGCAAAGATGGTGCAAGAGCCAGGAACAACCCGTGAGCAGTTGATTGAGTCATTAGAAAACTCTTGGAAGTTAATTGATCCAGACAGTGGCTGGGTCAGTGCCTCGCATTTGGAGTCAGCGGTGATCATGCTAGAAAAATTTGTGGAGTATCACAAAGAAACAAAGCGAGAAGTAAAAGCGGCTGAACTTAAATTTGATGTGAAGTTGGGGCGTGCTCGCATCATCGGTACGGTAGATCGCCTTGAAGTTGAATCTGATGGCTCGCTATTTATTATTGATTTTAAAACTGGCAATACTGCAATTAGCAAAGAAGAGGCAAAAAAGAATTTGCAGCTTGCTAGTTATCAGTTAGGTGTTGCAGAGGGTGGTTTCACCGATGGAACAAAGTCAGCTGGCGCAGAACTTGTGTATTTGGGGACAAGCAGTGCTGGTGCTTCTATCCGTCAGCAGTATGCAATTGACATAGAAGAGACGAAGGCAACCATCGAAACAATCGGCGAGGGCATGGGAGCTGCAACCTTCTTTGCCACAGTTAATAAGCGCTGTAAAGGCTGCCCAGTAAGGAAATCCTGCCCTGTTCAAAGTGATGGACGGGCGGTGAATGAGTGATGAGTACTGAAGCCAAGTACACACCGGAAGAGATCATTGCCAAGTTGCAGGCACATCCAAAGTTTGGTTCACAGATCAAGCCGATTACTAAGCATCAATCGGCGATTATTAGTAGCGGACTAGAACCTGCTGTTGTTATTGCAGGTGCTGGATCTGGCAAGACAGAGACAATGTCTAATCGGGTTTTGTATTTAGTTGCCAACGGTTTTGCAACACCTGATCAAATCTTGGGCCTTACTTTCACCCGAAAAGCTGCTGGAGAGCTATCTGTTCGAATTCGTAAGCGCTTGCGTCAACTCTCACAACTTCCAGAGTTCAGACACATCACTTCAACTAGCACCGCCGTTACTACCTACCATTCTTATGCGGGCAAGCTACTGAGCGAACATGCAATCCGCTACGGAATAGATGCTGATGCAGATCCACTAGGTGAGGCAGCAATTTGGCAGATCGCATCTGATGTTGTGCGCAACTGGTCAGATGATTCATATCGTAATTACAGTGCGGTCAGCACCGTAATTAAAGATTTGCTTGGTTTATCTAAATTTATGTTAGAGCATCAAGTTAAGGCTTCAGATATTGAAGCAATTGGCAATGAGATGCTAGAAAAGTTGCAGTTGTTAGGTGGCAGCACAAATGAAGATACGAGGGCAGTGGCTCGTGCGATGCGCCAGCGCAACTCACTATTGCCAATGGTTGAAGCATTTATGGAACGTCGCAAGGCATCCGGTGAGCTTTCATTTGATGATCAGATGTCGCTAGCTGCTGACATCGCACAAAACTTTGAAGATGTTGGCACCTTAGAGCGCGGCAAATACACCGTTGTTTTACTGGATGAGTACCAAGATACTTCTCAATCTCAGGTGCGAATGCTCTCTTCACTGTATGGGGCAGGCCACCCAGTTATGGCTGTGGGAGACCCATCGCAGGCTATTTACACATGGCGCGGAGCTTCTGCCGGCACGATGGCCTCTTTCCATAAGTACTTTCCAAAGGCGCAAGGACAAACAGGAACTGAACAGTTCTCGCTACCAACAACATTTCGAAATGATGCAATCATCTTGGCTGCGGCCAATGCAATTAGCGCACAAATCAAAGCAGATGGTGGTCAGCAAGTTGTTGAACTTGAAGCACGAAACGGTGCCGGTGTCGGTGAACTGGCCAATGGAATATATGAAACCGTTGAAACAGAATCACAAGCTATTGCCGAATATTTCAAGGCGTTGTGGAATCCAGAAGCTGGTAAGTCTTTTGCTGTGTTGGTGCGAAAGCGCAGTCAGATTCCTTCCATTGAAAATGCTTTACGCGAACAGGGTCTGCCTGTTGAGGTAATCGGCATTGGTGGGCTTATTCATATTCCAGAGGTCGCAGATGTTGTAACCTTGATGAAGATCATTACCGATCCTGATGCTGGATCATCGTTAATGCGTCACTTAACTGGACCGCGTATTAACTTAGGACCTCGAGATATTGCAGCACTTGGTGGATTTAGCCGCGAACGAGCAAAGGCGATGCACGCAGACTCAAAGAGCTTTATCAAAAAAATTGCAGCTGGCAACCCTGATCAATTAGAAGCAGATGATCAATTTGCGGGATCAATTATCGATGCGCTGGATGAAATCACAACGGCTAAGAAGAGCGGCTTTAGCGATCTCGGATATCAACGACTAGTTTCATTTGCACAAGATCTACGACGTTTGAGATCTCGTGCAGGGGGACAGATCACAGATTTAGTAACTGAAATTGAAAACTACTTAACACTTGAATCAGAAATTACTGTGCGCGAAGGAACACAGACAGGTCGCAGACACCTTGATCGTTTTCTAGATGAGGCAGCAAAGTTTGAACGCACCGGTGGTTCTGTTTCAGCATTCCTAGATTGGCTAGATGTCGCCTCCGATGAAGAAGGCGGGCTCAAAGTTGGCGCCCCTGAAGTCCGCACAGATGTGGTTCAAATCCTTACAGTTCACATGGCAAAAGGTGCCGAATGGGATGTGGTTGCTGTGCCGGGATTATCGGAAGGCACATTCCCTGGAGTTAATCGCTCTGACCCAGATAACTGGCTGAAAAATGAAAAGCACGTGCCATTTGCTTTGCGCGGTGATGCTCATGAGCTTCCACATTTCACATTAGATGGAATTACCAAAAACAGTGAAGCTGCAAAGGCGATTAAAGAGTTTGCCCGTCAATGTGTTGATCACATCAAGATGCGTGAAGAAATGCGTCTTGCATATGTTGCTGTGACTCGTGCTCGCACACACTTAATCTGTACAACGTCATGGTGGCGAGATGGTGCAAACTCTGTATCCCCATCAAATATCTTCACAATAATTGCGAGCACAGCAAGTGCGCATGGTGGACGATTAATTAGTGATGTTGCAGCCCCTGAAGATGGTGTTGAAAATCCAACTCTTGAAAATCCGTTGACCGCTGTTTGGCCGCGAGATTATCTAGGCGATAAGCGTGCACAATTTGACGCGGCAATTGAATTAGTTAATGCATCCGATGTGCATCCACTCATTGATTCACAAGATAGCGAAGTGAATTCATGGATTATGGATGCTCACAGTTTGATTACCGAGCAACGTAATCGCGCCTCAGAAAATGTTGAAGTTGCACTACCAACCCGCCTTTCAACATCCACATTGGTTGCTTTGCATGAGAACCCACAAGAGCTTGCACTGAACATTCGCCGTCCAATGCCACGAGGACAAGATCCATATTCTCGTCGCGGAACAGCTTTTCACTTGTGGGTTGAACGCCAATTCACAGATGCTGCCACCTTATTTGGTGATGAGTACTTGGATTATCTAGATCCACTAGACAATGATTCAAAGCTGGAAGATCTAAAGGCCACCTGGCTTAAGAGCACTTTTGCCAATCGCACACCAGTCCGAGTTGAAGTACCTTTTGAAACAACCGTTGCAGGGGTGCTAATCCGTGGTCGAATTGATGCCGTTTATAGCGACGGAGATGGCTTCCAGGTGGTTGATTGGAAGACTGGGTCTAAGCAGTTAGGTAAATCTGCGCAGGTACAGCTTGCGATGTATCGCTTGGCATGGGCGAAGTTATCAGGATGTGAAATTTCAAAGGTCTCGGCAGCTTTTCATTATGTGCCAACTGGTGTTACTGATCAGCCAGCAGATCTCTTGGATGAGGCAGCGCTAATTTCTTTGATTTCATCCGTTGACTCAATCCAGCAGTAAATATTTCTAAACGCTAATTATTTTGTAGGAATCTCTATCTGCAAAGGTAGATGATCACTCATTCCTTTGTGTGAATAGGTAATCTGCTTAACATCGCTAGCGGTAAGAGTTGGTGACAACATGTAATCAATTTCAACTTTGGGTAGCCAGCTAGGGAAAGTTTTGCCAGTGGCTAACGAGTTCCACTTCAGCCCGGCTACAACTTTTTTGATTGGGATATTCATGTCTCCCATGAAAAGAATCTTGTGCGGGTCAACACCTAAAGTTTGCGACCAGCGTTTAATGTGAACTAATTGTCTGTAGTTGAAAAAAGGTACAAAAGAAAGATGGGTATTAATAATCAACCAACCATTTTCTAGATGTGCAGCAAGTGCGCTTCGTGGATGATCCCGTACATAGAAACGTTTTAACTTTCCATTAACCGGAAACATCATAAACACGCCAAATGGAGCTCCCTTTAAATCTAAGCGATGCCAGGATTTAACAGGTAATTGCGAAACTATTCCGATTCCATAACCCACTTCGCCCTCGTCACTTTTGTTTGTAACTATTTTTAAATCTGTACTTTCTGGTTTACGCCATTTTTCATCTGGATTTCCAAACAAAGATGGCGCAAAAGCCCAGTCAGCAGCCCCCATAATCGTTGCAATATTTCCAACTTGGTTGTGATTTCCAGATCGTTCTAGAAAATAATCAACTTCTTGGACGCCAATGACATCACTCTGCAAATTCAGTATTTCAGCCTCTAAAAGGGCAGCGGCATCAACTGCTGGATCAGGCGGAATGGCCAACCCATGCAGCAAATTCCATGAGGTTACGCGCACCGCCCAAGGCTAGTAGCGTTCACCCCTATGAGCGCGCGCAACCCTGATTCTGAAACAGCTTCGCTGTCGCCGATTAATCGCGAAAGCGAGCTGCGCACTGATCCCTCAAAGTTGGCCGAACTCTGGAAGACGGCACAGATTATTCAGTTAGTAGACGCCCGTTTAAGTTACGCTGATGATTCTTTGACCTTTATGGATGCCGCTGCTGTGAAATCTGCGCAAGAAATATTTGTTGAAGGCGATCGCTTTTTCTTAGGAATGGGCCGTGATGACAATCAGGCCTACTTTGCCTGGAACACCACATGGATCAATCCACCAGAAGATGATGGAACTGAAGAGTTTGAATTACGAAAATATGAAGGATTTAAAACTTTGCGTGAAGTTGGTGGAAATCTTGATGCTGACGAACTTGCACTGGGAATGCACGCAGTTGGATTAGCTAACTGGCATGTGACCCACACGCATTGCGCACGTTGCGGAGCAAAGACTGTTAGCGATCTTGGGGGCAGTGTTCGCGTCTGTCCTGATGATGCAACGCAGCATCACCCACGCACTGACCCAGCTGTCATTGTTTTAGTAAAAGATAAAGATGATCGAATCCTTTTGGGTCACCAACCAATCTGGCCAGATAAGCGATTTTCAACTTTTGCAGGATTTGTTGAAACTGGTGAATCATTTGAAGAATGTGTTTCGCGCGAAGTATTTGAAGAAGCAGGTGTGTATGCATCAGAAATTAAATACTTAACCTCACAGCCGTGGCCATTTCCGGCATCGATCATGATTGCATTTGAAGCAATCACACATCGCCCAGAAGAGGCTCGCCCAGATGGCACTGAAATTACTGAAGTACGTTGGTTTTCACGTGAAGATATGAAAAAAGCCGTGGCGGCACAAGATGTTTTGTTACCGCCAAAAATCTCTGTTGCCCGTCGCATGATCGAAACTTGGTACACACGTGTTGATGGATATACCCGTGATCAGTTACGTGGTGGTGAATCGTGGAGGCCGTAGGAAATCTGCGCGCAGAAGAGATTCTTGAAGCGCTAGATAATGAACAACGCGCAGTCGCACTTGCTACGCGTGGACCTGTGTGCGTAATTGCAGGGGCCGGAACAGGTAAAACCCGCGCAATCACACATCGCATCGCATATGCCGCAGCCATTGGCACTATGGATCCCCACAAAGTCTTGGCACTTACATTTACTGCTCGCGCTGCTGGTGAAATGCGCACCCGTCTTCGCTCACTGGGAGTTCCAGCTGTTGCAGCTCGAACCATCCACGCAGCTGCACTCAAGCAATTGACCTTCTTTTGGCCTCAGGTTTTTGGCGGCCGCACACCTGATTTGCTCACAACCAAGAGCGGGTTTCTTACAGAAGCGATCAAGCGTGCTCAATTACAGGGGGAGCTATCGATCACATCTCGCGATCTATTACGCGATATTGCAACAGAGATTGAATGGGCCAAGGTTTCACAAATTTCACCTTCAGATTATTTGAGCGAATCACTTAAGCGCACAGTTAAGCCTCGTATTAATCCCGAACAATTGGCCAAGGTCTATACCGCCTATGAAAGCGTGAAACACCAAGAACGTGCAATTGATTTTGAAGATGTTCTACTTCTTACAACAGCGATGATCGAAGAAGAACGAGAAGTTCGCGAACGTGTGCAAGATCAATACCGTTTCTTCACAGTTGATGAGTATCAGGACATTTCTCCGCTGCAGCAGCGTTTAATCAACGCCTGGCTTGGTTCCCGCCAAGAGCTATGTGTTGTTGGTGATCCTGCACAAACTATTTACTCCTTTGCTGGTGCAACTCCAGTGTTTCTCAATTCATTTACCCAGCGTTTTCCAGAGGCTGAAGTTGTCCGGTTAACAACTGGTTATCGCTCAACCCCTGAAATCATCTTCACCGCTAACAGCATCCTGCGCAAAGGTGCCATGGGCAATGAGTTAGTCGCAATCAATGATCACGGTAGCAAACCAACAATTACGGCCTATAACGATGAGTCTGCAGAAATCGCTGGAATCGTTCGTGACATTACACAGTTGATATCGGAAGGCACTGCTGCACAAGATGTTGCAGTTCTTGCTCGCACCAATAACCAATTAAATGGTCTAGAGCGAGCCATGAATGCGGCGAACTTGCCATACCAAGTTCGAAACACTGAACGTTTCTTTGAACGTAAAGAGGTTCGCGATTTCTTAAAGCAGGTTCGTACCGCATCTGTTATTCCAACTGAAGGTGTTTCGTGGCTGGATGAACTTCGCACCCTTGCCCAACCGTTTTTAACTGGGGGAGCCATCGATGGAATCGCAGCACTTCTACACCTAGCTCGCGAATTAGACAGCGATACTGGATTTTCACCAAAGAATTTGCGCACATACCTGCGCGAAGTTGAAGATCGCGTTCAGCAAAACAATCCACCAACAATGCCTGTGACAACACTTGCAACACTGCACGCAGCAAAGGGTCTTGAATGGGAACGCGTATTTTTAATTGGTGTGAGCGATGGAATCTTGCCGCTTGAAAACAACAGCACCACAGGTGACCAAGCATCAATTGATGAAGAACGTCGCTTGTTTTATGTTGGCATCACCCGCGCAAAATCTGATTTACGCCTTAGCTACCGCGGAAAAGCCTCACGATTCTTGGCTGAAGCGGGCCTGACCAACTAGCTCTATCCCTTCAAAAAGACTCTATGTACGCTCATTTATGCGGGGAATTAATTGCCTTGCCAGTACCTCAACCCATGGTTTATCCTTATGACTTCAACTTCATGGCGAAGTTGAAAATGACGGAAGGAACGAATATGTCTAACGCATCATTCGTATCAGCAAACGCATTGCGTTCTGCTGTGATTCCTTCTGCTCATACAACCAATAAGCCTTCTACTTGGCATGCGACAAAGCCAGCGTTTTACGCAGCTTTTTATGCCGGATACGAGGCCAATGGTGGTTCAATCGAATAACTCGATTTAGAACTAAAAGCCAAGGGCCTCGAATCCACAAGGATTCGGAGCCCTTTTTGTTTTCCTCAAACAAACTTCACTCCAGAAAACCAACGACAACCACAAGAGACCGAAGCAAGATCTAACAGAAAGAAAGAGGTGAGAACATGAGCGTTCTCTTCAGCGAACTACTAGTACCAGGCTGGGCAGATGAGAAGATCGGTTTGGACGCCGTAACAGGCACATATTCAGACGGGTCATCATTTAATTTGCCATGCCACACTGCAGATCCTGAGCTCTACTTTTCTGAGGATGAGATGCAAGTGCAAGAGGCAAAGTCACTCTGTGGTGGATGTCCTGTGCGCGCGCAGTGCTTAGAAGGTGCGTTATCGCGCCAAGAGCCAGCAGGTGTGTGGGGTGGTGAATTATTTGAAGAAGGTCGCATCATTGCCAAGAAGCGCAAAGCGGGACGACCAACTTTGAAAGAGATCGCTGCACGCAATGAAGCTGGTGAACTTATTGAACTCACTGTTAAAGGCAAAGAGCGTGAGGAAAACGCTGCTTAATTAGCAAACATATTTAAATTAGTTAATGAAGGCCATAGTGCAAAGAGGATGGAGATCGGCAGGATAAGGAATACAACTGGAATCATCATTGATATTTCAGCCTTTCCAGCCGCTCCCATAACTCGATTTCTTTGATTGCCGCGGGCTTCGACAGCGTGACGTGAAAGGACTTCAACTAGCGGAGCACCTCGCAATGTCGCAGTCACTAGTGCATCAATGAAGCGTCGAATCATGACTGATTTAACTCGCCGGCCCATGGCATCTAGCGAGTCATTTAAGGGCAATCCAGAACGCACTCCAGCAACAACTATCTGAAACTCTTTCGCCAATTGTCCATCTGCAGAGTTCGCAATGCGCAACATTGCACTCATTGGAGTTTCGCCAGCAGCGATCGCAAGTGTCAGCATCTCAATAACTGCAGGAAATTCAGATTCAATCAATTCTCTGCGCTTCTTTATATCTTTCGTCAGCTCGCGATCCATTAATACATAGGTTAAAACACCTAATAATGCGCTGCTAAATAATGCCAATAATGGGCTGTGCATGAAAATCAAAACAACAGTAAATGAAAGTGCCGAAGTAGCGGCGCAATACCCGTACTGCTTGATTCTAAAATCGATATATTCTCTTTCAGAACCTAGCCCTAACTCTTCTAATCGTGATCTCAATTGCGTACGATCGCCGCTCTGCTTCGCGTTCTTTCGAACATAACGTTGTGCTTCTTCAATTGGATTTATCTCATCTCCAATAACAATTAGGAATCCTGCGGGAATAGCTAGTAGAGCTGTTATAAACAAAATTGTATTCACCGTGAGCCTCCTACAAAAACGCGTGGAGTTTGCGGCAAGTGACCCAATCGGTTCATCCAAATGTATGCAATTGCTGTCATGACCAAGCCAGCAATCAGAATCATTGCACCCGTTGGTGTTGAATATGCAGCAGCGGTACTTGGCTGGGTTGAAAGCAATAGCAGCAGAATCCATGGTGCAGCAGCTGAAAGATGTGCAGAGTTTTTGATCCACCCATGCTTAACTTCAATCTCTTTACGCAAAGCTAAATCTTGACGCAAGAAATCACCTAACGATCTGAGTATTTGAAGTAACTCACTACCGCCTAAAGTTTTAGAAATAATTAGTGCTTCAAATATTTGATCGCTTCCATGATGAGCAAACATGGCCTTGAGCTCTTCGATAGCTTGGGTTAAATCTCCGCTCCCGTACAGGGTCACTTTGAATTGTGTAAATGCAGGACGCAAGATCTCTGGCCCTCGAGTTGAAAGGCCCGCAAGTGACTCGGTGAGTGAAAGTCCTGATTGAATTCCAGACATTAAATGATCAATTACTTCGGGCCAGGCAGCGATGAGCGCTGCCTCATTGAGATTGTTCTTAGCTCGGACAGTTACAAAAGCTATTCCGGCTGCCAAACTTCCAAAGGCAAGCGCAATCACAACCGAACGTGTTAACAATAAAACAGCAGCAGTAGAAACAGATGCTGAAATCCCAATGCGCAAGGAAAGTCTCATAGGTGCCACCACTGTGAAAGAGGTGCCCCAATTGCGGTAAAACGCTCTGGATTTGGAAGGGAACCAACTCCTCGTTGATATTGAAGCCCATCCCATTTCCACAACATTTCAATTTCAGCACGATCGTTCTCATATCGACCAGTTACCGCTGCAACCTCACTAATTCGTCGAGTTCCTTGCGCATCTAAGGTCGTATGAACAATTACATCAATAGCCGAGGCAACAGTTGGCGCAATAAATTTATGAGAAATGTTTTCACCTGCCAATAGCGGCAATGTTTGTAACTTAACAATTGCATCTCGTGGAGAATTTGCATGAAGAGTTCCCATCCCGGGAAGTCCAGAATTCAGCGCGATTAATAGATCAAGGGCTTCAGCCTCACGAACTTCTCCGACAATGATTCGAGAAGGACGCATTCGCAATGACTCTTTGATTAAGCGGCGTAATGGAATTTCACCTTCACCTTGTAGATTTGCACTTCGTGTTTGCATCTGGACAACATCCGGTAGTTGAGGAGTCAGTTCAAAAACCTCTTCAATCGTTACAACTCTTTCGCTACGTGGAACTGCACCAGCCAATGCATTTAACACGGTAGTTTTTCCGGCCTGCGTACCTCCGCTGACTAAAATATTGAGACCCGCCTGGACGCAATAAGTTAGAGCAATGCCTATCTCGGGGGTCATGACTCCACGGCTAACCAAATCTTTGATGTTTGAGTTTCGCATCAGATGCTTCCGGACATTGACTGCCCAATGACTTGCAGTGATTTCTGGGATAACAACGTGTAAACGGCTGCCATCAGGCAGTCGAGCATCCACGAATGGATGCGAGAGATCTAATCGCCGGCCGCTCCACATCAACGCGCGCTCAACAATGTTTCGGACATCGTCAGAAGTCAACAACAAATTAGTTAGTTCGCTTCGGCCATTGCGCGCAATGAATATTCGTTCTGGTGAGTTAATCCAAATTTCTTCAATTGTTGGGTCGTTCATGAATGGTGCGATAGCACCGAAGGTAATGCTTAGGTCTAGTTCCATGCGCGCAAACTTAGATTGGGTAACTAGAGCTGCATGTAGAGCCAAAAAATTAGTGGATAAGGAGGGAGCAAGGTTGCCCAGAGTAACTTTAGAACTTTTTATTGAGCGACTAATTCAGCTCGATCTAATCTCTCTAAAAGCTTTAGTGAGTCCTCATTATTGTGGGCAAAGATAGTTGCGATCCTAATGCGGAGCGTGTGGTTAACCGTCAGAGTGGTTGAATCAAGGAGGCGCTTAACAAAAAGATCGGCATTCACACAACCATCACGAACAATGATGACAACCTCATTGATTCCTAGCCTGCCTACGCAATCTTCTTGTCTCGTTAATTGTGTGAGTTCGTAAGAAAAATGCAAAATATCAAAGGCACGTACTTGGTCGGATTCAGGGTTATCAAAAATTATTTTGACCAAGGCAATGGGCTTGTTTACACGCGTTGCTAGTGAAATTTCACGGCGCAATTGATCATAGAAAAATGACGGGGACGCTAAATGAGTTTGGGAATCATGAATCCCATCATGTGAAAAGAGCATTGTGTCCTCTCATAAGTTAATCTGTTCCTATGAGTCAAGATTCTGCCAAAGCAGCGAAAGCGC
>SESG01004458.1_pt1 | contig 12619 bp, 10 predicted proteins | sample 3171421 | NCBI WGS metagenome assembly SESG01 (sample SAMN10866946, study PRJNA518727) | freshwater metagenome | biome: subpolar coniferous forest; feature: holomictic lake; material: water; isolation source: holomictic Lake 227, 6 m and 8 m depth | place: Canada: near Kenora, Ontario | collected... | reverse complement strand
GTTGTATAGTCAGGCCTATGCGACTTTTGAAGAGGATGAAGTATATTCACAAAAAGATGCCGAAGGGTTTATAAATCTCTACGGACTGCAGCTTAAAATATTCAATCAGGTAAAAAGGAAATTAAGGAGCAAAAAATGAAAAAAATTTGGGAAGGTAGGTTTGAAAAAGGACTAGATGAGACAGCGGATAAATTTAACGCATCGAGTTCTTTTGATAAAATCTTGTTAAAATACGACCTTCTGGCTGGTATGGCACATACAAAAGCTCTGGCAAAAGCAAAAGTGATTACGCCAAATGAAGAGGGAAAAATAACTGCTGCTTTGAAAAAACTTCTTAAAAATGAAAAGGCAATAGATTTCACAAAATATGAAGATGTGCACTCGGCGGTAGAAGGCGAGCTCGTAAAACTTATTGGTGAAACTGGAAAAAAAATACATACAGGCAGGAGCCGTAACGACTTAGTGGTCACTGATACCAGAATGTATCTGAAAGATGAGATAGAAGAAATGAAAAAAATAATGAAAGCGCTTTTAGCGACACTTACAAATTTAGCAGAGAAAAATACCGACAAATATATGCCGGGATATACGCATTTACAGCATGCGCAGATAATTTCGCGTGGGCACTGGTTTATGGCTTATTTTCAAATGTTTAGGCGTGACCTTGAACTCTTAAGTTTTGTAGGGGAGCGGGCAAATGTTATGCCGCTTGGGTCGGGTGCGCTTGCCGGGGCTAATTATGCTATTGATAGGCACCTTGTCGCAAAAGAACTGCAGTTTGCTGAGCCCTCACAGAACAGCTTGGATGCTGTAGCGGATAGGGATTTTGTTATTGATTTTCTTTATTTTGCGGCTATCACTGCAACCCATGTGTCGCGATTGTCGGAAGAAATTATTATATTTAATTCAAGTGAGTATTCTTTTATTGAAATAGATGATGCGTTCTCTACCGGCTCAAGCATTATGCCACAAAAGAAAAATCCAGATATCGCAGAGCTGGCGCGGGGAAAAACAGGGGAGTTTTATGGCGCCTTAATGGCAGGACTGACTATGTTGAAAGGGCTACCATTAGCTTATAATAAAGACCTGCAGGAAGATAAAGTTATTCTTTTTGAGGCAGTAAAGAAGATAAAGGAAATCATAACAGTTTTTGAAAAATTTATGAGGCACATAAAGTTTCGGCAGGAAAAAATAAATGAGAGTCTAGCGGATGATTTTATGTATGCGGTAGATGTCGCGGATTATCTTTCGAAAAAAGGCATGCCGTTTCGCGAGAGTCATAAGTTGACAGGACAGATAGTGTTATATTGCCTGCAAAATCGCGAGGGAATGAGCAAATTGCCCATAGAAAAATATAAACAATTTTCAGAAATATTTGAAAAAGACATTTACAATATTTTTAAGCCAGAAAAATCAGCGCATGCAAAATGTACTTTTGGGTCTGCCTCTCCAGAGTCGGTCAAGGGACAGATAAAGACCGCCAGGGCTTTTTTGAAAAAATGAAGGTTGAAAACCATGCCATGGTGGGAGTGCCAGTCGCGGTAGGCATATTTTATGTGTCGCATTCGTGGCTGTTTTTTTGGGTAGCTATTTTGGTGGGCATTTTTATAGATGGCGACCATGTTTTTGATTATATAAGGGAAGAAAAAAAATTCAATTTCAGGCATCTGTTTATAAAATCCTATAAAGGTGATTTTAAAAAGATAGTACTGATAGGGCATGCCTATGAGTGGATTGCGCTTGCTTGGATAATAGGGTTGTTTTTTAAAGAGTCGAGCTTGCCCTTGGTATTTACAATTGCTTACCTTTTTCATATGATCCCTGATCAAATAGCGAATAATATAAAACCTTGGGGATATTTTATTACCTACAGATGGCTAAAAAAATGGAAAATGAGCGAAATTTTTTATCCGCCTAAACCCGGCAGAGTAAAAGCCGTAATGGAAATGGAAAAAAAACACGCCAAAGCCCACAAAAAATCTTGAAATAAGTGGATCTCTTTTCGGAGGAAAAAATGAATATTTTTTATAAAATTTTAGTGCTTGTTTTTTTAGGGGGCTTCACAGCGGCGCTGGCACAGGCCTCTTTATTCACTGAATTTATTGCGGGTTTCTGTGGCAATGAGCTGATAGTTATGACCTTGGCAGGGGCCTGGATGTTGGGCGGCGCCTTTGCTGGGACCTATCTATACAATACTTTTTATAAAAATAAGGACTATAAAACAATAATGTTAAATCTTGCATTTATTCCTGTAGTAAATGCATTTGTGCTTCCCGGTTTGATAGTTTTTGTAAGATATTTAAAGCCTATATTTGGTTTTTCGGTGGGGACATCGCCGGGGCTTATTGATACCGCTCTCGCGGGGATGTTGGTAATGCCATTGCCTGGCGTTTTAATGGCTCTGGTTTTTTCTCTTGCTGGGGATGTTTTAAGACGCGAAAAAAGTCTGCCCAGCATAAAGGTCTTATTTCTCGCCGAAGCTGCTGGGTTTATGATGGCAGGCATGCTTTACACGCTTTTTATGAGCGGGAGATGGGGAAATCTTGAAATTATTTATCGGTTTGGGCTTGTGAATATTGCTGCTGCATATATTCTTTTTAGAGATAAAAATAAAGAAGGGAAGTTTGTGATATCTATTCTTATTTTTGTGCTTATTGGTTATCTGAGCATAGATATGACTGGCGTGCTAAAAAAAATAAATGAAGCAAGTCTGCGGGCTGGCTATGGAACAGAGAAAGGGCTTGAAATAAAAGAACTTGCCACTTGCCGCTTTGCAGTCTCTGGCGAAAAAGGGATATATAAAATATATCAAAATGGGGAAAACATTTATTCTTTGCCAGATGCGGCAAATATAGCGGACACGAGAGAAGCGATTAAAACTTCTAAAAATATAAATTCGGTGTTGGTGATAAATTCCGCGTATTCAGGAATTTTAAATGAACTGAAAAAAGTTAAAGCCGTAAAAACTATAACTGTAATAGAAGCAAATGCTGAGTTCGGGGAAATAGTTTCGAGTTATGCAGGTGGCGAAGAGAATAAAGGAAAAAATATAAAGGTAATTCTTGGGGATCCATTTGTATATTTTGGAAAAATGAAGCCGCAGGAAAAATACAATCTGGTGCTGATAAGTCCGGAAGGCAAGGGGGAAGTTTCTAAAAATAGATTTGTTTCGGAAAAGTTTAAAGAAATGCTTATCCCGTATCTGGATTCAAAAGCGGTGATTAAATACTTTGGGAAGGTGCAAAAAGAGGATAATCCTGCGAGTCAATTATATGGCAGAAATCTTTTAAAATATCTGATAATAGGTATACTGCTTACCTTTGTAGCATGGATAGGGTTTGGCGGAATGACACAACAAAAAGAATATATCTCAGCTCTGCAGATTATGACTACTGGGGCAATAGCTTTTACGCTTATGGCGATAGTAATCTTAAACTTTCAGGCAGAATATGGGACTTTGTTTAAGGACTTTGGTCTGCTGTTCGGGTTTTTTATGTTTGGGGCTGCTTTCAGTGCGGTTTTGTCTGATAAAGTAAAACAAATAAAAATAAATTTTGTGATGTATTTTGGCGCACTTTTGAGTATTTTAATTATGGTCTTGATTTCTTACTTCGCAAAACAGCTGGGGATTTTAGATTATAACTTTTTAATTATAGCCCTCCTACTGGTGGGAATGTTTTATGGGCTCTCTTTTAATACTCTAAGTACTGAAACGGAACCGATAAAACTTTATGGGTTTAACCTGTTGGGTGGTGCGGCTGGAGGCTTTCTGATTGCTTTGGCTTTAATTCCAGCTATAGGCGTAGGCAAGACCCTCGCTGTGTGTGCTGTAATTTCTTTTGTGGGAGCGGTGTTATCTGGGGAGAAGAAAAATGGATAAAAATAAAACGCAAAAAGAATTTTTACGCCTTGTGGAGATAATGCAACGCCTCAGGGCAAAAAAGGGCTGTCCGTGGGACAGAAAACAAACGCATAAGTCCCTGCTTCCGTATATCTTGGAAGAGGCATATGAAGTGATAGAGGAAATAAATAAAAACGACAAAGTCCATATGAAAGAAGAACTTGGGGATTTACTTTTACAGGTGGTGTTTCACGCGCAAATAGCGGCTGAGGCAGGGGACTTTACCATAGCAGAAGTGGCAAAAGGCATAAGTGACAAACTGGTGACAAGACATCCGCATATATTTGGAAATAAAAAACTCAAAACTGCTGCGGCAGTTAGAGAGTTTTGGGAAAAACATAAAAAAGAAGTAAAAAAAAGAGACTCAGTTATTGATGGCGTGCCTGTGGCACTTCCGGCACTTTTGCGTGCAAGAAGATTGCAGAGCAAGGCCATAAGTGCTGGTTTCAAATGGAAAAACGACCAAGGCATTATTGCTAAAATTAACGAGGAACTTGCAGAAGTAAAGCAGGCAGTTAAAAGCAAAAAGAAAAAGCATATAGAAGAAGAAATTGGGGACTTGCTTTTTGCCGTAACCCTTTTAGGGTACCATTACGGAGTAAACGCTGAAAACGCGCTTAACCTGACAAGTAATAAATTCATAAAAAGATTTAAGTATATAGAAAAAGATTTAAAGGTAGGTATGACAGAAAGCAATATTCTTAAACTATGGAAAAAAGCAAAAAAAGAAAATATAAAATAGCAAAAATTAAACTTTTATTTTTGGGGAGGGTTTGGTTTCAACTTTTCAGGCGTAATTTAATAAAAAAAATTATGGCGGAAAGGGAGAGATTCGAACTCTCGGGCCCAGTCTCCCAGACCAACTGCTTAGCAGGCAGCTGCCATCGGCCACTCGGCCACCTTTCCGCGTATATTCATAAATGCTTTTAAGAACTGTGTTGCTATCTTCGGCTAAAAATCTTTAATTATCTCGTCAAAGTTCATTCACTTAAATTTGGCGGAGGGCGAGAGATTCGAACTCCCAAGGGTGTGAACCCGTCTGATTTCAAGTCAGATGCCTTACCAGTTAGGACTAGCCCTCCGTTGAAAAACAATATTTATCTTTTATTCATCCCAGCCAATCAGTATGCCTACCGCCATTGTTATGTATCCTCCGATAATTAATATCGGGGCTATGGCGCCAGGCAGATTGGAAGCGTCTGCATTTACTTTTGTAAGAACAAAAAAACCAAGGGCAAGTACCGCAAGGGCACCGCCTATAATATATAAGCCTGTTTTCTTCTTTGCTTTATTGGGGGGCTGTTGATAAACCATAGTGCCTCCAAAATAAGTTCCGAGTTCCTGGTTCAGGGTCTCGAGTTAAAGTGCTAAACCTTAAACCCAAAACTCGAAAGCAGGAACTCGGAACTATTTTAAATTATACTATTTCTTAGTTATCCTGTCAACACCACCCATATAGGGCCGCAGGACTTCTGGAATTATGACTTCCATATTTTCTGTTTGGAAAGTTTCAAGAATGGCAGGGAAGAGGCGTGAAGTCGCCAACCCAGAACCGTTGAGGGTATGTATGTGGCGGACTTTATTTTCTTTGTCTTTAAATCTTATTTTTGACCGGCGTGCTTGAAAATCTTCAAAGTTTGAACACGAAGAACATTCTCTAAATAACTCAGGTCCTGAATGCCAGACCTCAATATCATATGTTTTGGCAGATGAGAAGCCTGTATCTCCAGAGCATAAGGACATAACCCGATAGTGAAGGTTAAGTTTTTGAAGAATGGATTCCGCGTGTACAAGCAATTTCTCAAGCTCGACATAGGAAGTATCGGGGTGCACGAATTTTACCAACTCTACTTTGTTGAACTGATGTAATCTGATTATGCCTTTTATATCTTTGCCGTAAGAGCCAGCTTCTTTCCGAAAACAAGGCGTGTAGGCAGTATATGAGATAGGCAGGTCTTTTTCAAAGAGAATTTCATCTCTGTGCATATTTGTCAAAGGGACTTCGGCTGTAGGAATAAGAAAATAGTCTGGGTCATTTAATTTGAAAGCATCCTCTTCGAATTTTGGAAGTTGACCAGTGCCTGTCATAGAGTCGCGATTGACTAAGACAGGGGGCAGAATTTCCATATACCCATTTTCACGGGTTTGCACATCAAGCATAAAGTTGATAAGCGCCCTTTCTAAAAGCGCGCCAAGGCCTTTGTAAAGTGCGAATCTTGCTCCGGTTATTTTTGATGCGCGTCTGTCATCAAGAATATCCAAGTACTCGGCTATTTCCCAGTGTGGTTTTGGTTTAAAAGAAAATGAAGGTTTTTTGCCCCAGGTCCTATAAAGGACATTGTCTTTTTCATCATTTCCCACAGGCACAGAGGGGTGTGGCATATTTGGCACATATAAGAGGGCAAGGTTAAAATCAGCTTCTACTTTTACGAGGGCGCTGTCTATGATTTTGATTTTTTCTGAAACTGTTTTCATAGCCGCGAGTATTTCTGACGCGTCTTTACCTTCTTTTTTTAAGCGAGCTATATCTCCCGATACACGGTTGTTCTCGGCCTTGAGCTGTTCTACTTCCTGCAACATAGCGCGACGAGTAGTGTCCAAACTTATTATATTATCTACTACTTCTGGCTTTACACGCCGTTTTGCGAGTTCCTGTTTTACTTTGTCTGGATTGTCACGAATCAGTTTTATATCAAACATAGTGTGCTCCTTAAATAAGGTAAAAACATAAGCCGATTTTAGCCCTGTTTTAATATGTTTTTATTATAAAGGAACAGTGAAAAAATTCAAGGAATAAATAACAGGGGGTAAATCTCTTGCCTTTACAAACAGGTATTTTTTGTTATTATTATTAAAAGCAAGTTAAGTAATTTTATACGGGAGAAAGGTATGGACAATGTGTCAACTCGGCTATTTGCCGTAACCACGGAACTCGTAACACTGCCGACAATTTTGGAAGATAAAAAGTGTAGAGAAATTTTTAACACCGTGTCGGAAAGCCATAATATAAAATCATATACGACTCTGCCGGATGGGAGCGTGCAAATGTCTTCCAATGAAATGCCACCGGATATAGGGCGCTATAGAATAATGAGGGACAGAATAAGCATAAGTTTTGAATATTGTTCCAAAGCCCTTTCTTATTATTCTGGGCTTATAAAAAGTTTTGCTGAAACTTATGCAAAGGTGACAAAAATGCAGTTGTTTCTTATGGATACAAATGTCATTCGCAAACTGGTGAATATCAGGGGAGTGGAAGATGGAAGGGAATTCTTGATAAAAAAAGTATATAAACTCGAAGAAAAAAACTTCGCCCCTTTTGGAAGACCCCTTCATATGTTGGGGGGCAGAATGTTTTTTCCACCTCTGCCTGAGGATACTACCTCACACGAGATAAAAACAGAATCTTTTATGGATGATTATCGCAGTATATATATTGAAGACAAGGCGGTCTTTTCACAACCGGTGGACATAAATAATATGAAAAACATAGAAACAAATATAAATAAAACAGATGACTTTATCAATAATAATATAATACAGTTTTTAACACAATTCTTGTAAGCCACGCCGCTTCTTTTCTGTAAGGAAGAAGCGTTAAAAGAGGAGGAACAATGGAAATAATAATTAAAAATGCGAAGCTTTTTGATACTGAAGCTGAAGTGTATGTCTCAACGGTGTATAAAATGCCGGATAAAAAAGAGGAAGGCAGGATATGTGGGGACATAGGAAAAAAGACTATCAGCGCAGTGGAATATAAAGGCAAGACAAAAAAAGTATTTTTTGTAGGGCTTGGCGAAAGGAAAAAACTGACCCCAGAAAAAATACGGCAGGCAGCTGGACTGGTGCTCAAAGAAATGAAAGGCCTGAACATTGAAACTTTTGCTTGTGAGGCGTGGGGAGAAACTGCAACTGACAGAAAAGCCTTTATGGAAGGAATGTTGTTGGCGGACTATGAGTTTACTTTATATAAAAGTGTAAAAATAAAGCCTGTGGTAAAAAAAGTAATAATCGCCTCGCAAGAAAAAGACCTTCAGGCGATACTATCTGAAACTAAGATAATAGCAAAGGCTGTTTGTATGGCGCGGGACCTTATGAATTCGCCTCCTAATGTAGCCACTCCTTCATATATAGCACGGCAGGCACTGAAACTGGGCAAGGCTTCGAAAAAAATTAAAGTGACAGTCATTGACAAAAGTCAATTTTTGAAAATAGGTATGGGGGCTTTTCACGGCGTCGCCAGAGGGTCTGAAGAACCAGCAAAACTGATTACTCTGGAGTATAATAATGGTAAAAAAGGATTGGCCCCACTTGTCCTGATAGGTAAGGGAATTACTTTTGATTCGGGTGGAATTTCCATAAAACCTGCTGAGAAAATGGAAGAAATGAAGTTTGATATGTCAGGAGCGGCTGTGGTGTTATCTGTTTTGCGAGCGGTGGCAGAATTAAAACTGGCAGTGAATGTGGTAGGAGTGATTCCCACTACTGAAAATTTGCCATCAGGGAAAGCGTGTAAACCAGGAGACATATTGACTTCTATGTCAGGTAAAACAATAGAAGTAATAAGCACTGATGCAGAAGGCAGATTGATTCTCTGCGATGCTATGACTTACGCTATAAAAAAATTCAAACCGCGCAGTATGGTGGACATTGCCACACTCACAGGGGCGTGTGTTATCGCTCTTGGAAATAAAGCTTCGGGACTTATGGGAAATGATATAAAACTTATTGAAGCCATAAAAGTCGCGGGCGAAAGCACAGGCGAACGCGTGTGGCAACTGCCACTTTGGGAAGAATATCGTGAGCAGATAAAAAGTAAATATGCTGATATAAAAAACACTGGGGGGCGTGGCGCAGGCACGATAACGGCAGGAATATTTTTAGAGGAATTTGCTGGAGATACGGCCTGGGCGCATTTGGATATAGCAGGGACTGCCTATGGAATTACTGGCAAAACATATATTCCTGAAACGGGGTCGGGAGTGGGCGTCAGATTACTTTTGGAGTTTATAAAGAAAGATATAAAATAGTGCACACGGAAGTCAAAAGTGAAAAATAAACAAAACATATTTATTACTCTGCTATGGTGGCTTTTTACAGGCATAGTAATAATCATAACAATCTCAGCTTCTTTTGAACTCTTTAAGGTCTTTGGTAAATATTCCATAAGTTCTAAAAATGAATTGTTTTTCTTCATTGGGTTTATTGCTTACCTTGTCGTACACTTTTTATTTTATAAACCAGTGTTGATTCATGTCATGGCGCACGAGCTCACGCATGCCCTTATCGGAATGGTCTTTGGTGCCAAGTCCAATGATATACATATTGCCAAAGAGGGCGGCTCGGTAAAAATAACTAAAACTAATTTTCTAATTTCGCTTTCTCCATATTTTGTGCCGCTATATGCTTTAATTTTTTGCTGGATATTCTCAATCGCAGATGTGAAATATAAACACTGGCTTGCTTTGGTTACTGGAGTCTGTGTGGCTTTTCATTTCGCCCTCACTTTATACTCTATGAAAGTTCATCAACCGGATCTTTCGGCTGATTCCAACTTTGTTTTTTCGATTTTTTTTATTCTCCTTATGAATATGGTGTTTGCAGTTTTAATCTTTTCCGTGATATCAAATAAAATTGTTTTCTGGGATTTTTTAAAGGCAGCGGTGTTGGGCTCTGCGGGAATATTAAAATTTGTTTTTATAAAAATTTCCGAACTGGGGTCGCGGTTTAGCCCAAAACCCACAGGGGGACAATAAATGATAAGAAGACTTTATCTTATATTATGTTTTGTGTGGGTGGCAGGGTTTGTTTTTGGTGGCACCCCTATTTATATGAGAATCAATCAGGCAGGGTTTTTGCCAGATACAAAAAAAACAGCTGTGGTCTTCTCCAATGAAGACCTGGCAGATTCGAACTTTTACATTAACGATGCGCTCACTGGAGATAGAAAATTTGGACCTGTTAAACCAGGGGAAAATTTTGGAATGTTCGGAAACTTTGCTTATAACTACACACTGGATTTTAGCGGATTACGAAATGAAGGAAAATATGTGATAAAAGCTCCAGATAAAACTTTTTCATATGCTTTTGTAATATCTAAAGAGGCAGGAAAAGGGATTTCTGAAAAAGTATTAAATTTTTTCAGAGCGCAAAGATGTGGCGATAATCTTTTTTTACAAGCGCCTTGCCATTTGTTTAAAGGTACTTCTCGGCTTGACGGAAAGATAAAAGGCGGCCCAAACAATGGAAAAATAATGGATGCCTCCGGAGGGTGGCATGATGCGGGGGACTATATAAAGTTTATGATAGGAGAAGCAGGTTCCACCTATATGTTGTTATTTGCCTACAAGGAAAATCCGAAAAAATTTGTGGATGAATATCTCGCAACCGGAGCCCCTGGAAGTAATAAAATTCCAGATGTGTTGGATGAAGCGAAAATAGGGCTGGACTGGATTATGAAAATGCATCCCGCCCCAGAGGAATTTTATTATCAGGTAGGCGACAATAACGATCACGAGTTTGGCTGGAGATTGCCTTCGAAAGATACTACGCCTTACGACACGGCGCCTTACAGACCGGTTTATTTTGGTGCGGGCGGGAATACTTGCGGGAAAGCTGCTGCGGCTTTTGCGCTTGCCTATAAGATATGGGCGTATGATTTGGCAGATGTAAAATACGGGCAACAATGTTTAAAGCATGCTGAAGACCTGTACAGGCTTGGGCTTGCGAATTTGAAGGCGATAAAATCTATGCCAAGTGATTTTTACGGGGAACAATCTTTTTATGATGATATGGAATTGGCGGCGGCGGAATTATTCAAAGCCACTGGAAAAAAAGAATATTTAAAACAGGCCGAAGACTTTGCGCTAAAAACTGGGAGTGGTTATGGTTGGTTTGACTGGGGGACTTTTAACTTTATAGCGCATTATGAGCTTTATCCCAACGCAATAAATAAATCAGAACTGCTTGAGTATATGAAACAGGATATTCTCGTGGATGAAAAAAGAGCAAAACTGGATGCGTTTGGAATGTGTGCCGAATATGTGTGGGGCTCTATGGCGGGATTAACGGGTGCGATTTTACGAGGAAAACTTTATGAAAAACTTACTGGAGATGATAGCTTCAAGGATATATATACTGGGGCATATGATTATCTTATGGGTAAAAATCAGTGGGGGGTTTGTTTTATTGTAGGCATTGGCGAAAACTATCCGAAATATCCGCATGGGCAGATAGCTGAATTTTCAGGCAAAGAAATAATAGGTATGCCGATAGAAGGCCCAGCCAGCGAACAGACCTTTAATGACATGAATATAACGCTGTCAGGCAATGATAGATATGCAGATTTTAATTCTGCAAAATGTGTGTATCACGATGATAGAAGCGATTATGTCACAAACGAAATGACTATATGGCAAGCTGCTGTAAGTGTGGCAGCGTTTTCGGAAATGCAGTAAAAGCAAACTATATTTATATAAAGAAAATTAAAACAAAACTTAAAACTACTGGAATTGTCAAAAGAAGTAAAGTTATAACAGACCTTAAAGGGGAACTTTTTATAATGAAGAAAAGCGGAATGCTTTTATTATTTTTATTAGTTTTTTCCGGTACTGCTTTCTCTGCTGCGCGATATATTCGCGTCAACCAAGTAGGCTATTTACCCGGAGATGCAAAAGTAGCAGTGGCCTTTTCCAATGATAATTTAAGTGCCCTCACTTTTTCTATTATTAAAAATTCAGATAATACAGTGGTCTGGGGGCCTACGGCATTTCCTACAAGCAGTGGCGTCTATTCGCCATTCACTAATACCTATAAACTGAACTTCAGCGCTTTCGCGCCTGCGGCTTCGGATGTCTATAAAATCCGCTTATCTGATGGCACCGAGTCGCTTACTTTCAGGATATCCCAATGTGTCTACAGTGGCACAGAAGAACTGATATTAAATTTTTATCTTGGGCAGAGGTGCGGTACTGATAATAAATATGCTGGTGCGCACTGTCACATGCAACCGGGTGGCGGCACCACTATGATGGATGGCAAAGTTACGGGAGGAGGCGCCTATACTGGACTTACTATTGACGCGGAGGGCGGCTGGCATGACTCTGGAGATTTTATTAAATTTATGATAACCGTGGGTTGGTCATGTGAGACTTTACTTTTTTCTTATCAGCAGAATCCCAGCGCTTTTCAGGATAATCTAAACGCCAACGGCACTGCCGGAGCAAACGGGCTTCCTGATGTGCTGGATGAAGCCAAGTATGCGCTGGATTGGATTATGAAAATGAATCCGGATGCTAACACTCTTTTTTATCAGGTGGGAGGTTCGCAAGACCATAATTTGGGACTTGGCACCTTGCCACAAAATGATAATGCCAACTATGCGACAAAACCATACAGGCCTGTGTATTACGGCAATGGCTCGAATACCTGCGGCAAGGCGGCTACCTGTCTTGCTCTGGCATATCAGATTTGGAATGCCAGGGGCGACACGACTTATGCGAATACCTGCTTGTCTTACGCCACGAGGATATATGCTTTGGGAAAATCCGTGGCAAAAATTCAGAACGCCACTCCGGCAAGTTTTTACACGGAAAGCGATTATAACGATGATATGGAATGGGCAGCTACAGAAATGTATAAAGCGACAGGCACTACTTCCTATCTGACTGATGCTAAATCTTACGCGGCCTCAGCTGGGTCTGCTGGGGGAAGTCTAAA
>SESG01030603.1_pt1 | contig 12634 bp, 8 predicted proteins | sample 3171421 | NCBI WGS metagenome assembly SESG01 (sample SAMN10866946, study PRJNA518727) | freshwater metagenome | biome: subpolar coniferous forest; feature: holomictic lake; material: water; isolation source: holomictic Lake 227, 6 m and 8 m depth | place: Canada: near Kenora, Ontario | collected... | reverse complement strand
TTGGTGAGCGTTCTCCAAACCAGTAGACATCTCTTCCAATCTGACGCATGTAGTAGGTGCCACCATCGTTACAGCTCCACTTGCCGGTAAGATCGGCGAATACAAGAGAGGGGAGCGAGAAGATGACAAGAAAAAGCAGCGTTTTCAGTTGTTTCATGATTACCTCCAGGGTTGTTGTTGGGAAAAAGGGGGGAAGGAACCCCCCTGAAAAGGCATAGACCCATTCCGGGAGCGGGGAAGCAGAAAGCCTCAGCGCAGCGGATTGAACAAATAGTACACGAACGAACGCTCAACGGTCAGTATGGCTGTGTCCCGAGAGAAGGGCTTTTTGATGCGTGCCAAAGTAAAAACAGATACCGTCCTAATTATAAAAAAAAACAGATAGATCACGCAATTTTTTTTCTCTCACCGGGTATTTTCCGGTTTTCCTTTTTGTGCAGGAATTTCGTGTACTCTTTGCGGATTTGGCTATCAAAACCGTTTTACCGCCTGGACAAAAATCATAGGGGTGTCGGTGGGGTTGCTCTCGCCGGCAATTTTCCATGCGCATGTTACCTGCAAACTGTAGTTGCTGACATTGAACCATTTCATGCCGAATCCTGCTCCGGTAAGGTTGCGGGTGTTTGTTTCGGCATCGCTGGCTGGGTTGGCATGAAGAAGTGCGTAGCCATGATCTACAAATGCGCTGAGTTGCAGTGTGCCGGGTAGTTCTCCGAGAGAGCCTGCCAGGTAGCGCAACTCGGTTGTTGCGATAACGCCCTTGTCGGCGTATGATTCGCCTCTTTGCCATGCACGCACGGCACTCGCTCCACCGAGGGAGAGCTGTTCCGAGCTGGTCAGGTTTTTGCTGGCCCACTGGCCATAGGCACCCGCATAGAGAGAGAACCCGTGAGTGATGCTCTGGCTGCGCCCGAGGGCCATGGTAATTTTTGAATAACTCCCGTTGGTGTGCAGTCCGGTTGGTGCCTGGTCGATTGAAAGCGATTCGGAATCGGTAATGTCGATGCGCCCTCTGACGAAACCAAGCGAGAGTGAGGTTGAGCTGCTGCCCGGAAGGTTGTCCCTCTGGACTGCGCTAAGGCCAGCCTGCCAGGAGAGGTTGTGACGCTTGTTGCTGAGTGGTATGCTCTCTATCCGGTCGTCAAGTATGCTGCCTTCTCCGGCAACGGTTGCATTCACCATCAGGTTTCTCTGGCGTATGAGCGGCCGGGTAATGCCAAGAGTCAGGTTGTGGCCATTGCCGGAAGCGTTCAATGGTTCAAATATTCCTCCCAACTGGTAGCTCACATAGCTGTAGTTCACTTTGAGACTGGTTCCAGAGTGTGTTATCGGTATGGCATAGCCTGCTTGTATATTCCGGAGATCTCCGGTTGTGGATGCCTGCATGTGCAGGGTAAACTGATCTCCCCGGTGAAGGGGAGAGTAGAGTTCCACGGTGCCGCCAGCATGATTCTCTCCGGTTGCATGGTTCCCGAAGTTGTCGAGGTCAAGTGAAAAGCTGTAGGGTCGCTCTTCGGTGACTTCAAGGGTTGCCTGTGTTGTGCCGGGTCTGGATCCTGGTTCGAGCAGGATTCGGGACGAGATATTGGGGAGTTCATTGACTCTCATGACCATAGAGGCAAGGGATCCCTCTTCAAGCGGTCGCTCACGGGGTACTTCGTTGGCATAGCTTTCGAGGAGAGACTTCCGTATCCTGGTGTTAACCGGTTTTGTGACAACAACTATTTTTTCAAGGAGACCTTCAACAATCTCAATGACAACGGGCTCGCCTGGTTTTACTGTTTGTCGGGGGAAAAAGAGTGATGCGAGGAAGTACCCTTTTTTTCGGTAAGCATGGGTTATTGCTGCGGTGGCATCATGCAGGGCGCTAAAGGTCATCTCTTTGCCGATGCTGCCCGACATAAGCGCTGAAAGCTCATCACCCGAAAAGAGTGTGTTGCCCACAAAGGTAAATCCGGTTATTTTGAGCAGGGTGTCGCCATCTGACGGCTGTTTTTGTGTCAGCGGATGCGGAAAAGTCGGCGTCTCCTTTTGTGGCTCAAGGGATGGCGGGGGAGTGCTCTCCCTGAGAAAGCGGCCAGCATCAGGAACATCAGCAGCAAACGCGCTGCTTGCAGCAAAGGCTGATGTGACGAGGAGAATTTTCAGTGATGCCGTCATGGTGGACTCCATAAAAGTTATCGACAGGTACGTGCATACCGGGGTTATTACCGGCAACATTTTTTGAGGTTGTTATCCTGTTTTTATCAGCAGAATCGACCGTCTCTTGTCACCAAACCGGTCTTTGGCGATGAGTTCTATCTGGTAGATCCCTTTCGCCTCTTTTGGTGCTTTTCCGCTTATGACCTTGCGATTTGCATCAAACGTCATCCATGAGGGTATTGATGAACCATCGGCAGACTGTACTTCAAGGGAGACAATTGCATCAGGATTGCTGTGGTGGAACAAGCTGGCAGGGAGAGGGAAGATAAAAAATGCATCAGCATTTTTCGGTATCTCTATGGTATTGACAGCAATACCATCACTCTTCTCATACCTTTTTGCGGCGGTATAACCTGATTTTTTCTGGATGGTATTGCTTTTGCTGATGGCGCTGATTGCCCGATTAAAGCTGTTCAAAATGGTTTTACCGGTAAGCACACTCCGCCAGCCCTGCTGTGCATCAGTCAGCCAGCTCACCGTTGAATTGTTCAGGCGCGGAAGGCCCATGAAGATAAAGCCATTGCCGGATTCGCTTGCATTGAGAGGCGGGTAGTTGTTGTAGTTTGCTCCGTAGTGACGAAAGTCGGCACTCAGTCCGCCCTTGATGATTGTGTCGGGATCGGCTGCATAGACTAACCATCGAGCGATTCCGGCGGTGGAGAGTATCGCATCTCCGCTGTTGATGAAATCATGGCCGGCGAGCATGATGCTGCTGCCACTTGAGGCGCTCGCAGTGAGAGATCCTGATGCAAGGGTAATGCCCGAACCGGCTGTCGGCCCCGAGTTCACGGCGCTGATGGTGCCAGCCGTAATGCTGCGCAAGGTGATGTCACCGTTCTCCCTGTTGCTGTTGCCCGCTCCGTCGCGCAGTTCGATGGTGACCTTTCCCGAGCCTGCGTCAATGGAGGTTCCTTGAGCCATGGTGATGGTCGCCTGACCGGTCGAGCGTCCGGTGTCAACGACTCCGTTGGTGTGCCTGTCGTTGGATACCATAGTCAGGTTGCCGTTATCGGTCGAGATAGTGGCATTGACCAGAATGCTTTTCCCGGCATGCAGCTCAAGATGGCCGCCACTGCCCAGCGGGTTATTGGCAAGAATGGCTGAATTGATGGTGATATCGTTATTTGCCTTCAGGATAACATGTTCACCCGCATTGAGCAGTTCGGTGATCTGGCCCGGAGTGAAGCTGTAGTCTTTATCGGGATTGAAGGAGTATTGCTGCTGCACCGGTTCACGCTCGGTGATCGGTGTATAAATATCGACTTTGCCGGTTTTATTTGACCAGTTGGATGAACTGACAACAAAACTTCCGGCCATGCTGCCTGTGCTGAGCGGTGTAATGCCACCAATGCCCAGTTGACCCTCTTTATCTGAACCTGCCAAGCTGTTCAAGGAACTGATCTCTCCGGCGGTGCTGCCGAGTCCACTCAGCCAGGTTATAGCGCCCGCGTTGGTGATGGAGCCATTGTTCCACAGGGGCGAGGAGACCACGTAGTGGCCGTCTGGCAGTGCAGTGACACTCCCGACATGATCGCCTGTTTTTGATCCTGTCAGACTGTTGGCATCGCTGATCACTCCGACAGTGCCGCCCAGACCATCAGCCCAGGTTACCGCACCGACGTTGGCGGTTGTCTCCCTGTCCCATTCTGTGGAAGAAACGACGTAATTGCCATTGCTCAATACAGTCACCTTGTTGGCTCCCGAAGCGTCTGATCCGGCATGGTCATTTTTGGTTGATCCCACCAGGCTGTTGGCGTCGCTGATTACCCCTGCGGTGCCGACCAGACCATTTCCCCAGCTTACCGCTCCTGCATCGGTTGTTGCATCATGATCCCAAAATGGCGCGCCAACAACATAATTGCCATTTGCAAGTGGTGTTATGTTAAAGCGGGTGCCATCATTTGTTGCAGAACCGATCAAGCTGTTGACCGCGTTGATTGTTCCGACAGTTTCGCCAAGACCATTACCCCAGGTTACAGCGCCTGCGTCGATGGCCAAGCCATTGTCCCAATTTGGCGAAGCCAGCACAAAATTGCCATTGCTCAGTGCTGTGATTGTTGAACCAAGCATATCCTTTGCTGTTGAACCAACAAGACTGTTGGCCGTGCTGATTGTCCCGATGGTCCCGCCGGCTCCACTGCCCCAGGTTACAGCCCCCGCGTCGATAACCGTACCATTGTCCCAGCCGGGGGAGTTAACGACGAAATGACCATTGGCCAGTGCCGTAACATGAGATGACGCAAGGTCACCGCTCGCAGAACCAACCAGACTGTTTGCTGCGCTTATTGTTCCAAAGGTACCGCTGACACCATTCCCCCATGTGACTGCACCAGCGTCAGTGGTTGTTCCCTTGTCCCAGGTTGCGGAGGTAACGACGTAGTTTCCGTTGGCCAATGCCGTTACCTCTCCGCCAACCTTGTCCTCTTTTTTTGAACCGACCAGGCTTTTCGCTGCGATGATTGTCCCGACGGTACCGGTGGTTCCGTTCACCAGAGTCACCACACCCGCATTGGTGAGTGAACCGTTGTCCCAGGTCGGCGCGCTTACGACAAAGTTTCCGTTTGAAAGTGCTGTTACGCTGCCAACCTGATCACCTGTTTTTGTGCCGACCAGACTGTTTGCTGCGCTTATTACTCCTATGGTGCCTGAAAAGCCATCTCCCCAGGTTACTGCTCCGGCATTTGCGATGGTTCCCTTGTCCCACAGCAAGGTGGATACAACATAATTACCATTACTCAAAGCGGTTACCGTTCCAGCTTTATCGTTTTTGCTGGAACCGGTGAGACTTTTTGTTGCATTGATGACCCCGACCGTACCGCATAATCCATTCCCCCAGGTAACCGCGCCAGCATCGGTGGCGGCACCGTTGTCCCATCCGGGAGTGCTTATGACGTAATTGTTGTTTGTCAGCGCAATAACACGGGATGAGTCACCATCATTGGCTGAAGAACCTGCCAGGCTGTTGGTTTCGGATACTATCCCGCTGATACCTGTGGTTCCATCGATCCAGGTGGCCGCACCGGCATCAGCCTGACCTGCATTCGACCATTGATGGGTCATGGTGACCGCATTGTTGTTGCTGCCGAGGGCGGTCAGAGTTTCTCCCACAAGGTCATTGGCGTTGGAACCGCAGAGCATCGAGAGCAAGGTACCATCCGGCTTGTACAGTCTGACCGCACCAGCATCGGTTGCGACGAAGTCGTCGAGGGGGCTGGCAACAACAATATTGCCGTTGCCCAGTTCAAGGATGGTGCCGGAGCCATGCTCATCACCTGTTGACGGGTTTGTGTCAGGCAGGGAAATAAGGGAGAAGAGGGGAATAATGGTCGTGGAATCGATGATGATGTTTTGCGGATCAAGCAGCAGGTAGCCATTTTCGCCATGAGGTGCACCCGTCATAACCTGACCGGAGAGGGTGAGCTTTTCATGACTTGATACCTCGACCTCTCCTCCGTTGCCACTGTTACGGCCTCCCATGGCCTCTATGGAACCAGCATAGGTGGTGGAGAGTTCTGACCAAAGCACCACCGTACCGCCGTTGCCGCTCTCAAGGGCGTTAGCTGTCAGTATGCTGTTTTTCGTCACCGTGGTGGTTGACGCATTGGTGAGAGAGCCATCCTTGCCCTGCCAGCCTCCACCGATAGAGATTTTGCCTCCTCCTCTCAGGCCATCGGATTCTATCCGGGCTCCGGCGAGGAGTGTTTGCGGTGCAGTGAGGCTGATTTGGCCGCCCTCTCCGGCATGACCGTTTGCACGGAGTGTTCCGGAGAGGTAGAGGCTCTCTCCGGCATTGATGTGGATTTTGCCGCCATTGCCACCATCGGCAGCCATTTTGCTTGCAGCAGTCTGCTCAACGCTGCCCGCTGCATCAATTTGTATGGTGCCGCCACTGGTGCTGCCCTCGGCACTCCATTGGCCGGCATCGACAAGATTGTTCCCTCTGGCTTTGATGCCGGAAGCGGAAAAAGAGCCCGTGTTGATGATGGCGCCGCCTTCGATTACGATGTTGCCATCGCGTTCCGTCATGCTGACAGCACGCACGATACCACTGTTATTGACCACTGACGCAAGTAACTCATCGGCTGCCAGGGCGGTGATCACCACGCTTCCTCCATCGGTTTCAATGACGCCACTGTTTTCAATCTGGGCGTTATAGGTGCTTTTGTCAATGTTGAGCGCCACCAGTCCGCCGGGGTCAATGTTGATGGTAATTTTCTCACCGGCAGCCATTCCTGTTGTTCCTTTGGTGACAAGGGTTCCACTGTTTGTGATGGTACGCTCTCCAATCAGCGCAATAAATCCTCCGTTCACCTGGCCTTTGTTCACCAGGGAGGCGTTCGGGCCATTCTTGTAAAAGCTGTATTTTCCTGCAAGAAAGTCGCTGTCGCTTATTGCCAGAGTTGAGGCCACCAGCCCGCCAACGTTGACGCTGGAACCGGGGGCAAAAAGAATGCCATTTGGGTTCACCAGAAAGATTTGTCCGTTTGCCATCAGTGTACCCCATATTGCAGAAGGATCATTTCCTGTAACCCGGTTGAGCAGGATGGCGCGGGTGTCGGGCTGGGTAATGTTGAGCGCTTCACCATGCTCAATGCCAAAGGCGCTCCAGTTGATGATGGCACTCCTGCTTCTCTGTTCAATCTGCATTGCCGAAGTCGATGGCGTGCTGATTGTTGCCTGCCCGGCAGCGACCGTCCCCGCCACGGGGAGCGCAAAAGCGTGATAACCCGTCAGTAATGAGAGTGCTACAGCGGCAGTCGCAATCCAGCTCTCCCTGGAATTGCTTCCGATAAGGCGACAGGCGGAGTTCATCAGGTCTCCTGTGGATTCGTGTCATGGTATGACGAGTACGCCACACTCATAAGCTGACACTGCTAAAATACAAAAAAAATAAAAATTATTTATCGTTTTTTGTGATATGGCAGTATTGCGTCGTTTTTTTCCGCATAAATGTTCAGGGAGTTGATGCGCTTGTTGTTGTTTCAGAAAGGATTACAGCTCAGGCGGGTGTGACACAGCCCTCTTTGGAGATCAACCAGCGGGTGGTCACCTGGCAGAAATGAGGGCGCGTCAAAAGGTCAGGGGCTCAGGGACGAAAGGTGTTGCGGATATGTTCCCGGTAAAGGTCAAGACGCTGACGGATTTCATTCAGGTGATCGCCACCGAGCTTTTCAAGCAGTGCATTGGCGATGACCGGGGCCAGAACAGCCTCGGCTACGACTCCGGCAGCGGGTACTGCGCAGGTGTCGCTCCGCTCAAAACGTGACGGAGTTGGTTGCAGCGTTTCAATATCAAAGGAGCGAAGGGGGGTGAGCAGCGAAGAGATTGGCTTCATGGCTGCCCGAAGGTGGATGGTTTGCCCGCTCGACATGCTCCCTTCAAGGCCACCGGCGCGGTTTGTTTTTCTGATCACACCCTCTTCTGCGGAGAGGTGAAATTCGTCGTGTACCTGGGAGCCCGGCTTTCCTGCATTTTCGAAGGCGGTACCGATCTCAACTCCCTTTATGGCCTGGATGGAGATGATCGCTGCTGCAAGTGCGGCATCAAGACGCCGATCGTGCTGTACATAGCTTCCAAATCCGGGAGGTAAGCCGGTGATGAAGATTTCGATGATTCCTCCAAGGGTGTCTCCCTTCTCACTGGCTGCATCTATGGCCGCAAGAGCTTTTGCTTCAGTTGCTTTGCCGAGCATGCGTACTGGCGAAAGATCGGCCTGGCGTGCGACGGCTTCAGCTCCTTCGTTAAGGAGTGCGGCAAGCTTCCCGTCAGGGGAGGGCTCTGCTGCCGATCCAATGGCTGATATATAGCTGCCGATTTCAATGCCGAGTGCCTTGAGAAAGAGCCGCGCAAGCGTCCCGGCAGCCACTCTTGCGGCCGTTTCCCGCGCTGATGAGCGTTCAATGACCGGGCGGATATCGTCAAAATCATATTTGATCCGTCCTGCAAGGTCAGCATGGCCCGGTCTTGGAATAGTTATTTTCGCACACTCTTCATCGGGTTTTTCAAACTGGGACATGGTGGTTGTCCAGTTTTCCCAGTCGCGGTTTTTGATGACGAGCGCAATGGGGGAGCCGATGGTTTTGCCGAACCGGATGCCGGAGAGTACCTCTGCCTGGTCGCTCTCAATTTTCATGCGCCCGCCGCGGCCATGCCCCTGCTGACGGCGTGCCAACTGGTTGTTGATCTCTTCACGTGTGATGCTTACGCCGGCAGGCATGCCTTCTACTATTGCCGAAAGTGCCGGTCCGTGCGATTCTCCCGCAGTAAAGTATCGTATCATTTTAATGTAACAGTACAAAGCCTGGCTGCGTAATGTAACCCGCAGCCGGGCTTTCATGAAATGGAGTACTCTTTTTCAGAGAGAGAATCAGCGAAGTATTTTCGCAGCTTCTTTTGCATAGTAGGTAAAGATAAGGTCTGCACCGGCCCGTTTCATGCAGAGCAGCGATTCCATCATGACTCTTTTTTCGTCAATCCATCCCCGCGCTGCTGCCGCCTTGACCATGGAGTATTCGCCGGAGACATGGTAGATGGCTACCGGAGTGTCAAAGCGCTCTTTGGTGCGGTAGACAATGTCAAGATAGGCAAGACCGGGCTTTACCATGACGATATCGGCACCTTCCATGATGTCGAGTTCGATCTCTTTCATGGCTTCATCGGTATTGCCGGGATTCATCTGGTAGGTGGTCTTGTCACCAAACTGTGGAGCCGAATGGAGGGCGTCACGGAAAGGACCATAGAAGCTTGATGCGTATTTTGCTGCGTAGGAGAGAATGCCGACATCGGAGAAGTCTGTGTCGTCAAGTGCCTCACGGATGGCACCGATACGGCCGTCCATCATGTCGCTCGGAGAGACGAAATCAGCCCCTGCGTTGGCATGGGAAATTGCCATTTTACAGAGCACCTCAACGGTTTCGTCATTGAGAATAATGCCGTCCCGTACCAGACCATCATGGCCAAAGGGAGTGAAGGGGTCAAGGGCGACGTCGGTCATGATACAGAGATCGGGAACCTTTGCCTTAATGGCGCGGATGGCCTCCTGAATGATACCGTACTCATTGTAGGCTTCGCTGCCATCTTCGGTTTTGACTTCAGGAATACCAAAGAGGTCGATCGACTGAATTCCGAGATCCCAGAGTTCCTGGCACTCTCTTACAGCATTGTCAATTGAGTAGCGAAAGCTTCCCGGCATGGAAGAGACCTCTTCAACGACGTTCGTTCCCGGACAGACAAACAGGGGATAGACAAGATCATTGATGGTCAGGTTTTTTTCCTGTACAAGATTTCTGATTGCAGCACTTTTGCGGAGTCTTCTGGGTCGCTGGGCAATGTTAAGCAAATTAAGCTGACTCATGGCGGATGAGAAATTATGGTTTTAAAAAAGCTGAAAATACGAAAATCCATGAACATCGTGAAGCTTTTCGCTGAGTCAATATATCGTTTCGGCAGTACCGGACAGAAACGGTTAGAGCAGAAAGCTCATCATGATACCTGCGGCGACGGCTGAACCGATGATACCGGCAACATTCGGAGCCATGGCATGCATGAGCAGATGATTTTCGGGGTCCGCTTTCAGTCCTTCAAGTTGCACAACGCGGGCGCTTTCAGGTACAGCAGCAACACCTGCGGCACCGATCAAGGGGTTGATTTTGTTCTCTGCGGAAAGAAAAAGGTTCATGAACTTGGCAAACAGGATTCCGCCGGCAGTCGAGAACATAAATGCTGTTGCGCCAAGAATGAAAATAAGCAGAGAACTGTGAGTCAGAAATGTTGTCGCTTGTGTTGAAGCTCCGATGGTAACGCCAAGAATGATGGTGACGATGTCGATCATGGCATTTTTGGCCGTATCGGCCAGCCGTTTTGTGACCATTGATTCCTTAAGCAGATTGCCCAGAAAAAGCATACCGAGAAGCGGCAGGGAGCCGGGAGCGATAAATCCGGTCAGGAGCAGACCGAAAACGGGGAACATCACTTTTTCGATTTTGGTGACCGAACGCGGCGGCTTCATTTTGATTCTGCGCTCTTTTTTTGTTGTCAACAAGCGCATGATCGGCGGCTGGATAAGCGGAACAAGCGCCATGTAGGTATAGGCTGCAATGGCGATGGAGCCGACAAGATGCGGAGCGAGCCGGGAGGAGAGAAAGATGGCTGTCGGGCCATCAGCACCGCCGATGATACCTATTGAGGCGGATTCGGGATTGGTAAATCCGAGAGAGATGGCACCGAGATAGGTCATGAAGATGCCAAACTGTGCTGCTGCACCGAGCAGGATAAGCTTGGGATTTGAAATCAGTGACGAAAAATCGGTCATGGCTCCAATTCCAAGAAAAATCAGGGGCGGAAAGATGCCTTTCAGCACTCCCTGGTAGAGGTAGTTCATGACGCTGCCATCCTGATAAATACCGAGCGCCATACCCCCATGCTCGATAAACGGGATATTGCCGATAAGGATGCCCAGACCGATTGGAACCAGAAGAATCGGCTGATATTCATAGCGGATGGCCAGATAGATAAAAACCATTCCGACAAGAATCATCAACAGGTGGCCCGGTGTTGCATTGGCAAAACCGGAATACCCGAAAAGCTGTACAAGTTCGTCCATAATGGTGTTATTCAATTTCTATCAGGATATCACCCTGCATGACTGTGTCACCTACCGCAACCTTGACTGTCTTGACGGTACCGGCTTTTTCTGCAAAAATGTTGTTTTCCATTTTCATGGCTTCCAGTACCAGAATGGGCTCTTCGAGTTTTACTTTGGAGCCAGGCTGTACCATAAGGGCAATAATGGTACCTGGCAGTGGTGCCTTTACCATGCTTAGCCCCGGGGTGTTGAGTTGCTGAGGCGGTTTTATAGGAGTCGGAGGGGTATAGCGGACCAGTTTCGGGGTCTGCGGTCTTTTGATCTCCTGGCCAAGCTCAACCTGATAGGAGGTGCCATTTACTTCGATCTCGGCACTGTTCTCCTCAAGGGATTTTATTTCGACTCTGTATCGGTTTCCGCCGATCGTGAATTTATATTTTCTCATCCTTGAAACCCTTTAAAATTAATAACATTGTAAATTTTTGAATTCCAGGGTGAGTAGCTTTTGCCGACCTTGCGGATTGTCAGAATTGCCGTCTCCTGATCGTGAAGCTCATCAAGATAGAGCGAGATTGCCATACCGATGGCCGCACTGACCTCTCCGGGAATCATGTTTCCGGCCAAAGCCTTTTTGTTCTCGTCACCCTTATCGGTAAATTTTCTTCTGACATTCCAGGAGAGAATCTTTGGTATCACGCTGAAGAGCAGCGCAAGCAGGAAGAAAGAAAGAAAGACGACACAGTATCCGGTAACCGCCAGTGCCAGATGCTGACTGTTGATTGCCGAGAGATTGACCGGAAAATATTGAATGATCGACGTCATGGTTTTTTTTCGGTTTACAATGGTAGGGTCGAGTGCTTTTTAGGGGGATTTTGATCTTTTTTGGTCAAAAGTGTCTGAAGGGCCCGGATTATCCTGAAACGGGTATTGCGCGGTTCGATGATATCGTCGATGTAACCGTATTTTGCCGCCTCGTAGGGATTGGAGAATTTTTCACGATACTCAGCCGCATTGTCGGCAACAAATTTGGCTCGTTCGTCCGCATTTTCGATAGCATTCAGATCCCTGTTGTAAAGCACCTCTATGGCACCTATCGGGCCCATGACAGCAATTTCGGCTGTTGGCCATGCATAGTTGACATCACCGCGAAGTTGCTTGGAGCTCATGACGATATATGCGCCACCATAAGCTTTCCGCAGAATGATGGTGATTTTTGGTACCGTGGCCTCGGCGTAGGCAAAAATCAGTTTGGCACCGTTGGTGATAATGCCGTCAAACTCCTGTGCACTGCCGGGAAGAAAGCCGGGAACATCCACAAGGGTAACGATGGGAATGTTGAAGGCGTCGCAGAATCGGACGAACCTTGCCGCCTTGCGTGATGCGTTGATGTCAAGACATCCGGCGAGGTAGTTGGGCTGGTTTGCGACGATGCCGGTGGAGATGCCGTTGAAGGTGACAAAGCCGACAACAATGTTTCTTGAATATTGTCGCTGAACTTCAAGGAACTCTCCGTTATCGGCAATCGAATAGATGATATCCTTGACGTCGTAAGGGATGGAGGGTTTTTCGGGTATGATGGAGTTCAGCTTGTCGTCAAGGCGGTCGGCCGGATCGTCACAAATGGCAAGGGGTGGTTCCTCCAGGTTGTTCTGTGGCAAATAACTGAGCAGCTTTTTGATCAGCAGGATTCCTTCGGTTTCATCCGCACCGACAAAATGGGTTACTCCTGATTTGGTTGCATGAACTGCTGCTCCTCCAAGATCCTCGTCAGTGATGCTCTCTCCGGTAACGGTTTTTACAACTTTTGGACCGGTAACAAACATGTGGCTGGTTTTTTCGACCATGACG
>SESG01002980.1_pt1 | contig 12655 bp, 7 predicted proteins | sample 3171421 | NCBI WGS metagenome assembly SESG01 (sample SAMN10866946, study PRJNA518727) | freshwater metagenome | biome: subpolar coniferous forest; feature: holomictic lake; material: water; isolation source: holomictic Lake 227, 6 m and 8 m depth | place: Canada: near Kenora, Ontario | collected... | reverse complement strand
GTAACTATGCAAACAATATACGACTTATCTTGTTTATAAAAAAAGAGTTATGTGATTATTTACACATATTTTTCTTGTGGGAAAGTCCGACAAACTGCTAGTAAAATAAACGGATTGTTCGTCATTTTGCCACTGTGAGAAATAGCACCGCCTTCGCCGTTTGTTGCATGGAATGAATGTATCTTTTGGAAAAAAACTAATCCTACAATAGTGTGCGTAAGCTCATGGGTAAAGATCTCCAAAAAAACCAGATTTTTTTGGAGCGAACCTTTCAACACTATATATGCTCCAAAACCAATAATAAACCATAAATAAGTTTTTTGGTGCATTACTGCCCAACTTATAGAATTATAGAAGCAATAAATGCTAAATATCAGAAACAGGATTATCAGTGGATATGATATAATTTTTATGAATATGAACACGATGTCTCGTCATTTAAAAAGATTATCAGTATAGAAAAGGATTTTTTCTAAAACATTATTCTTGTTGGATATAAAATTACGAGCAGAACTAGAATTGATATTGCCTATAGCACTGCCTTTTTCTGTCCAATATGTATGCACAATGCGTACAACTGCTGAAATACCGGAATTATGTGCAACTCTATCACTTCCATTTTTAATTCTGTTATATTGCATAGTATCCATAAGCGAGAATGAATACAAACCCATATCATATTCAACATTTTTTTTGTTGTCGCTGTTTATATTTCGTTGGGCATTTTCAATATCAGGCAAAGAAAATTCATCAGGCGTCCCAGTTTTTCCCAAAATTACTAAATTACGACCAATAGCAGTAACTCGAGATTGAGCCGGGCCGAGCAAACTTGCATTACCATTTGACGACTGTGCATCGTGGAATGATTTCATAAAATCATTCCATACATCATTTGCCCTCCTTGTGCCGTATCGATAATCTCTGCCGTCCCGTTCTATTTTTTCAGTAAGCAGTTGTTCGTAAGTTGGATTTGGATTACGAATAAAGGACAATCTAACGGGATATTTTGTGTTCATTCTTGCCCAAGCTTCTGCAAGCTTTAACGGAGACCAACTGTTATCGCCTTGGCCCAATACCCAAGAAATTACTTTTGTGCGAAATGATTCGTCCTTGTCCCACGACCAATAATTCATATTGGTATATTCAGGCGATATATCAGGAAACGAAATACTATCTTCTTTGCTAAATTGATTTTTATTAAACATTCGCCAAACATCAATTTCAGGAACAATATGCATATCTTGGGTGTTTTGCCTTGCTTCGTTTGAATTGATATTGTACAAAATATCAAGCATTTTTGCGAACTGACTATTGTGTATAGGATAATCACCGTTTATTTTAGTGTCTGCCCTTCTGGGCAACAACAAAGTTGCAGGAAAATCGTGTGGATTTATTGTCATAAAACTTGTTGGCAATTCATTTCGGTAGTTTGGATTTGTAAAAGCGTACATTGCCAGCATAATAGGGTAGACATCATTTGAAGACGCAAAATATTGAGTCATTGTCATTCCGTTATTCCACTGTGCTTTAATGTAATTCGACAAACTGAAAATGGGACAACCGAGCAAAGTTACATTCCAACGGTCGCCGTTAGCAACAGGCAGTGGCTGCCACATTGCTGGATTGGTTGTTAAATTAAGTAAGTCTGGATAAACCTGTACTGCTGCCAAAGTCATAAGCGGCTTAAAGCATGAACCGATAAAACGACGTTGTGTATTTGAATTTTTCCGTTCTGATTGATAGGCAGAATTGATTCTTAATGTTGAATACGAAGGTGCTGCAAGAATTTCGCCTGTAGCTGAATTTATTAATGAAATAGACATTTCAATCTTTTCGCCTTCGCGTAACTTAACGCCACGAACCAAAAAAGAGTCAACATATTTTTTTAATTCGCCCTCCAAAGTTTTAGACAAATAGGGGTCTATTGATAAATTAATCCTATCAGGCGATGTTTCGTTCATTTTCTGATTAAAAACATCAACGATCTTCTGTGTAAAATTATCGGTATAAAGCGTATCGACCTGTGTTCGCATTTTTCCCTTATTTGTTTTAAGAGAATATGAAAGCGTATTCATTGGGTTCTTGCGAAAAAAATAAAATTCAGCTTTTTTATTTTTTATACCTGCATCAGAAACTACTACTCTCATAACATTTTCGTTAAATCTAAAAGTACACCCGACACGAGAACCACTTGCATTAGTCGTGCCTTCCATTTTATTTGTACCACAATAAATATCTAAATTTGTGGGCATGTCAAAAACTAAACTGTCTCCTTTTTTCGCACTGTCTGATAAAATTTGTACCGAAAAAGATTTATTATCATCACCGTCAACACTAAATCTTATAAACCTTCCTTTTTCATAACATTCTTTGTAGTAATCGTATAAATCAATTGGCAAATCGCTGTGCTGTAAATAATTATTTTTTAACTTTACGATATAATTTTCCTGGCGTTGGACAAAAATGCTATCCTGTCGCTTAACTGGCAAAACCGAACTTCCATATACGACAAACAATGAATTAGTTGAGTCGATTTTTCCATACGATTGGCCAACAATAGTTCCAAGCCAAGGCTTGTTGTTGAATTTTATTGTATACAATTCAGGAATCATTTTGATATATTCAATCTCAGCAACTCCCTTATAAATTTTAATTTTCAAATTAAAATACTTTTTGTAAAGGTTTTGATTTTGCTGTTTGAGAATATTTTGCAACTCGCTACTAAGATAAAAATTTTTAAGATTTGTATCTTTTATCCTATTCTCTTTAATACCGACTAAGCGAATATCGCCAACCAAACACTCGCCTTCTTTAACATCATCGGGAAGAGCAAATATAAGTGCAGGATAACGGTAATTTAATTGATCTAATGGTGTTAAATTCTTTTTTGTATCGACATTTTCTATTAATAGTAATTCTGTAAACAAAGCATCTGCTTTGCCAATAAAACCTTTGCCATCCCCGGCAATTGGCTTATAACTATCTTTACTGCTGTTGCTAAAAAGAGAATAGCCAAATACGCAACTAACAATCACAACTACAATTACGATTATCGCCAGGAGCATATTTTTATGATTCGCATTAAATATCGCCATACTATTCTACCCCTTGATTTACAGAGTTAATAAGCGTTAAACTACAAGTTCTTTCATCATAAGAGGCCGATTTTGCCGGATTTCTTATCGTTCGACTATTCAGTTACTCGGAATTGATTTTTGTTCATCCTTAATCTCCTGATAAAGGGCCTTCAATGTACCTGGCCCATTTATTATTTTTGTTTTGCAAGGAATAGGCTTCCCATTGATTTCAAAAGAATTAAGCGTCTTATACATAATTTTTAAAATCGATGATAAGCATTCAGTATTTATGGTAATCGACTCCTCACTCCCTGCTGGCCCATACGTAACTTTAACATCATTCTTTATAGATGCAGGTGCTGAAGGTGCCTTTGCGATTGGGGCGATTGGGGCGATTGGGGCTATAGGGGCTATAGGGGCTATAGGGGCTATAGGGGCTATAGGGGTTATAGGGGCTGGTTGATTTATAAGTGAAGCAGTTTTATACCCACCGCCAAAACCAATAATCAATACTGCTATTACAAGAAACGCTGCAATATTGCTTTTTTTTGCATAGTTAGAAATTTTTTTGAAAATGCTTGGCGTTGATTCGTCATATCCTTCAGGAGTTAACTGTTTGATTTGATCTTCTAAATCAGAAAGCAAAACCCGTACCTTTTCCAAAAAAGTAACCAACAATTCATGTAGTTGTTTTTTATACGATTTTATACCTTCAATATCCGAATAAATCAACGAATCCTTATTTAAAGAAGATGTACTTAGATTTAATTTTTTCAGGATTTCGCTCAAAGACAAATCAGTATCAAAAAAATCAGTTGCACCCCTCATCAATCCTTGCGCACTTTTCGTATATATTTCCGATTGTTCGAGATAATTAGTATCGGGCTTTGAAATTAAATCATTCCATTCAATTTGTTTATTTGTCTTAAATCCAAAGTCATTTTTATCGCCGTGATAAATAATAATCAATTTATCAAGCAAAAATTCTTTGTAATTTTCATCTATCGACAAAGCAAACGAAGCCAACGGGCGCAACTCCTCGGGCAAACGATCTATTGCGGCAAAAAGCGTTTTTGCAACTTCGTTTTCCAAAACCCCATTTTCATTCCATTCGGAATTATTATTTATACGAATTAAAAGGAACTCACGATTAGCAATAGCATACATAATTTGTTCGGCAAGATTGTCTACCTTACTTCTATCGTATCCTTTAATTTCTTTTAGCTGTAATGAATTGTCTAACTGTCCAATTTTTTTGTCACGATACTTTTCCATTTTCGGCAAACTGTTGATAATTTCACCGATTTTGAAATCGCATTTACGAATAGCGCCTGCATCAATGTCGTAAAATATTCGCGTATCGTACATCCCTCTATTTGTAGCATTGTGTTGTCCCTGAATATGTATAACCGATAAACACTTAAGGTCTGGCACACGATATGCAAAAAGCGAAGCATATGTTGTCGATAATGTGTTTTGTCCAGGCTTGTCTTCGGGCAAGTCAGAGTTATGGGGGCGTATTTTTGTGGAAGCAATTTCCACAAAACCTTTCGACCCTTCCAATGCACCCTTTATTTCTGTTTTTATCTGTATATTTTTCATGACATTATTTGGTTATAAGCCAATTTTCCATATTGGTGCCATTATTAAACTCTGTATATATCCCGTTTGCAGTAAGTAAATCAACAACAAGATTAAAAGTTCCAAATGGCAAACGTTGTGTTACTTTTAGACCCTCAAATATCTGACGATCAATTGAACTATTTTCATGTATAGTCAAATTGATTCCATCGATAGGATAAGCAGTAAAATAGATATGCGGTAAAATTATATTAGTACAATCTTCATCCATATTTTTATGTGTTTTTGGCTTAAACCTGTGTTCGCCAAATACAAAATTATCGGACGCATTTTGCAATGATACAACTATACTCGATAAATGTGCAGCAAACCCCTGATGAGTATTGTCTCGTGGAACTGTAAATTCTTTTTCATCTTTCAATATTCCATCTAAAGATATATTACCAGAAGAGTCATAAAGATGTTGGAACTTGCTATCAATAGCACCATTTTCTTTAAGACACCAGTTTGAATCATTTCTTGCATTTTTAAAAAATAATTCAAAATTCTTCACAAATCTGGAACCAAACTTCTTATATATTGCCAAGAGAACGAGATAGTATATTTTTGTCGAAATACTCTGAATATCACCGGAATGTTCAGTATTGTATAGTTTTTTGAATGTATCAGCATTTAACATTGCATCTAATCCTCTAAATGCTACATATAAATTTGGAGCGCTTCTTTTTTTTTCAAAAAAAGTTTTGATCCCATGCATACAGATTGAAAAGTTATCCTCTTTTAGATTAGCGTTATCAATTGGTTCCGCAACATTTTGTGGTAATGTAAGCAATTCACATAAAATCATATCAGTACTTTTATCACAAAATACGTATGCATAAAAATTCTGCCAAAATGTATTTGGAATATTTTTAAATTCATCATAATCTTTTTTTCTGTCATTAACTATCTGCATTAATACAGTCTTTAAATTATCTGTATCATATCGCTCAAAGTTTTTTACAACATCTTTTCCGCTAACATATTTATATGCTTTTCGATTGTTAACATTATCTTGATCAGATTTAAGTTTATCGTCAGTGCGATTGTCTTCTATTGCCACCATTCGTTTGATTGCCGCCGTATTCACATTATAAAGAGTTAATGAAGCTTGCTTCCACTGTTCATGATGCTCTTCCATAAAGTAGTTAATGTCATCAATTCCTAGGCCTTTTCTCCATGTTTTAGGAAGTTTACTTAAAATTACTTTCCACCATTTATGAGTGTAACTCCCTTCAAGACAATCTATTAACTTCCTATAGATAATTGCAATGTTCTCTGCTTCTCGAAATGCCTCGCCCGGTATGTCCATAAACTCAATATTTCTATTATATTTTTCAATTAAACCTTTATAATGATGCTCTTTTTTTGTAAGATCGGCTGTATTTGTAACTGGAATATATTTTTGTCTATCAATCTTGAGCGAATAGTCTACAACTTGCTTATAACCAACTCCACAGTCGCTACTCACATATATTTTCATGAGTTCTAATGTTCTCAAAACATCAGAAATACAATGTGATTTCCCATTATCTTGGGTTCCCACTACTGCAATTTTTATCGATTTTTCCATATCAGTATAGTGCTTTTTGTTATTATTATTTATAAGATAATGATATAACTTATTATTAGTTGTTACTATTTCAGTGTTTTTATCTTTATAAATATGATTGATGCAATAAAGCAAGCTATCAATGTAACCGAAATTCATATCTGCTTTATATAAACAGAAAACCTTTTTTCGAAGAATAAGACGTTTTTTTTGTGGAGTTATAATGCCCTGTGCATCCTTGTAAGGAAACAAATATCCAGATTGTAAAAGGCTTTTCAATTCTACTGAGAATCCTTCTGCTGTTCCATTTATAAGCTCTATGTGCTGCGCAACAGCTAATCTTGCGTATGTATTGAAATCTCCGGGATACTTCTGATTAAGCCCAAAATGAGGGTCTTCATCCAAAACAGCAAACAAAATTGTTTTTTCGCTATCAATTTGCTTTATGTTATATGATATACTGTTTATTTTCCATGTTTCGGGCAAGTTTTGTAAATCAATACACAAAACAAAAATATCGGCCGAATCGCACCAGTTTTTTATGCTTTCCGAACGACTATTGTTATCCTGATTTTCAAAAATTTCCGTTGGTGGCACAGTATTATAAAAAGTAATTTGTCGTTTAGGCAAATCTATTCGACCACCTCCGAGATAAAATGAGTTTTCTGTTCCAGCCACTTTTTTACGAACAAATCCCCATCGTTTATCAAAAACTTTCTTTTGCGTAAGTAAATTTTCAAAATGCTCAATAATTCTGTTTGTTTCTTTTTCGTGTTCAAAAAAAGAGAATAGACATATACGGATATGTGGCGTTTTTTGATTCATTGTCTTTTTCTGCTGTTTGTTGCTGGAAACGCTACCAAAAGCGCCAAGAGTATAGGAGCTAAATCTATCAACGCGCTTAACCAAACGCTTCGGATACTTTCCCTATGCAGCAGTTCGTGAACTTCTTTTTCGCCCTCTAAAGTTAATTTCTTGTGATTTGCCTCATATTCATCGCTTAACAATTCAAACAAATCATTAAGTGCTTTATTTTGGTCTATCGTCTTTGTATTGATAATACTGTGATACTTTATTACAATGCTATTTTTTTGCAAAACAGAATCCAATTTACCATATAATTCACCTTCGGCTTTTACAATACTGCCTTTTAAGTTTCTTTGTTTTGCTTTATCGTTAGCAATTTTAGCTGAATCAAATTTGACAATCAAAGAATCCAATGTGTGCAGTAATTTATCTGCTGATATAATTGCATATTTATTTGGGGAATTGCGGTCTTCATCTGTTATTTCTAAATCGTCAATTTTTTTATCAAGCTTTTTTATATCTCTTTTTACTTGAATATAAACAGGATTTATATATGAAAAATTATTTTCATAATATATTTTTTGGGGGATTATTGTGTTATTCGAACTTGTGCCATTCAACCTCTCTTGTAATTCACGTTTCTCTTTTTTATATGCTTCGATTCTATCTAATTTTGGTTGCTCTATTGTATCTATATTTTGTTTCTCAGAACTGATTATTGGTGTTATGTATTTGCTTAATTCTTCGCTTATTCTTACTGCTTGTGCCATTATTTGCGTTTCCCCAAAATTGCTGTAAATATGAAAATAGTTAAAAGTGAACGCTGCAATATCAAACAATAGGTAAAGCCCTACACAAGATACAATAAACAGATTTTTGTATTCGCTTTGCACATAGGGCAATTGGTGTGTAAGCCAGCCTGTCGCCCAAAAGAGGGTAACAATGACAATAACAGACAGAAACCAACAGAATATACCGCCAAGCCCGTTTTCATTTAGCCACAAAGTAGATAAACTTTCGTGCATAATGTAGCAGGCAACTGCTAAAAATGAAAGAGTTAATACCCAACGCAAATAAATCCACCCCGACATTTCGCGCATCGTTTGTCCTATATTTTCCCATCTCTCTTTCCAATTGTTCGGCGTATTATCTTTGTAATCATAATTTACAGGTTCAATGCGCATTTCGTCCTCTGCCTCAAATTTTTTATAAAAAAATGAGGACGTCCAACCAATAAAACAACTTATTAACAACCACAAAAACCAGTTACTATTAAAACTGCTGCAAAAAATACCGAAAACAATCAGGTACAGCACAAATGCGATTAACATACCATTGTTTAGCAAGAGTTTACCAAGTTTGTTTATCGCTTTTTTCTTTTCTTCTGTCATCTGTTATTTTGATTATACGGATTATTCAAAGTGCACATAAATGCAAATAACACAATAATTTCTAAAGCTTCCCCTACTGCATCAACGCCAAAGCCGGGTATTAGCCGTCCTGTGAATATCACTTGACAATAATAGGACGCCAATAGATAAAGCGTAACACCAATCCACAAATTGCAAGCAAGCAGTTGCCCAATGAGTTGACGATTTATTGTGAATTTTCCTTGTCTCCATGTATCGCCAATGCTGAACGAATAGACAAAAAAGCCCAATGCCACTACGCCAAACAACAAGCCAGACCAACCCCAGCCGCGCATAGAGGCAAGATATACGCCTGGAATGCCTACATCATTCAATATTACAGGTGATTGCCCAGTAGAAACAAGTTGGTGAAAATTGTTTTCTTCGCTGTAAATATCATAATCATTACCTCTACCAGCCTCTACCTTCTCAGCATAATGACGCATCACTTCCATCCATTGCATATCACTTTCGGAATAGAGATAACCGGCATTTTTCACTTCATCTGATGAAATACAGTTTTGTATACGGCGAGACTGTCTACTATAGTCAATTTTTTCTGTATTAGAATAAAAATTAAAAATTCCTTGAATCCCAAACCATATAACACAAATGCAAACAGCCAAACTAAAAAGAAAATTCCAGTTCATAATTCGAATATTGTCTTTTCCAGCACCCGAATTTACTTTAGAAGAACAGGGTATCAAAAGCATCCAGGTAGTAGCGATTCCAAATACATATACAATAAAACCAAAATCAGACATACCTATTAAAACAAAAGCACAAACAAAAACCAAATTCCCAATAATCCACCACCAAAGTTTGTGGGTCAACAGATTAGTCTTATACCATTCTAAATTTGTCGATATCCACCAAAATTGTTTATGTCCTGGATCTTGATAATTCGGATTAATGTGGCAATTAAATTTCGAAAACAACCATTTATTTAGGTCATTTGGTGCAGGTATTTTAGATATAAGTATTTCCATTAATCGACTTAACAATACAAGCAAAATCCATACAGCTACTGCTGTGCTATAATTTTCACGTAAAAAGAATCTACAAATTCCTATAAAAATCCCTATAAATATGATTCGAAAAATCAATCCAGCTAATGCTGTGCTATAAGTTTCACTTAAATAGATTTTAAATTTTCTTATTAGAATCCCTATAAAAATGATTCTAATGTTTAGAAATATCTTTTTCAAGATTTGATATACCTTTTTCATGTAAGCAATTAAAGAATATTTCTTTTCAATCCAAATAATCGCATTTTCTAAAAAATTAAATATAAACATCAAAACAAATAACACACAACCAACCGAATAAAAAACAGAAAAGTGATTGTCCTTAATTGCATTGCTAAAGGGATCAAGAAGCGATATATCTTCTTGTAAATAACTATTCCAAATCGGCGACACAAAACTTTCTGTTATACCGTTATACGCTTTTACACAAATAATAATAATAAAAATAGAAATAATTGATTTCCATATCCAGTTATAACTTATTTTAAGCTGGATATCTTTTTTGGTTTTTGAAAATAATCCTTTTTTTATTGTAATATATTTAAGATTAGGGCTACTTAATAAAGACCTGTTTATCCAAATTATTAACAAAAACATTGCAAAAAGCGAGAACAAAGTTGTAAGATACGCAACAGGATAAATATTTTCAAAATATGGATATGTAAAAGTCAATTTCTCGGCAATTAATAATTTTTGATTTAAAAAAAACCAAAACAAAGTAAACATACCCAAGATATACCAACGCATATCTTGAACTTTTTCAGCTTGTGAGCCTCCTCCTGATTCAGGAAATGACAAAAACAAAATCACCCCCAAAACCAACCATACAACTGCCAATACCCAATGTTTCGACCAATAAAAAGCTTTATTTAAAACCCGTGCTTTGTATGTAATACCACCCGCTACAAGTTGTTGATTTACTGCATTAATTTTTGGAATAAAGCTTCCTGAAGTCGATAACAGTAGTGAGTCTCTTTTTTCTGATTCCTGGAAAATCAAATTATTGTTTTTAACTCCAGAAAGTTCACAAACATATTCTGAAAGGGCATTAGAAAATGGAGGAATATAGAAATCGGTAGGCAAAGGATAATATGATTTCAGCATTTGCTTAAGATACACGCCTGCTTTAGAACTGTCACCGCTTGCTTTTGTTATTCCGTCAATTGGAATCGTGGTGGTTATAGCTTTGGGGAAGGTTACTGAAAAATGTGAATCATTTCTTTTTATGAGAATATGACCCGCACCCCAGTCTGTAAATACTTGCACTGGTTTCGCAAAATATGTTCTAATGTTGTCTGATAAATTTTTGTTATCCCAAAATCTTTTTTCTTGTTTTTTTATGCTCCAACTTTTCATTTTGAAAAACTGGATTTTTAATTCTGAGCCTTGAGATAACGTCTTAGAATAACAATAGCCAACATCATTTATTCTTGTGGATTTGTCGAGGATTACAAGCCTGTATTCGCCATTTTTCTTCTGAATAAACGAGTTGAATTCAATTTCACCATTTTTTACTGAATTAAGAAGTTTAAGAGTTAAGCGGTCAGCAAATAAATCTTTGAGCATATAGTAACCATCATCAAAATCTTTTATTCTTCTTAAAATATAATCACCAGTAACTCGAATATTAAAAATGGTAATTATGCTGTTTTTTCCTATTTCATAAAGATTGATATTTTCGTTATTGATTTTATAATACAAACAACTATCTGTATTGTTGATTTTGTATGAAAAGGCTCCTTTATCATACGATACTGTCATATACTTTTCAGGTATACCTTTAAAGCACACATCGGAGTTCTCGCCAATGGTTAAATCATGGCTATTGGGCAAATCAAATTGTGTAATTGAGAAATACAAACGATCATTCGTGGCATTTATATATCCGAACCATACAATACTGATTGTAGCTAAAATAGTTGCAACCGTCATACCAATAAACCCGTTTTGGAATGGGAATTTGAATTTCATTCTTTATTCTCAATTATAAGATTCAGAAAGATTGTGTAGGCCCTGGATGAACGCATGAAGTATCTGTTTGCTGCTTCAGAGGTTTTTGCATTAGGTCGCAGCGGCATCAGCAAAGTTGCATTGGCAAAAGGTGTATGTCGTCATTGTCAAATCTTTACTCGTGACTTAATATCACCATATTACGCAGCAGCATATTCTCAGGACAACTGTACTCAAAAACAAAAAGAAATACACATAAAATATATAATGCCGACTTAAGACGATTACACGGAATACACTAAAACAAGACGAATAATGAAGCGTTGCGATAAAAAAAGCTTTGAATTGGCGGCCGTTGGGTGGGTGTATGTGGCATTTTTGTATATATAATTTGCAATTACTGACCGCCATCACGTACTACAAATAACTCACTCTCAATGTATTCAACATTTTCAACTATAAAAACGATTAGTGTAAATTTTTATTAAAAATCACCGAAAAAGATCAGTTTTACAGCATAGCTACCAGTCTGTTATTGGTCGCACTTTGTGTATCTGTTGTGCTGCGCACCTGGCAATCAGCCTCATGATAAGCTCACCGCGGCATTCTTCACTTTCAAAAATCTCACTTTGCACCACATCACGTTGAGTGAATACTCTCAAAACCCATATATTTGCTATATCTTAACGGAACCAAAATTTTACGTACGAGTTAACCCCTGACACACAGGTACCTGTTGGCCGATTGATCGCCAACAGAGCCCGCATACATCGGAGAATCGGATATAGTTTTGCTTCTGTCAGTTATGCACCAGCAATCTGAACACAAACTTTTTGGGGAGGTGACTCTTCTCAATAACAATAACGCACTCCAATGAGTACAAGAGTTTCATGCATCGACATCGGCACCAACACCGCCCTGCTGCTTATTGCCGACCTTGATCCGGCTACGGGCACCATCCTGCCGGTATACCACAAGCAGACCATTGTGCGGCTTGGCAAGAATGTGGATGCTGCAAAAACCATTGACCCGCAAGGCTTGCAGCGCCTCATCGACTGCATGATTGACTATCGCCAGCTTAGCGATGAGCACTCAGTCGAAACCATCATTGCCGCAGGCACCAGCGCCCTGAGAGATGCCAAAAACCGTGCGGAGGTGATAGAGGCGGTTGAGCGTGCTTCGGGGATCACCATTGAGTGCATCTCCGGCAAA
>SESG01022172.1_pt1 | contig 12656 bp, 12 predicted proteins | sample 3171421 | NCBI WGS metagenome assembly SESG01 (sample SAMN10866946, study PRJNA518727) | freshwater metagenome | biome: subpolar coniferous forest; feature: holomictic lake; material: water; isolation source: holomictic Lake 227, 6 m and 8 m depth | place: Canada: near Kenora, Ontario | collected... | reverse complement strand
GAAAATTTATAAAATGTTCTAGAAAAGATGAATCTGTCTCTATAGAATGTTGGGGAGTTCTTAAATTTGATTACAAAAATTTTAAAAATTTCGTAAAAACAATCAAAGAAACTGATTTTGAAGTTGCTTCTGCATTAAATCAATTTGATTTTAATTTATGCTTTGGATCTGTGTATTTTGATTTAGGAACATGGGAATCCTTGAATGATTATTGGAGCTACTCAATCGATGAAAAATAGACACCTGAACGTTCGTGGTGTTATAATACCCAAATGAAAACAGCGCTTATCACTGGTGTCACAGGACAATCAGGGTCGTATCTAGCAGAATTACTCCTTGAAAAAGGTTATCATGTAATCGGTCTAAAACGTAGAACATCGCTTCTTGCAACAGACAGAATTGACCATATTCGCGACAATTCCGATTTTCAATTAGTCTACGGGGCAATGAACGATGTTGGTTCTTTTTACCGTATCTTTAAAGAGCACAAGTTCAACGAAGTCTATAACCTTGCAGCTCAATCGCACGTTCGCGTCTCGTTTGAAGTCCCAGAAGAAACAGTTGACGCAGTCGCTATGGGCCCTCTACGCCTTCTCGAATGTATCAAAACTATGCAACCTGATTGTCGGTACTACCAAGCAAGCTCGAGTGAGATGTTCGGCGATAATCCCGAACACCCACAATCTGAAACTACACGTCTCATGCCCGCTTCACCATATGCTTGCGCTAAAGTATTCGCCCACGGCATCACTCGCAATTATCGCGAAGGTTACAAACTCCACGCATCATCAGGAATTCTGTTCAATCACGAATCTCCGCGCCGCGGTGAAACATTCGTCACTCGCAAAATAACACTTGCAGCTGCTCGTATCAAACTCGGTCTCCAAGATAAACTATCACTTGGCAATCTTAACGCCAAACGTGACTGGGGATATGCTCGTGATTATGTCGAAGCAATGTGGTTGATGTTACAACAAGACGAATCAGACGACTACGTTATTTCGACAGGTGAAACTCATTCAGTTCGTGAGTTCCTTGAAGAAGTGTTTCAACTTGCGCAACTTGACGTGCAAAAACATCTCATAATCGACAAGCGTCTTGAACGACCTCACGAAGTTCCTCTTCTGCTTGGTGATCCTACAAAAGCGAAACTGAAACTTGGATGGGAACCAAAAACAAAATTCAAAGAACTTGCTAAAATAATGTACGAAGCTGATTTAGAATACGTGAGAAAATTGAAAATCTGACACTACTTAATTACTATTTCTCATAAGGATAAGCGAATAATGTCGATTGGCGTAATTGGTCAAGGGTTTGTTGGTGGCTCACTCACAACTGTATTTACTGAACATGGATTCGATGTATACGTCTATGACAAGTTAGGCAAAGTTGCAGCCGGCGGTAAACAGCCACTAACCAAAGAAACAATACATCCATGTAATATAAGAGAATTTGTAGAAGCATGTGAGTCAAATGGCGATTTTTCCGGAATCTATTTTGTCTGTCTGCCTACACCAATGTTTGAAGATGGTTCAGCAGATCTAAGCGTTGTTGAAGGTGTGCTTAATGAACTTTCTTCACTACTAGGTGAAAGAATCGCAGTAATTAAATCCACTGTTCCTCCTGGTTCCACAGAAAAATGGAACAAGAAATATGAGGGAACAGATCTTCATGTCGTCTTCAATCCAGAATTTCTAACTGAAGCAAATGCCCTTGATGACATGCGCAATCAAAATAGAATTATTCTTGGTGGTCCCCGCCCGTGGATTAATAAGGTGAAGCAATTATACCAAACAGCTTTTCCTAAAGTTTCAACAATAAAAACATCTTCAACGACAGCTGAGATGGTCAAATACATGACAAATAATTTTCTTACAGTAAAAGTTGCTTTTGCAAATGAAATGCAACAAGTCTGTGAGGCCTTAGATAAAAATGGTTTAAATGTAGACTATGATAAGGTTGTCGAATATTCAAAATATGATCAGCGGTTAGGAGAGAGTCACTGGTCGGTTCCTGGACCAGATGGTCGTATGGGCTACGGCGGCAGCTGCTTCTGCAAGGATATCAATGCTATGATATCAATTGCAGATGATTTACAAGTGGACACACCAGTGCTCGATGGTGCATGGAAGAAAAATCTAGAAGTACGCCCTGAAAGAGACTGGGAAAAACTTGTCGGAAGAGCCGTTTCAAAGAGAACCAAATAATGAACTAAACATGTTCTGTGTTATACGTTCTTATTATAATGCAAGAAGATGTTAAGTTTGAGATTCTGCCTACAGGAAAACCCCATATTTCATTTTCAGAAGTGAAGTTGTGGAAAGAGTGTTCATATAGACATAATCTTTTTCATGTCAAGAAGCTTGATTTTTCAAAGCCTTCTCCAATTCTAGAATTTGGTACTGCAGTTCACTCTGCATGTGAAAATTATCTTCTAAAAAGAGAAATGATTCCACAAATTGCATTTGATGAGCTTGATGCTGCATGGAAGAAGCATGAAGGAAAAAGTGACTTTACTCAAGAAGTTCTTGATAAATGCAAATCTGATGCTTCACTTATTCTTGCTGAAGTTCCACAGTTTTTAGATGATTCATTCCCAGAATGGCAGACAATTGATGCTGAACATCAGCTTTATGAACCTATTGTTGGGCATCCACATGCATTTAAAGGATTTATTGACGGAGTAATAAAGGCAAAAGGAAAGCGTGGAGAAACGATTTATTGGATAATTGATTGGAAAACTTCCGCCCGCGGGTGGTTTAGAGATAAGCGTTCAGATCCAATGATGGCTGCACAGCTTGCTCTTTATAAAAACTATTGGCATCAAAAGAATCAACAAATTCCTTTTAAAGATGTTCGATGCGGTTTTGTTATCTTGAAAAAAATGGCAAAGCCAGGACAACATTGCGAACTAATACCTGTATCTTTAGGAGAAGTTCCCATTAATAGGTCGCTTAAAATTGTGAATAATATGATATCTGCTGTAAAAAAAGGTATTGCAATTAAGAATAGAGATTCATGCCTATGGTGTGAATATAAAAATACAGAGAATTGCACATAGAATACAACTTTTTCTTATTTTTATTACAATATTTGTAATTTGCGTAATATAGACTCAATGAGCAAAAAGACAATTTTATTACTTTCAGATCACCCTCTTTCGACGAGCGGCGTAGGAACACAAGCGCGGTGGTTAATAAACGGCCTTATAAACACTGGAAAGTATTCTTTTAAATGTTTTGGTGGAGCGGTCCGCCATGACAATTATGAAACAGTTGCAGTAAATCCTGATTTTGTAATTAAGCCTACCAATGGTTTTGGAGACAAAAATCTTCTTAGAAAAACATTGGCGCAACTTCGCCCTGATGCTCTAATGCTATTTACAGACCCGAGATTCTTTCTCTGGGCTTGGGAAATGGAAGATGAGATTCATCAAATTTGTCCAATTGCTTATTGGCATTTGTGGGACAACCCTCCATATCCAGAATTTAATAGACCGCTTTATGAATCTACAGATCTCATAAATTGTATCAATTATCCAACATATGAAATGATAAAGGAAAGATTTCCTAATAAAACGCATTATATTCCACATGCTGTACCATCAGAGCTTTATAGCCCTCTTCCAAAGCAAGAGGCTGCAAAATTTAAAGCATCGCTTCTTGGGCAACATCGAGCAGATCATTTTACAGCACTTTATGTTTCCAGGAATGCCCGTCGAAAGATGCCAAGTGATATTCTTGTTTCTTGGAAGATGTTTTTAGAAGACCTACAAAAGAAACACGGACATCAAAAAGCAACTTTTGTTATGCATGCAGATCCACTTGATCAAGAAGGAACAAACTTATACAGCGTCATTGATGTTCTTGGAATAAAGGATAGTGTTGTATTTTCAAAGGATCGAATTGGTTTCAATGAAATGAAATTTCTATACAATGTATGTGATACAATTGTCAATAGAAGTGCCAATGAAGGTTTCGGATTACCAATTCTTGAAGCAAAAATGTGCGGAAAGCCAGTTATTTCAATTAAGACTGGTGGACTAACTCGTCAAGTTGAAGACCATGTAACTGGTGAACACTATGGAGTCGCACTTGAACCAGACGTTAGATCTTTAGTTGGAAATCAAATGGTTCCTTTCATTTGGGAAGATTTTGTATCTCACAGAAGTCTAGCAGATGCATTCATGAAGATGTACGATATGGGTCCTGAAAAAAGAGAAGAGATTGGTCTTCGAGCAGCCGAGCATGCAAAAAGAGAATATGACATGAATAAGGTTGTTTCACTTTGGGATGAAACTCTTACCTCTACAATGAATAACTGGAAAGATGAAAATTTTGACAGAGACTCATGGAAAGTGACTGAACTATGAAAAAAAGAGTTCTTCTTAGAGGACCATCTCTAACAATGAGTGGATACGGCGTTCATACTCGTCAAGTTGCAAAATGGATGCTTTCAAGATCAGATATCGACCCATACTTCCAGGCTCTCCCTTGGGGAGATACACCATGGTTAATTGATAAAAATTTAGATGGTGGTTTTATCGGACAAATTATGGAAAAAACTGTGGACCCATCTGGTGATGTTTATGATGCATCTATTCAGCTTCAACTTCCAAATGAATGGGATACAAAGCTTGCTAAAGTTAATGTTGGAATTACAGCTGGTGTTGAAACAGACAAGTGCAATCCAGAATGGATAAATTGTTGCAATTCAATGTCTGCAGTAATTGTTCCTTCAAAGCATACTGAGAATAGTTTTAAAAATACGGGCGATGTAACTGTTCCAATGTTTTTGATACCTGAGTCTTTTTCACATGCTATATCAGAAACAAAAACAACAAGAGTCGATGAACTTCAATTTTCTACACCTTTTAACTTTCTTCTTTTCGGACAAGTAACTGGAAACAACCCTGAAAATGACAGAAAGAATATTTTTTATTCAATAAAGTGGTTCTGTGAGACTTTTGCACATGATTCTGATGTTGGTCTTATTATAAAGACTAATATGGGCAGAAACACAAAAATTGACAGAAAACTTGTTACTCAAATGCTAAGTACACTATTGAAAGAAGTAAGAAAAAGTTCTCTTCCAAAAATTCATCTTCTTCATGGCGATATGAATGATTCAGAGGTCGCCTCTCTATATAAGCATCCTCAAATTAAAGCATTGATTAGCTTAACTCGAGGTGAAGGTTATGGTTTACCAACTCTAGAAGCTGCTGCTTCTGGACTACCAGTTATTGCAACTAATTGGTCAGGACATTTGGATTTTCTATCTCATGGAAAATTTATTGATATTGACTACAAGCTTGAAAAAATTCATACTTCAAGAGTAGACAACAAGATCTTCATGACAGAATCAAAATGGGCAAATCCCCTAGAAGAAGACTTTAAGAAGAAAGTTGTCAAATTTAGAAATTCAAATGAAATTCCAATGAAGTGGGCAAAAGATCTTAAGGAAAAAATAAGTCAAAAATATTCTTTTGATGAAATTTCAAAGTCTTATGACGAAGTTTTAGGTAAGATTGTTACATGATTTTTATTGTTATATTTCTAATGATTATAATTGTTGTTCTTTCAACTTTTCTTGCTTTTAGCGTCATAAGAAACATTGATATGCTTAATAAATTAGAAGAGATGGGTATTCAAATTGAAGAATCACTCGATATTTTGGACGAATATCATCAAAAAATAGACATCGCTTCAAAAACGGATGTAATGTTTGACGATCCTGTCGTAAAAAACTTATTAAATGACATTTCTGGCTGCCGAGATGCTGTTCTTATAATTGCAAACAAGCTCTATGGTTCCTTAGATGATAAAGAAGACAACAAATGACCACCAATATAAATATAGAGCCAAAAATCTTATCAGAGAAAAAGAAAACAAAAAGAACAAAAACAAAGATTGTTGTTGATGTTCAAAAAAAGGAAGAAACTCCTGTTGTTGCCGAAATTAAAGTAGAGACCGAAGTAGCTAAAGATGAAATTGAAATACCAGCTGAAGCTGAAAAAATTACTCCCGAACAAGAGGCGGCAGCAAAGCACTTAAAGACAAATATAAAATTATATTTCAACTCAGGAACACAAGATGCAATTGTCTCTTTTCAAAAAGAGAGCATAAAAAAAGTTAGAGATGCAATTTATGTCAACGACATACTTCCAGCATTTGAAAAATTAGTTGAAAATCTTATTAATATTCATAAATTTACAGGAATGTACGACTCTTATGATGACTTAAAGAATGATTGTGTCAATTTTCTTTTTGAAACAATTCATAAGTTTGACTCAAGTAGAGGCACAAATGCTTTTTCATACTTTAATGTTGTTGCAAAGAACTGGCTAATCATCAAGACCAAACAAAAGGCACAAAAATTAAAGAGAAATATCAGCATGGATGATCCAGCAGGTCTTACATCATATGAAAATATGATAGTTGAAGACTATGGTTCTATTCCCTCTCAAGATGATGTTCTTGATGCAACAACCTCAGTTGAATCAACATTAAATTTGCTTTATGACATTAGGACTAAGATTAAGACAGAAAATGAATTAACTTGCATAAACTCAATCATTACAATATTTGAAAATATTGACGAAGTTGATCTTCTAAACAAGGGTGCAATACTTCTATACATGAGAGAGTTATCCGGATTAAGCCCAAAACAGCTGACCACAACGATGCAATCAATAAAGCGTCATTATAAAAAAATTAAGATTGATGTTAAGAAATCCTGATATTTGTTCACATGGCATCAACTCAAGAAGCTGACATACTAATAGAACAGAAAATTAAAGATTTTTCTGAACTGCTATCACAAATTGATGGCGTCTCTGATAAAAAAAAGAGACTATGGAAAGAAATTTATGAAAATGCAGTAGTTGATAGGCAGAATGCATATGTTCTCTTTACTACTCTTGTTGAAATTGTAGAAGATAAAAGCACAGAACATGCTGTACATGGAAAAGCACTATCAACATATATTGAAAGAATGAGCAAAGCGAATGATCAGCTTATTCGACTTGCAGAATTAATAGCAAAATCAGAGTCAAAAGATGCTGAGATTGACCCCGAAGAAATGTTTCGAAAGATTGGAGAGCGATAGTGTCTTCAAAACATGACAACGATGGTTTGTATTCATCGGTTGTTGAAGGAAAATCTGTAAACAAAAGAGATACTATTGTTGGAGAAAAACAACAGTCTCAATTTACAAGAATGGTTGTCATTGATGTAATTTCAGACCCAAATAACATAATTGATGATAAAAAAGTTGCATACTGGAAAAGTATAGTTCATGTTTCAAATATGAAATATGCAAATGAACTGCCAAGAAATTCAATTATTGCAAAAGCCGTTCGTGATGATAAAGACCCCATGTTTGTCTTTCCATTTTTCCCATCTCATTTATCTTTACCATGTAAGGCAGGAGAAACTGTATGGGTAATGACGGAAAATCCAGGTTCTGGTTCAGATATTGCTTATTGGTTTTGCAAAATTGTTGAACCTAATTTTGTTGATGACGTAAATCATACACATGCTCCAAGAATTTACGAACATTCCATGTTTCCTGGCACCATTAATATATCAGAAAATACTGAAAAATGGCATGAACTTAGAAATGGTCCTGTCAATGTAAGACAAAAAATTAGATATACATTGCCTGAAGAAGTGTATCTAAAGGGTGGAATTATTGGAGGAAATGGTAGTGAAGATTCTTTTGAAACGATATTAACTGATTCAGACGCATCTCAGACAACTCAATATGAGTCAGTTCCAAGATTTAGAAAAAGACCAGGCGATGTTGCTCTTGAGGGAACCAATAATACTCTTATAGTTTTAGGCACAGATAGAGTCGGACCAATAGCAAATTATATTGAGCCACAAGATAAAAAATATAGAGTAAAAATACCAGAACAGTCTGATCAAGACTTAAAACAATCAGCCGGATCTATTGATATAGTAGTTGGTAGAGGACAATCTGAATCAACGTCAGGAAAAATTGTATCAACTACAAATATAACAACAAGTTCAGACAAAAAAGGAAAAGAGATTCATAAAGAGCTGGGAAAATCAAAAGAAGATATTACCAAATTAGAAGGTGATCCAGATCTTAAAAATGATAGAAGCAGAGTTTTGATTTCACAGAGAACAAAAGTGGATTCAAACTTTGATCTAAAAAAATATAATGATAGTTTTAAAGATAAAGGACATGATATCTCTGATTCAAAGTCAGGAGATGCTGCAATTGTTATCAAGACAGACAAAATAAGAATTATTGCAAGATCTGATGTAGAAATAATTGTTACAGGAAATGATGTAAAAAAATCTCCTGATGGTCAAGATATTAAAACTCAAAAAGACGGACCCGATGAATGGGCTTCAATTGTTGTTGCAACAGACGGAAGCATAATTTTCAAACCTTCAAAAAAAGGTTATATAAAATTAGGAAGTGAAAATGCAAGCAAAGCTTTATTATGCACAGACAAAGATGCAATTGCCAGTGATGGCAATGTTTCATCTCCTCCCGTAGCAGATACAATGGGTGGATTTATTGGAACAAGTGAAGCTGGTCAGGGAACATGGGCTAAAAAGATATTGGTTGATTAATGGCTGGAACATTAGAAAATGCAGGAATTTTATCTGGTGGCAAGCTCACTAGTTCGGCAAAGAGCATATTTATTAATAGGGTAAAATTAGCCTTACTAACAGGTGCAATACCTTTGCCGTTTGGAGCTACTGTTATTTCAGTGCCTACTAGGGATTTTTCTAGAAACATAGACATAGGCGACTCAAGTAAATTTCCAGAATTTCAGAAACTTTGGATTGATGGTTTTTATGAATCTGCTGCAAATTCATTGAATTTCTCTTCTAATTTTGCTATCCCATTGTTTGATCCTGCTGTTCTTGCAGATCAACTTAAAAATGCCGTACCTCCATGGACAACGCCGTCACCACCACTACCTGTTCCTTTGCCGCTACCATTAGTTTTAGATGCAATATTAGTTCCACCCATCATTCCAGCCGATCCAAATACAACAGCTGTTAGGGTTTCATATATAGTTTTTGCAACATCACTTGTATCTCCAAAGCCACCCTCTCCTTCATTCGACTTGTCTTTACCTGGTGATTTCAACTATTCTCCTTTTGGAGCGATTAACGTTAAAAATAAATTAAGCACGATAATACCGTTATCTTTTTTGAGTGTTTTTGCTTCAATCTCTGCCAATATACCAGTCAATCCTGCAATAGCTACCGGACCAGTTCTATTTACGTTTCCTGCAATTGATTACTCTTTTATAAATGATATTATTGGAATCTTTAAAAATGGGCCCTTTGATACGCCGCCTGTTACGGCTCTTGCAGCATCAGCTGCATTAGCGTCTGTAATTGCTGAAGCAATTGCATTTTCTGCCTTAGGGTCTGTAATTGGTTCTGGAGTTATAGTTAAAACAGCTGCACTATCAAGAGGATATACTTGATAATTATCAAACCCATACTCTTGCGATGTTATATTTAGATGTATGGCATCTTATAGCTTTAAAAGCGTAGGGAAAACTCAAGAACAATCTCAACTAGATATATTGAAGGCTACTCAAATTCCCTATGGTATTAAGACACCTCTTCAGTTGGGAACAACTGAAGGAATCTTGTCGATGAATTACAGTCTTGAAGATCAGTTTGCTGATAATCTTAGAAATTTATTATTAACAAACTGGGGAGAAAGACTTGGTCTTTATAATTTTGGAGCCAATTTAAAGCCTATTACAACTGAGCTTGTATCACAAGATGATTTTGACAATGAAGCAATATTAAGAATAAAAAATGCAGTTGAAAAATGGATGCCTTTTATTGATTTAGAAGATTTTTCTTCTACTACAGATAGAAATGAAAATAAAAATACAGCAATTATCAAGATTACAATTTCATATAATATTTCAGCACTTCAAGTTAAAAACAAGAGACTTCAAATAGTTTTATATTCAATTTGATAAGACTTTTTATTTATCATTGATAAATTCAGGAGAAAAATGGCTTCCAAAGATAATAGCACTGTTCTAAAAAATGTACGTCAAAGAAATTATCTTGCAAGAGACTTTGATGGATTTAGGGCAGTTATTCTAGATTATGCTAGACAATACTATCCAGATAGAATTCAAGATTTTTCTGAATCATCTCTAGGCGGACTATTAATGGATATGGCAGCATATGTTGGTGACAACATGTCTTTCTATATGGATCACCTATACGAAGAGCTAAATTCTGATACAGCAATAGAAACAAACAATATAGAAAAAATAATAAAAAATGCTGGAATTCCAATAGTTGGATCTTCTCCCGCTCTTGTTTATGTTGATTTTTATATTGAAGTGCCTGTTCTTGAAGATGGAATTTTAACTCCTGATCCAACTCTTTTGCCAACAATTTCAGCTGGCGGTTTAGTTAGGTCAGACTCAGGAATACAATTTTCTCTTATAGAAGATGTTCAATTTTGGCATTTAGACCTTTCAACTGGTTTAATATCTGTTGATAAAGATGTCGTCGTTACAAACGGAAGAAAAATTGGTGGAAATATTGTTTCAAAAATTCTCAAGAAAAGTGGGCTTTGTAGCTCAGGAACAGAAATAACTCAGAATTTTTCATTAAATGATTTTATTCCATTTAGACGTCTAACTCTTTCTCAAAAAGATGTTACTGAAATTATTTCAGTAATTGATGGACTTGGAAATTCATATTATGAAGTTGACAGCCTTTCAAATGATGTTGTCTACAAAAATGTTCTTAATGTATCAGGAAACAACGCTTTAGTCAAAGATGCTCTAAAAGTAGTTCCCGCTCCATACAGATTTACAAAAGACATGACGCTCGGAAACAGAAGTACAACGCTAACTTTTGGTGGAGGTACAGCAGACAGCCTTGAAGATGATGTTATTCCAGATCCCTCGGAGTTTGCAATTTCATTACCTTATTCACAAACTTTTTCTAGAGTATCAATTAATCCTCAAAAAATGTTAAAAACTGCAACACTTGGTGTTGCTGCATCAAATACAACACTTACAGTTACATATCGATACGGTGGAGGACTTGATCACAATATAGCTCCCAAGTCTATTAGAGATGCTATGAATATATCGATGATATTTCCTGAAAATCCTGCAACAGGTTTACAATTACAGGTAAAAGGAAGCCTCGAAGTATCTAATCCAAAAAATGCTGCTGGTGGAGAGGATCCGCCAACAACAGATCAACTTTTAGCACTTGTTCCAACAGTTAAAAATTCTCAAGAAAGAATTGTAACAAAAGAAGATTTAATAGCTCGAGTCTATTCAATGCCAAGTAATTTTGGAAGAGTTTTTAGAGCCTCAGTATCAAAAAATCCAAACAATCCACTTGCAGCTCAACTCTTTATAGTTTCAAGAAATTCAAATCAGGAGCTAATATCCTCACCTGATGCGCTTAAGATAAATCTTAAAAGATATCTAAATTCTTATAGAATGATTTCAGATGCAATTGATGTTTTAGATGCTGCAATTATTAATTTAGAACTATATTTTCAAATTGTAGCAGATCCTGCGCTTAATAAGAGCACGCTTTTGCAAAGCATAATATCAGATCTTCAATCTTATTTCAATATAAAGAATTTTAATATAAATCAACCAATAGTAATGTCAGATATTATCAGTATAATATTCTCTAAACCAGGAGTCATAGCGGTTGACAAGATACAGTTCAATAACATGTATGGCACAATAAAAAATAAACAATATTCATCAATTGCTTTTGATGTTCAACTTAATACTAGAAATCAAATTCTTTATCCACCAACTGGCGCGATATTTGAGGTCAAATATCCGGATATAAACATAACCGGAAAGGCCGTTTCAAATGTATAAATCACTTCCAGCTGATAAAGACACATATATTACAAATAAAATTGTTAATTCAGTTCCTGTTGTTTCATCAAATATAGGGCTTGCAGCATCTCTTGACTTGTTCAAGCTTTATGGAGCTACAAAAACAAATAATATTAAAAATACTGAATTATCTCGTCTTTTAGTTCATTTTGACTTACAACAATTAAAAGATGATGTATCTTCAGGGCTTATTGATGTCAATGATTCAAGTTTTTGGTGCAAAATTTCGCTTAAAGATGTCTTTGGAGGTCAAACAAATCCAGTCAATTTTAATGTCGATTTATACCCGCTTTCCGCTTCTTTTGAAGAGGGGCTAGGAAAAGATTCGTCATATTATTCAGACAAAGATTCATGTAACTGGTTATCATCTTCTTTTGGAAAAGAATGGTTCTTACCTGGTTGCAATCTTTCAACAACTTCTTCTTCACCTGGTGATTATATCACTGGATCAACATCTTTTGTAACAACAAAATGTACGCAATTTTTTAAATCTGGAACAGAAGATCTTCTAATTGATGTTACAAAAATTTTGTCTTCAACTTTGTCAAATGAGTTGCCTGATCAAGGATTTAGACTGTCTTTTTCATCGCAATTAGAGACAGACAATAGGACTTATTTTGTCAAAAGGTTTGGAAGCAGACATGCTTACGATGAAAGCAAAAGACCTCAGATTTTTTATGGCTATAATGATTCAATAAACGATGATACTCTGAATCTAGTCTTTGATACTTCGTGCAGTATA
>SESG01002795.1_pt1 | contig 12669 bp, 6 predicted proteins | sample 3171421 | NCBI WGS metagenome assembly SESG01 (sample SAMN10866946, study PRJNA518727) | freshwater metagenome | biome: subpolar coniferous forest; feature: holomictic lake; material: water; isolation source: holomictic Lake 227, 6 m and 8 m depth | place: Canada: near Kenora, Ontario | collected... | reverse complement strand
CCGAAAGAGTTGCTGTACCTGACAATTCCTTTACCCTTACTTCCTTTTTTGGTGGTAATGATGATGGCACCATTGGAAGCATCACTGCCATAAAGCGCTGCAGCTGCAGCACCTTTTAAGACTGTCATACTCTCAATATCTTCAGGGTTGAGGTCAGATGCACGGTTGGAAAAGTCAAGTTGTGCAGTACCTACAACGGGGTCAGCGCCTTGCTTGGAGGCAAGTCCGCCGATCGGATTAAAGCTGGTATTACTTATAGGTATACCGTCGACGACAAAAAGCGGTTGGTTGTTACCAGAAATAGAGGTGGCGCCGCGGATAATAATAGAACTTGAAGAACCCGGGGTTCCGCCTGAATTGGTAATTTGTACCCCTGAAACGCGGCCTTGCAGTGAATTCACGAAATTCTCCCTGCCAGACTCGACAATTTCCATCCCCTTCAAGGATTGGGTAGCCGCTCCGACAGCACGGGCAGTCCGCTTGATACCAAACTCGGCAGTGATTACAGCCTCTTCAAGCTGTATGGAGGACATGACAAGTTTAACGTCGATTACATTGGAAGTGCCAATTGTGACCTCCTGGGGAGTATATCCCACAAAGGAGAATACAAGCACTTTTCCTGGGGCAGCCTTGATCGTGAAGTTACCTGCCATGTCCGTAATGGTGCCTTGTGTGGTACCCTTCAGGACAACAGTAACTCCCGGCATGGTTTCATTTGTTTTAGCATCGGTTACCTGTCCTTTAACAGGAGCCTGTGCATAAGAGTCATGAGTGACCATGACCCCAATTACCATCAAACACAGTAAGAGGATTGTTTTCATTTCATTTTGAATTTTGGTTTAAGGTATTCCATGTTGTTTCCATTTGATTTTCAAATAGGTAGTGTTTATTCATTGTTATTATTTCATTTTATAAATTTAAAAAATGAATCGTTTTTATTTATTTTGTTGATTTCAGTTTTCTAATTCCGATCCCGGGTAAATCACTGAGTGTAACTTTTCCTTCCACTACTTTCATCCCTTCAAAAATATCATTGGAAATAAGCAGATTTCCATCCAGATCGGCCCAATCGACAATGGGTGAAAGCTGGGATGCGGCACTTATCCCACAAGAAGTTTCAGTCATGCATCCCATCAGTGTTTTCATTTTCAGGCTACGTGCCATCTCAAGAATTTTGTGGGCTTCGCGCATCCCGGTGCATTTCATCAGTTTACAGTTGATTCCGGAATAGACTCCATGTAATCGTTCAAGATCACCAATCCGCTGCAATGCCTCATCGGCAATAATCGGCAACGGACTGTTCTGTGTCAGCCAGGCGGTGTCGTCGAAGTTATGTTTGTCCATGGGTTGCTCAATAAAAACAATGCCCTGTTCTTTCAGCCAATGGATTTTATCGAGCGCCTCCTGGCGATCCTTCCATCCCTGATTGACATCCACACAAAGAGGAACATTGGTGACGGAGCGAACGCTCTTGATCATCTCTTCATCATTTCCGGCGCCAATCTTGATTTTTAATATTTTGAATGGAGCTGCTTCCTTGGTTTTAGCAATAACCTCTTCCTTTTTGTCAATCCCGATGGTAAACGTTGTAAGGGGAGTGTGCTCTGCGCTGTATCCCCAGATCCTGTGCCATGGCTGATTAAGCAGCTTTCCAACCAGATCATGAAGCGCGATGTCAACTGCCGCCTTGGCCGCACAGTTTCCGGGCATGGCAGCGTCCACATAATCCAGAATCTCTTCCATCCTGAAAGGATCCTTGAATTGAGAAAGGTTGATTGAGGAGAGAAATTTGTTGGCTGTCTGGTGCGACTCACCCAGGTAAGGTGGCATGGATGCTTCTCCTAATCCGGTTACGCCCTCCCATTCAATTTCAGTCAGCATGACTGCCGTAGTCGTCCTGGAGTTGGATGCAATGGTGAAGGTGTGTCTAAGTTGCAACTCGTAAGGACGGAAAGTTAATTTCAGTCCGTTCCCGGTAGGTTGGTAACGGGGCAAGGTTTTCCCTTCCTTTGAAAAGGAAGATAAAAGCCCGACTCCTGCTGCCAAGGTTGTTGCACCTATAAACGATCTGCGGTTAGTTTTCATTCAAAAAAAATCTGTTATTCTATAATGCTTCTTATTATATTCTATCACTTCCATCCGATCCGGGAATATCTGTTTTGATGAACAATTGAACGCGGACGGTTATAAATTAATCTATTCAATACCCGTGCTACCCATATTTCGCCACTGCGTGGCTAAACCCCGGCTTCGCACTCCCGTTGCCAAGTCTCCCCCTCTTTCTCATCAATACCACGGATGATCCTTTACCCTTACAATTCCTGTATTTCCTTCGGATCCCATGATCGTTCTTCCTCCAAGCCAGTTGTCGGCGCGGACTTTCGAATAATTTTTTTGAGCAGGATCAAAACTGTCGGTTCTGACGTATCCTGATGAGTTGATGTAAGCTCCATTCCCCAAATACATTCCAACATGGGTTGCTTTTGCAGGTTTATCGCCATTGGCCTTTTTGCCAAAGAATACGAGATCGCCTGGTTTCAGACTGGTATATCCGCTAATGGGTTCGGTCATTAGGCCATGTCTGAATTGCAAAGAGGCATCCCGGGCAAGGATGATGCCATTCAGGAAATAGACCGTTTTGACAAAACCACTGCAATCGACCCCTTTGGAGGAGGTACCTCCCCACAAATAAGGACGTCCCATCAGTGATTTGGCACAAGCTGCCAGACTCTCGGCAGAAGGGTTGGTATTTTTTCTCCAGGTGTCAAAATCTGTAATGTCAGTTGAAGAAAGTTCAATCCTTCTTCCATCCGGCATTTCGGCTATGCACCCTAATTTAGAGGTTTCCCCCAATTTCAGGATGCTGCCAGCAACAAGATCAGTCACCGCCTCTTTGGTTTCAGGATTGAAACCAGTTCCTGACAATGGAAGGTAAATAATCCTTTTGCCGCTCCTCCAGTTAACCATCCCAGTGGAATCAGTCACCAGAAGGGCCTCATCATCCACCCAGCCTATGTAACGGTCAGGAGTCTGAATTAAAAACCAGCCACCTGATTTCTTCAGGATCCTGACAGGTGTTCCCATGATCGCCTGGGTTGCCATTTCAGCACTGTTGGCGGGATTGGACCGGATATTACAAACACTGATGTTGACCAAAGCCCAGTTTTTAGCGCCAGGAGTTTGATCAGGCAATATCGTTATACTATCAGTAACTTGAATGGATGAGCTTTTAAGTTGGGATAACAGGGCCTGTTTTGCCTCAGGACTGGTTGTCTCTCCTGAAGCGACCAACGAGGATCCCCAATCCACAAAATTGATCCGGTAAATATCTTCCCTGCTGTCTGGGATATATTGGGAGGCTACATTTTTCGAAATCTTCTCCGCCTCTTTTAATTGGTAGACACTGGAATGACAGGCTGTCAATAAAACTGCACATGTCAGACAAATGACGAGACGGTTCATATCTATTTGTTTTGGTATTACAAATTAAAAAAGAGCAAAAACCGAAAATTTATTGGAACCATTTAGGCGAAAGAATAGACCGAAATGCTGAATGATCTGTCCATTTCTCAAAAAATGGTTGGAGGGTCGAAATGTTAAGTTTCTGACTGATTTAATGGGTACTAATATAACAAATTTTTACATTATTTATGATTTCGTGTAAGATATAATACCAATTTAATTATTTAGCAGATTATTGTAGATAACTCGCTGAATTTCAGTGCGTATATTCAGGTCACTTATCTTGTTGTTATCTCTTGTCGGAAATACTCTGTTGGACAAAAAAATGTAAACAAGTTGATATTTTGGATCAATCCACACAAAAGTACCCGTGTAACCCGAATGGCCGAAGCTTTCAGGTGATGCGGCCTTGATGGGGTAGGCATTTTTTTCATTGAGTTGGGAATTATTCAGGGAGGGTTTGTCGAATCCCAAACCTCGCCTGTTTTTGTTCTGTGGAAACTGGACGCTCGAAAACTCCTTCAACGTCGATTCTTTCAGGTACTCTTTCCCCCCATAGGTTCCCATCTGCAAATACATCTGGTACAATTTGGCCAGGTCGTTGGCTGAGGCAAACAAACCTGCATTACCCGAAATTCCTCCCAAAACTGCCGAGGATTCGTCATGCACCGTGCCCAGCAACTGCTGTTTGCGGTAATAATTATCCTTTTCAGTGGGTATGATCTCATCATCTGAAAATTTGAGCAAGGGATTGTAGGTGATGCGATAAGCACCCAAAGGTTTGTAGAAATTATTGTCGAGGCTTTCAATAAATGGATTTCCTGAAATACCCGAGGTGATTTTGGGCGTCAAAACAAAAGGAAGATCGCTGTAAACATAAGTGCCTCTGGATTTTAGAGTGGATTTCCGGATTGTTTTGTAAACATAATCAGGAAACTTGTCGCTGAGGTATAGACCTCTTGCCACCTGTAGCGAATGGAGCCGATCGGGCTCAAATGTGTACCAGTCAGGTGAAATCTGACCATCTTTCAGTGATTTTTTCCAAAATGGGACAAATGGTGTTAATCCCGACTGATGTGACAAAAGCTCCCTGACCGTGATGGTTGATTTGTTGGAGCGGTGAAACAGTTTGTTCCTCCATTCGGGATAATAGGTGGCAACTTTTTCATCCGGATTGATTTTTCCTTCATCATATAGCTTCAGCCAGGCCGGCAGTCCGCCTGTAATCTTCGTAACCGAAGCAAGATCGTACAAATCGTCTTCCCGGCTGGCGATTGTCCTTGCGAAGGTATGGTATCCATAAGCCTTGCGGAATATGATTTTCCCTTCCCTGGCTACCAAAACGTTACAGCCCGGGAAGGCTTTTAATTCCAATGCCATGGAAACGATGGAATCGATCTGATGACTTAGTTGGATTGAATTGACTCCAACTTCTTCCGGAATTGAATATTTCAGGCGGATGGGATTTTGAATCGCAATGCCATCGCCGATTTTATACTTCCCGGATACGGAAACCGGAAGTTTTCCCCTGGCACCAATACCGCCAAAGATGAGTTGGGCAGAGAGTTCCTGTACAAGTGAATCATTCTGGTAGGCCATAATCAAGCCATCCGTTGACAATGAAGCCTGAATTTCTCCCAATCCATAAGGGTTGGCAAAAATGACGGCAATGCTTTTTTGCTTTTCGGAAAGAAAAGTAAACAGTGAATCCAATTCTGTTGTGACGCCATAAGGTCGTGAAGGTTTCTCCTTCTGTAGGATGCCAACCTGAAGAGATTGTCTCAACTTGCTTTCATACATCGAATGAATTCCGGCCACTACGAGGTTATATTCCAGTAATTTTTTCTGCATTGCCAAACGTTCTGCTGCAGAAAAATCCTTTTTCAACTGAAAAAAATCAACCTGGGTATATTTTGCCAGCATTTTCTGGAATGGGGTAACCTTTTCACTTCCAACAGATACAGCGGCTATGCGGGTATTTTCAAGATGACCTACCGGGATGACTCCCTGCTTGTTTTGGAGCAGAGTCAGCGAAGACTCGATGATTTTTCGCTTAATCAGTTCGGCTTTGGGGGAATTGATCTCATGTACCAGATTGACCGGATTGGCGGTTACCCGGTGATTGAGTCCGCACCATAATTTGGCGGCCAGAACTTTCTTGCATTTTAGTTCGATATCTGCCTGCGAGAGTTCCTTGTTTTTCACTGCCTCCAGAATGGCTTTGACGGAAAGCTCCGGATCTGCCGGATATTCCACCACATCATTACCGGCTTTCAATGCCAATACTTCAAGCTTGCCGGGATTTTCATAACCCTTTGCCCCTTTCATATTCATGGCATCCGTGATAACCAGTCCGTTGAAGTGCCAATCCTTGTGAAGAATCTGGTCAATCAGTTTGGGTGAGAGACTGGATGGAATGTCTTTGGAAGAGTCAACGGCAGTCACATGAAGGTGGGCGGTCATGATGCAACCAATCCCCGCCTCGGAGAGTTTCCGGAATGGAAACAGTTCCAGGGAGTCAAGTCTTTGCCTGGAATAGGGAAGCAGCGGAAGCACCAGGTGTGAGTCGGTCTGGGTGTCGCCATGACCCGGATAATGCTTGGCTGCCGCCATGATACCATTTTCCTGCAGACCATGCATGTAGGCGAGGCTAAATTGAGTAACCAGTTCCCTGGATTCGCCAAACGAGCGCATGCCGATGATCGGATTCATCGGTTCAGTGTTGATGTCACAGGAGGGTCCGAGGGCGATGTTGATGCCGATGCGTTTCATTTGGCGAGCCATCTCGCTGATGGCCTCCCTGATCAGGGTGGTGTCGCCGGTACTTCCCATGGTCATGTTGTAGGGGAAAGGCATGATTCCTGGCAGGCGCATGGCGATGCCCCATTCGGCATCCATCACCGCCAGTAGTGGCGTCGAAGAGAGAGACCGGTAAAAATTGGTCAGGGTCACCTGGGTAACCGGATCACCCTCAAAAAAGATAATTCCTCCAAACCCGTATTTTTTAATCAGTTCTGCATCTTTCAGCTGTTTTGGAAGGTTGTTTTTGGCTGTCACATCGATCCAGACAAGCTGACCAACCCTTTGCTCAGGAGAAAGAGATTGATAAACCGAATCAACCCAGGGATGGTGAAGCAATTTCTCAAGGTTGATCTGGGCTTGCGAAATCTGCCCCAGAAACAAGTATATCAACACCAGATAAATTTTTTTCATGTTTGATTATCAAATAATTGTAAGTCTTTTCAATAGGTTCATGATTCGTCCTGTCTCTTCCATCACCGTCCGATCCCTGGATGCAGGTTCTGATAGATATTTGCATGCAGACACCGGTATTCCGTTTCTCCCGGTTAAAACCGGAGGTTGCAATGGCAACCCCTGCCGGGGTTGAAGATTGTTCAAAAGACAGGATGTCCTTCTTCTCATAGTCGTATTTTCGAATATCAAATTGTCGAATCGACTTCTTTCACCTTCCTCCCGAACTCTGGTTTCACCTTCAGGAACAGCACCGGGATCACCCCCGGGATCATGCAAAGCATCACCCATACAAAGAAGTTTTTGTACCCGACAATTTCCTGCAGCCATCCTGAAAACATGCCGGGAAGCATCATCCCAAGGGCCATGAACCCGGTTGCAATGGCAAAATGAGCCGTTTTGTTCTCGCCTTCAGATATGTAGATCATGTAGAGCATATAGGCCGTGAAACCGAATCCGTAACTGAATTGTTCGATAGCTGCGCAGAGACTGATAATCAAATAATTGGTGGGTTGAGCGAAGGCCATATAAACGTAAGCCATGTGGGGAATGTTGATGGCCAGTACCATCCACCAGAGCCAATACCTGAATCCCTTGCGGGAAGCAGCAAATCCACCGAGTATTCCGCCTGCAGTAAGCGCAAGTATTCCGAATGTGCCGTAAATCAATCCAACTTCACCGGTAGTGAGGCCTAACCCACCCAATTGTCTGGGATCCAGCATAAAAGGAGAGGCCATTTTGATCAGCTGCGCTTCTCCAAACCTGTAAAAAAGCAGAAAGGAGAGGATCACCCAAATCTCTTTTCGTTTGAAAAATGAGGTAAATGTTTTGAAAAAGGCAGCGAAAATATTCTCTTCACTTTTGAGAACTTTGCGGTCGGAAGGAGGGAATGGCAGAATCAACCTGTGGTAGAAGGAGAAAATGACAAATAAAAATGCAAGTATAATGAAGGTAATACTCCAGGCAAGGTGGATATTTCCTGAAGTTCCCTTGAATTGTGCTTCAGTTGCAAAATTAAGTTTGGGGTCGGCCTGAAACAGCAGATAAGCGGGTTGATCCCAGTTTTCAAGGTTAAATGCCAGTCGCTCTCCTTCCAGAATTTTCAAACTGTTATCTCCGTCTTTTAGCTTGAAATTGAGAATCATCTCTTTGCCTTCTTCCGGCTTGCCGTTAAGTTTTATCGCTACGGCAGCAATATTTCCTGTCAAATGTTCACCTGTCTGAATGACATCAGATTTTGGGAAGTGCCTTTGCAAAAAGCTTTTCAAAGGGGATGAGATAAAATCTGACCAGACCGAACTTTCCCCTGTTTTTGCAGAGGAAGAACTCTGCCTTCCATTGCCAACAAAGCCAAGGTTGAGATTGTGACTGACAACCAGTTTGCGGATCGAATCCATTTGTCCGGAAGGGATATTCCGGGTTGAAAGCGTAACATCTGCCGGGAAAGTCGAAAAATAGGCGCTCTTTGAGTTTACAATGTCTTTGTTAATTTCAGGAAGCGCAATAACCTGGGTATATCCGGGATTGGCTTTTACATTGATCTCGACAGGCGGCAACCCTGTTGCCGTCTCAAAATAGCCTGCCAGGATAATTAATAGTCCCTGACCTGTAATCATCGCGATGCGGTAAAAAGTACTGCGAATACCCACAAAGTAAGCTTGTTCGTGTTCGTTGAGTCCAAGCATGTAGAAACCGTCGGCAGAAATATCGTGCGTGGCGGAGCTGAAGGCAAGCAGCCAAAGAAAAATCAGCGTAATCTTGAAGAATCCCGGCATGGGTATGGCAAGTGCAACCCCTCCGAGTCCGGCTCCGATGAGCAACTGCATCACCACGATCCACCAGCGCTTGGTCTTGAAAAGATCAACCACAGGACTCCACAGTGGCTTGATGACCCACGGGAGATATAACCAGCTGGTATATAATGCGATATCCGTATTCGAAATTCCGAGTCTTTTGAACATGATTACAGCAACCGTCATGGCTACCACATAAGGAATCCCTTCCGCAAAATAGAGTGTTGGGATCCAGGCCCAGGGGTTACGGGTAGTTTTTTTCATACAGTTCAGTTATTTACCTTAATTGTGATCAATGGTTCTCCTAGCTCATTTTTATTTACTAATACGCTTTCTTCAACTCCGCTCCGACGAAATAATGCAACAGTATCTCTTCATGAGTATATCCTTTTTCCCCCATCATGGCTGCACCAATCTGGCAGAGACCGACTCCATGTCCCCAGCCTGCACCGGTCAAAACGAATTTTCCGGGTATTTCACCGGTAAATTCATGCCGGTCCACCACAAATGCAGAGCTATAAAGATGGGTTCCTGATAATATTTTTCTGATTTCAAGTTCTTTGCCAACCACGAATCTCTTTTTTGTTCCCAGAATCTCCATTTTGACGATCCTGCCTGAATTGCCTCTTTCAAGAGGTACGAGGTTCAGAATATCTCCGAAATCGTATCCTGTTTTCCTGGCAACCCATGCAGCAATCTCTTCCTGGGTATAGGTTACCTTCCATCGGTAAAAATCGACAGTCTCCTGATCGTAATCATTGAGCACCTGCGAAAGCACCTGATGATCTGTCGTGTTGCAAAAGGCATCAGGCGAAGTCCGTATCCATTTTTCGGCTTCCTGTTCATTCGTTAAATCCACAGACGATTCGCAATTTGCATGGCGGCAGTCATACACCTTCTGCAAATAAGGATGCACGACGGGTTCCCAAACTTTTTCGAATGTTTCGGTAATCCCCCCGCAGCTTTTAGAAAAACGTGCATCGCATACCTGGTCATTGAACATCAGTACTTGTCCGGCTGTTTCGTTGACTGCTTTTTCAACCAGGCTGCTGGTTTGCCGGGTAATTCCCTGATACCGCTGACAATGGTCATCCGCACAAACATCGAAAAGGGGATGGTCTTCGCGGTCATACCAGCGGATCAATTCTTCCTCTGACTTGAAAAAGGTCTGGTATTCGTGTCTGGATTGCCGAAGTTCTTTTCCTTTCACTACCTGGGCTATCAGCCACGATCGGGAAGTGATGGCATGCGCCTTAAGCAATTCCAGGCTACTGGTGGCACTCATTTCGGAAGAAATCACGCTGATCAGATAATCCTCCAGAGGTAAAATATTGATTGCGACCAGCTTCGTCTCGTCAGAAATGAATTGCAAGGCGCCCTTAAAGAGCTGATTTTCTTTTCTTTCCCAATGAAAATGAACCCCTATGGTAACATCAGACAATTCAAAAGAGGCAACTTTCTCGTCAACAGGGACGAAGAGAAGTTCTTTTCCGGGCATGGGCAGCCCGTTCAGCAGAATGATGTTGTCCTCCAAACGGATGGATTGATTTCCGGAATAGATAACTCCAGTCGTATTCAACAGAAATTCATGCTGAAGGCAGAAGTTAATCTCATGCTCTGCCATGATTCCAATTTTCAATTTCGGCTGTTTCATTCTCCTTTGTTTTTATTTTGCTGTTTCAATTTGCTATTTGTAGTCGACAATGGATTCTTTCAGCATGGTGAACCCGGTTTCATCCAATGTCACCTGTGAAAAAATATCCACGATATCGGCTGCGGTTATTTTTTCGAAATCTTCTCGTCGAGGAGTGATCAATACACCGCCAAAATCTACGGAAGCCGGACTGATCATCAAATTTTGATCCCCCTCTTCAAAAAATTGCCACGGACGGTGTAACTTACGTGGAAACAGATGTATCAGCCAATTTCCGCTTTGGTAATAACAAATCAGATTCATCATTGGCTCAACTTTATCAGGTTGAATTTCCCGGAAACGTGTGCAGATATGAGTGATGGCCCTGATTCCCTTATCCAAATTGTTGGTCCGGATGGAGATCATTTTGCGAAGGTAATCGTCGAAGGCCCAAATCCGGATATGTGTTGATTGATACAACAAGTTTTCATGCATTAGTTTTAATTCTTCAAATTCAGACTCTAACGGCATGAAACCATTTTCTCCGGCCTGGAAGTGGAGGTGGTCGGGTGCGGATGCCCCACATTCCGGACCATTGTAAAACAGCGAATAACCCTCCATTTGAAGGGCTGTCTCCAGCATGGGTGCAAGATTGGGGACCAATCGTTGAGGTGTGTGTTCAGCGAAAGGGATAGTGAAATGCCTGTTGAAGATGGGGAAGGGGTTGACGAGCAGCAGAAAACCATTCGAAAAATCAAGACTTTTTTGTTCCGCAGGTCGATTTTCGCTGCACAGGAAACATTTTCTGGCGGCGATGGAGACATGGTCTACTTTGGCTGAGGAGGAACGAATCCTTTCGGGGTTGAACTGAACCCTGATCCGGAAACCATTGACCAGAAAATCCCGTTCTTCCACCTTGTCCAATCCTTTGTAGTTCTGTGCTGACAACTGCCATGACTGGTTTTGGTCCAAAAGAAAATCTCTGAATTGATCGTTTTTTACCACCATGGTATCAATTAAATCTATCATTCCTACCGAATTGAACTTATCAATATTCCCATTTTGCTATCGCCGACAGTGTTTTCCCGGCATTTATTTACCCGGGATTACGTTTCTTTGTCACTCACCCCGGGCAATTCACATTGAACCTCATCGGGGTATCGCCCTTGTATTCTCTCCCTTTGATCTTTCTCTCATCCTATCCTCCAATTTTCATTTTGCCAAATCAACACATCAGCAAATCAACACATTGCCGAATCGTCGAATTGTTGAATTGTCACATGGTCGAATTCATCCTCTTTCTGGCCAGGAATTCAATCGTCCTGATCCGGTCCTTGTATAAATTGTGACCATTCATAACCTCCACGCTGAGCGATGCATCTGAATTGTCGTCCCACCTGCGGCACAGGTAGACCGGGTTATAAATTCTGCCAATCTGGTAATACCTCGAGATGGCAAGTCCCAAAGCATAATCTTCTCCATAGTTGACATTCGGTACTTTGATGCAACGAAGCACCGGTGTGTAAAATGCCCTTGGAGCTCCTAGTCCGTTGATTCTTAGCGCATTGTTTCTTCCGTTTTCCGGGGTCCACTCCTTGTGGTCGATGATTCCCGGAGGAATCTCTTCCAGGGCGAAATTGACCATTCGGTAAGATCCAACCACCATCGCGCATTTTTCGCGGTAAAATGCATCCACAACTTGTTGCAAGGTGGTATTGTCCAGATAAAGGTCATCACTGTCGAGCTGAACGGCAAACTTTCCACATGCCGGATGATCCGCGGCTGCATTCCAGCAACCTCCAATGCCAAGGTCTTTCCGTTCGGGGATGAGGTGGATCAGTCGTGGATCCTGTTCTGCATATTTTTCAATCAGTTCGGTGGTGCCGTCTGTCGAATAGTTGTCGGCAATGATGAGGTTGAATGCAAAATTTGTTTCTTGTGACAACACAGACTGAATGGCATCTTCGATGGTCCGGACCCTGTTTTTAACGGGAATGATAACAGAGGCTTCGACTGGGAAGACTTCCTTGTCAAACTCGATCGCTTTAAATTTGGGTTCAAGCCAGGCTCCTGCATATTTGAGAAATTGGGTGCAGACTTGTTCCATCTCAATTTGTACACCCCTGTTTTTGGGATCCACATAATCAAATATTTTCTCGCCTGACTGGCGAATATCGGACTCCTCTTCAGTATAGAGATATTCCGGAATACGGATAAAGGAAGAAACCATTGATGCGCCCAGCCGGAGTGCATATAAACCGGCATGAAGCAATTCGGGGCTGACAGTTTCTGCTGCCAATTTGAGTGTGTCTTTCCTGTAAAACAAAAGCGAACCGAAATTGAAGTCATCACGCAGACTGCCCTCCTGGTAATCGATGACCGGGTGATTTGTCACGACACCCGCCTTCACCGCCAGATAATTGGAATAGACCAGGCCGCTGCCGGTATCTTCAGCCACCCGGATGAAACGCTCGAGTGCATATTGGGCTAGTTTCAGCGGACTGTGCCGGGTATAAATCAGTGTATAAT
>SESG01016242.1_pt1 | contig 12673 bp, 10 predicted proteins | sample 3171421 | NCBI WGS metagenome assembly SESG01 (sample SAMN10866946, study PRJNA518727) | freshwater metagenome | biome: subpolar coniferous forest; feature: holomictic lake; material: water; isolation source: holomictic Lake 227, 6 m and 8 m depth | place: Canada: near Kenora, Ontario | collected... | reverse complement strand
GCCGCCGATAACCAGCACATCAACCCTGTTGGCGTGCTTCATCCGAGCTGGCGCGGGCTATCGCGCAACACCCTCGTCTTGATTGCCGTCTTTAGCGCTGGGTCTCGCATCATGCATTGCTATATTCTTGGTACTGGAAAGTCCCAATAATAGAAGCACCGCAGGAAAAGAGAAAATACTGCTTTCCGAGAGACGGCATAAGAATTTCCTATATGCCACTCCAGCGCACCATTAAGGAGCAGGAACATTGGACCTCAGACAACTCAAATACTTCGTCCAGATCGTTGAAAGCGGTAGTCTGTCAAAGGCCTCGCGCCAGCTTTACATCGCCCAGCCGGCCCTGAGCCAGCAACTGGCACGCCTCGAAGCCGAAGTCGGCAAGCCCTTGCTGGTGCGAACTTCCAAGGGCGTGACACCGACTGAGAATGGTCTGGCCCTGCTGCAGCATGCGCGCTTCATGCTGCGCGAACTCGACCAGGCCCTGTCGATTGCGCGCAAGGAGACCGATAGCGTACAAGGCGCTGTGCAGGGCATGGTATCGGTCGGACTGGCCGCCACCACGGTCTGCGTCCTCGGTGTGCCGCTGGTTCGCAGAATCCGCGAGAAGTACCCGGGCATCGTTGTCAATGTGATCGAGGGCATGAGCGGCCATCTGACGCAGATGATGCAGCTCGGCCAGCTCGACCTGTCGATCTTGTTCAGTCCCAACGCAATACCCGATCTGCCGACTGAGCCGCTGGTCGCTGAAGAATTGTTTGTGATCCTGCCGACGCAGAGCAAGCTCGTGCCTACTCGTCGCGCCAAGCTCAGCATGGCCGATACCGCGGAGCTACCACTGATCCTGCCCACCAGCACGCACGGACTGCGCCGGCGCATCAACCTTGAATTCGAGCAGCGCAACCTGACCACACGCGTGATCGCCGAGATTGACTCCCTGTCTCTTTTGCTGGCGTGCGTGCGCGATGGCATGGGTGTCACCATCAAGCCAATGTCTGCTGTGCTGCTCGAAGGTGAAACCCGCAATGGCTGGCGCACGCTGGCGTTTTCCGATGCCGACATGAAGCGCCAGAATTACCTATACACCGTTTCGCCCGAGCGACTTTCGCCGGCGGCGACGGCCGTGCGCACCGAGATCAAGGACATCGTGCGTCAGCTCGTGCAGTCGGGCACCTGGAAAGGTGTCGAACTGCTTTACTGATCGAGTCGCTTAGATCTGGCCGCCGTTGGGTTGCACAATCTGCCCGTGCACCCAGGATGCCTTCGCCGACACCAGAAAGCGCACGACCTCGGCGATTTCCGCTGGTTGGCCGATGCGGTTAAAGGGGCTGAAGGCCGCCATGCGCTGCTTGACCTCTTCGGTCTTACCGGCATTGAACAGATCGGTGTCCACCGGACCCGGCGCCACCGCGTTGACGCGCACGCCACGCCCGGCCAATTCCTTCGACATGGAACGCACCATGCTCTCGACCGCCGCCTTGCTCGCGGTGTAGGGACCGGTGCCCGCTACCGGGAAGCGTACCAGCGACGAGCTCAGCGCCACGATGGCGCCACCATCCTGCACCCGACGTGCAGCCTCGGCCAGGATGTTGAACGCGCCGACGATGTTGACCTCCACCAGCTGGCGCAAATTCTCGGGATTGAATTGCGCCATCGGTGCGCCCGGCACGTTGATGCCGGCATTGGCGACCACGACCTGCGCGCGTGCCCCAAAATCGCGCTCCACATCATCAAAAACACGAGCAACGGCCGCAGCGTCGCGAATGTCAACCTGGTAGCCGCGGCCTGCGAGCCCGGTTGGCGCCGCCGAGACGTAGGTATAGCCAACCTGGTAACCGTCAGCAAGAAGAGCTTGGACACAGGACTTGCCGATGCCGCGCGAGCCGCCGAAGACGATGGCGATGGGTGCTGTGGTGGAGAGAGACGTCATTTTATTTCCGGGTTGTTGAAGCATGGGACGAAGCCGCGCTCGCGGCTACCGCGTGAAGGCTATGCAGTCGGTGTGCCCCATGCTGCGCGGGTTGCATCAATGGTGGCTTGGATGCCGGCCTGCAGCGTGTACTGGGGACGGTAACCCAGCTCTGCGGTCGCGCGGCGAATGTCGAGCGCGCCCTTGATTGCGCTGCGCACGACACCCCCATGGGCGTAGGCACCGGTACTGCCCACCGTGATGCGCGCGCCGGGAATGGCGCGGTTGACCGCCTGCGCCACGTCGGCAATGGTTGGCGCCTGGCCGGTGGCGATGTTGTAGCTGTCGAAGCGGTGGTCGGGCTTGTCCAGCGCAAGCAGCACGCCGGCCACGGTGTCGCTGATATAGACCTGATCGACGGCCAGATCGCCGCCTTCGGCCAGGTGATAAGGCTCGCCGCGCAGCGCCGCCTCAACAAAGGTTCGCGGCACGCGCAGGCGCGGCAGGTGGGGCCCGTAAACCCAGCAGGTGCGTGCATTGACGCATTCCAGCCCGTGGTCGCGCGAGTAGACCCGACCGTAGTGTTCGACGGCAAGCTTGGTGACGCCATAGACGCTGACAGGCTTTTGCGGATGCTCCTCGTCGATCAGCGCCGACTGAAAGTCACCATAGGTCTCTTCAGTGCTGATGTGCACGATGCGCTTGACGCCGGTCAGACGCATGGCCTCAAAAAGATTGATGGAACCCTCGACATTGACGCGCAGCGCCTTGATCGGAATGTCGGCAGCCTGAATCACGCCAACGATGGCCGCCGCGTGGATCACGGCGTCAATCCGGTGCGCACGAAAAACCGCCACCACCTGATGCCATTCACCGAGATCGGCAGCCAGCGCCTGCACGCGATCATCCTCACGCGCCAGACGCGCCAGACCTTCGCCGATCACCAGATCAATTGCAACGACCTGGTCACCGCGGGCCAGCAAAGTGCGGACGATCTCGGCGCCAAGCCAGCCGCTGGCGCCGGTTACCAGAATCGTCTTCATCAGCGTGGCACCGGTTCTTCGTCGGTCGGTGGGCAGGTGATCACCAGAAACAGCAGGGGCTCGGTTCCAGTGCAGTGGAACTCGTGGACCACGCCCGGCGGGATGAAGGTGACATCGTTGGCACGCACCAGACGGCGCTCACCATTGACGATCAGCACGCCTTCACCACCCAGCACGTGGTAAATCTGTTCCTGAACTTTGTGCACGTGGCTTTCAACGTGCGCGCCGGGTTCGTAGCGCGAAATCCGATGGTCAAAGAAGCGGCTGCCGACGACCTCGGGCGAAACAATCGCCTTGGACAGTGCGTGGTTGAAGTGGCCCGGGTACTGCATCCACACAAGCTCGGCCAGGTTGCGTGTCACCGCCGGTTTTTGGCCAGCGCCAGAATTCGATTGCGTCATGATTTTCCTTGTTAAAAACCGGGCAAGCCGGCAAGCAGGTGGCGCTGGTCATACTTGGCGAGAAAGCCAAGACGCTCAGCAGCATGGGTCAGGTCATAAAGCGGCGCGAAGGGTTGGCGCTCATACAGATGCGGATCTCGCACCTGCACAGCCGCGCCATGCAAACGGCGCAGCCGCTCAAGCGTTGGTTCGGGCGACAAAGTGACCTGCGCCGACAGATAAAAACGCTCGAAGTCACCTGCCGCCATTTTTAGCTCCAGCGCCAAACGGAAGGCGCGCGCCAGATCACGCGCATCGATGTGGTGGTGCAGCGGGCCCCCGCCAGCCGACGACGGTCCGCCCACGGCCGGCCCTCGGTAAGCGGCCGGGTCTTTGGCGCGCGCCATGATCTCGCCAGCCATCTCGGGGTAGGCCACGAAAACGGTGCGCAAAGCCACCACCGACATGCCGCGCAAAGCGAAGGCTTGCACCAGGCTCTCGCCCAATACCTTGCTCACGGCATAGGGATCCGTTGCCAGCAGCGGATGCGCCAGGTCCAGCGGTGCATAGCGCGGTGCCAGCATCCGGCCCTCGCGCACAGTGTAGCCAGCCACCGAGTCGCTGGAGCAAAACACGGCATGACCGATGCCAGCCGCTTCGGCGGCGTCGAACACGGTGTAAGTGCCCAGGGTGTTGACGCGCATAATGGTCTGCGCGTCGCCCGACCAGATATTGGGCACGGCGGCGATGTGCAGCAGACCGTCCATGCCCTGCATGGCCTGGTCGACGGCCACCGGATTAGTCACGTCGCCAACGCACCACTCGATGGCATCACTGCCGGCACGTCGGTCAAAACCGCGCACGGCATAGCCGTGCTGCAGCAACTCATCAACGACAAAGCGTCCCAGCAGGCCCGCTGCACCCGTCACCAGAATATTTTTCATGCCGCACCTGAGCGGCTGGCCGGAAATCCCAGCGCCGCCAGTGTGCGATGGCTGCGCACAATGGCCTGGGTCGGATTCGGATCGATGATTTCGAGCATGCAGCTTCCTTCAAATTCGGTTTCCGCCAGCGCCAGCGCGACATCCCCGAATGGGACATCGCCGCGCCCGACCTCGTCATGCCGCCATGCAGTGCGAGTCGTATCCGACAGGTGCACGATGCTGACCAGTTTGCCAAGCTGGCGCAGACCTTCGACCGGTGATTCGCCAATGAAGTGCGCATTGGCAACGTCGTAGCAAACGCTCAAAGCCGGGCTGTCCATGCTGCGCACAAAGTCACCAAGCGACAGTGCATCCGGAAACGAGGCAAACGGCACATTCTCCAGCGCCAGGCCTACGCCGCGCGCCTGCGCGTGCGGCAACAGCGCCCGCAGGCTTTCCGCCATCCACATCTGGCGTTGCTGCGGCGCGGGTGCAAGCAGCGGATTCATCCGGCCCGGCACCGTGATCACATGCGCCATGCCGAGATCAGCCGCCAGATCGATTGCGTCGTGGAACAGTTGCACCGAGTAGGCCCGGGTACGCGCCATCGGACTGGCCAGATTGGCGTCCAGACTAGGCAGATTCAGCGAGCGCAAGCAAATGCCCTCTGCACGCAAGGCGGCAGCCAGATCTTCCCGTTGTGCGGGGCTGCTGTCGTCAAGCGACAGATGCGGCGGATTGACCACCAGTTCAAACTCGTCATAGCCCAGGGCGTGCAGGCTGCGCACGCAGTCAGCCGCCGGCGTCGTCCAGATAAAGCCGTAGGTATTGATGCCGAGCGCGTGGATTTTCATGACACCCGCTCCAGCACTGGCCGGCCAGCCGCCTCGACATTGACGATCCCGAGCAGACGTTCCTGCAATGCGTGGTCACCCGCGAGTGATGCGGCGCTGCCGCAGAACGCCACTTTGCCGTTGACCAACACATAGGCACGGTCCGCCATTGCCAGCACCGCCTCGGCGTGGTGTTCGACGATCACCAGACTGGCGCGCGTGGTGAGCTTGGCGACCGCTTCGCGCACCTCCTGCACCACCGCTGGCGCCAGGCCCTCAAAGGGTTCATCGAGCAGGATCAGACGGCTAGGCGCCATCAGGGCGCGCGCGATTGCCACCATCTGGCGCTCACCGCCCGACAGGTTTTCGGCACGCGAGTGCGTCAACCGACTCAATTTCGGGAACAACTCGAAGATTTCATCAAGCGCGGCGCCACCGGGGCGCGTTGCGAGCCGGAGGTTTTCCAGCAAGGTCAGATTGGGAAAGAGGCGCCGGCCCTCTGGCACGATCGACACGCCCAGGCGGTTAATTCGATCCGGACTCAGCGCACTGACGTCAACCCCATCAAACAGGATACGGCCCGAACTGGCGTGCAGCGCGCCCATCATCGTGCGCAGCGCGGTCGTCTTGCCGACGCCGTTGCGCCCGAGCAGCGCAACGACTTCACCGGCATTGACCATCAGGTCGATACCTTGCAACACGGTACCGCCACCATAGCCGGCTGACACCGTTTCAAGATGGAGCAGGGGCACTTTGGGTACCGAAGCCGCTTCCGCTCGAAACGCACTGTTGAACGGGATGACGCCGGCGGGAAGCCCATGCCCTGATTCGGTGCCCTTGCCAAGATAGGCACTGATAACCTGCGGATCACGCGCCACATCGTTTGGCTTGCCGTCCGCGATCAGCCGACCCTGGTGCAGCACGGTGATGCGATCGGACAAGGCCAACACGCGGTCGATATCGTGTTCGATCAGCAGCACCGCGTGCGACTTTGCCAGACGCTGGATCAGCGCGCTCACGACCTGGCGGTCGGTCTCGGCCAGACCAGCCAGCGGCTCGTCGAGCAGCAGCAGCTTGGCATCGGTTCCGAGCGAGACCGCAATCTCCAGCAAACGCTTCTCGCCATGCGCGAGCGAGACGCACAGTTCACCAGCACGATCGGCTAGGCCGACGGCATCGAGCAACGACCAGACGCGTGCATTGTCGGGCGCGTTGTCGTGGGCATCGCGCCAAAAGCCACCCCACTGGCCGCTTGCGCCCTGCACCGCAATACGCACATTTTCGAACGCCGTGAGATTGGGAAACACACTCAGGATCTGGAACGAACGCGCAACCCCAAGTCGGGCACGCCGATAAGCCGGCAACTTGCCGATGTCCTGACCGTCGAACACGATCTGCCCTTCATCGGCCTCGAGTAGGCCGGTCAGCAGATTGAAGAACGTGGTCTTGCCGGCGCCGTTCGGGCCGATGAAACTGTGCAGTTGATTGCGCTGCACATCGAGCGAGATGTTGTGTTGCGTCACGATCGAGCCAAAGCGCTTGCTCAATCCCTTGATCGACAGAATTGGACTGCTGTCGGCGTTCGCGGTGGACGAAGACTGATAGGGCATGATTTGCTGCGGCCGCACGGGGATGCCGGCGCGCGTGAGCGTCCAGCGGTCACGCCGCAGCAGGCGCTGCACAATGCCCTGCATGCCTTCAGGTGACAACAGCGCAAACAGAATGATGATGGGCGCAAAGAACAACCACCAGTTCTCGGTGAAGGCGCTCAGGCGGTCTTCCAGCACGATGAAGGTGATGGCGCCCCACAGCGGCCCCAGGAAATGGTGCACGCCACCGAGTGCCGTCATCAGCACCGCGTCGCCGGCATGTTGCCAGCTCAGGTTATTGGCATAAGCACCCTGAAGCAGCAGCGACATCAGGCCGCCGGCGACGCCGATGACGGCGCCGGCAACCACCAGCGCAATCAGCTTGACCAGGTACGTGTTGTAGCCCAGGCTCGTGACACGCTGCTCGTTGTCGCGCAGGGCCTGCATGACGCGGCCGAACGGCGCATGCGCCAACCGCCACAATCCCCACAGTATGGCCAGCACGACGACCACGGTGAAGACGTGAAACGCGAGCGCTGAGCTGAACAGTGGTCGCGGGACATTCTGCAGCCCGTTTTCTCCGCCGGTCACGTCGGTCCACTTGAAGGCGATCTCAAACGCGATCTGCGAGCAGGCCAGTGTCAGAAGCGAGAAATAGAGGCCGCGTCTGCGCAGGATAACCGCGCCAACGACCAGCGCCAGCAGCGCCGAGAACACCAGCGCAAGCATAACAAGCTGGATTTCGTTGCCGCTCGAATAGTAGCCAGCGCCGATTGCTACTGCGTAACTCGCGCAGCCGAAGAAGAAGGAGGCACCAAAGGGCACCAGGCCGAGGTAGCCGATCAGAAAATTCACGCCACCGCCGTACAGTGTGTAGATGGCAATCTGGGTGATGCGGTTCATGGGCATACCCATCGCGTAGGCGATAGCCGAGATGCCAATCAGCATCGCACCAATCACAAGAATGGGGTGCTCCCATGGACGTGTGGACCTCATTCGAAGCGCTCCCAGCGTTCGCCAAACAGACCGCGCGGGCGCAGCAACATAACCAGAAACATGAAGGCGTACATCGACGCCGCGGCTGCGTCCGGTTTGAACTGGATCGTTAGGGACATCACAACACCGACCGCCAGACCGGCCACCACCGCGCCGCCAAATGAACCCAGGCCGCCGATCGCCACCACGACAAATGCCGGCATGATGGCGTTGGCCGCCATCGATGGCGACACCGCCCACAGCGGTGCGGCCAGCATGCCCGCCAGCGCGGCCAAGGCGCAGCCCAGACCAAAAACAGCCGTCTGCACGCGTTGCAAATTGATGCCAAGCATCTCCACCATCTCCGGGTCGCGACTACCGGCACGCAGGATGCGCCCGTAAGGCGTATAGGACAGGAAGCCCCAGAGTGCCAGCAGCGAGACTGAAGTTGCCACCAACACTGCGACCCGGTAGTTGGTGATCAAGAGCGGGCCGATTTCGACCACACCAGAAAATAACGGCGGCGCATTGAACGGCTTGCCGTCAGCGCCCCAAAAGAATCGGATCAGGGCCTCAATCAGCAGCGAGAGCGCGAAGGTCACGATCAGGCTCAGCAGCGGCTCCTTGCCATAGAGTCGCCGGATCAGCAGAACTTCCACCACCATGCCCACAGCCCCGACCAGCAGCGGTGCAAAGATCACCGCCGGCCAGCCGAACATCTGCACCAACTGATAGGCAGCGTACGCGCCGAGCGCGAAGAACGCTCCGTGCGCAAAGTTGATAATGCCCAGCAGCCCGAAGGTGATGGACAGGCCCACGGCGATCAGCACGTAGACAAAGCCCAGCACGAGGCCGTTAGCAGTTTGTGAGATGAGGGTACCGAGCATGGTCGTGGCGTGGGTCTGCGCGTCAGTGTTGGCTGCTTAGAGCGGCGGCAAGGTGCAGCCGATTTCTTCCTTGTTGCCAAAGGCCTTGGCAGTTTCGGCTTCGGAATCAGAGGTCAGCTTGAGCACATCGAAGTAGTCATACTTGTCGGTGATCTGCTTCTTGATTTGAACGATCACGGCCGGACGTACCAGTTGATGATCCCAGTCACGCAGGTAGTAAGGGAACTCGCCTTCGGTGTTCTTCCACTTTTCGAGCGCCGTGACAATGGCTTTCGAATCGGTCGACTTGGCCGCGCTGATCGACTCGAGCAGCGAACGCATGCCGATCCAGCCGGACCACGACTTGTCTGATGGCGGGCGACCATGTTTCTTCATGAAGTCAGCCGTGAACTTCTTCTCCTGCGCAGTGTTCTTCGGATTGTTGTAATACCAGGGCTTGATGAAGATGCCGGTCGATGCCTCTGGGCCAACGTCCCAGAAGTCGGTGTCGGTCACGGCGACTGCAACGTAGGGAATCTTGCCCTTCATCCCGAGTTCATTCCATTGCTTGAGAAAGTTCGAGAAGTCGCCACCGACCAGGCCACCGACCACGACATCAGGCTTGGCCTGACGAATCTTGAGAATGTAGGAGCTGTAATCGGCTGTGTTCAGCGGCACCTCGTCAACACCCACTTCGGTGGCGCCAACTTCTTTCAGCAGGGCGCGCGAGGAGCGCAGAATATCCTGACCGAACGCATAGGACGGGGTCAGGAAATAGACCTTCTTGCCAAGCTGTGCCACGTAGGGCATGAGACCGCGCATCTGCACTGGCACAGTGGCCTGGGTGCGGAAGGTGTAGCGGCTGCAGTTCTTGCCGGTGATCTCGCTGGCGGCAGCGCCGGTCAGAATCAAGGGCACCTTGGAACGATTGGCCACGCTCATCATGGCCAGCGCCGATGAACTGTAGTTGCCGCCGACGACGGCGACGACCTTGTTCTCATCGATCAGCTTTTGCATGTTCTGCTGAGAGACCTGCGGATTGGGCTCGTCAAGCCAGACCAGCTCGATCGGACGTCCGAGCACCTTCTTGTCGGCCTGCTCCACCGCCAGTTCGCTGCCGCGCTGCAGGAATTCGCCGATCGAGGCGCCGGGCCCCTGCTTCGAATAGATCAGGCCGATGCGCACCGGCCCGGTCTCCTGCGCCAGGGCGGCGCCGCCGATGACCAAACCAGCGGTCAGCGCCAGAACGAGCCGTCGCGTAATGTGTTTCAGTCGAGGTTGCGTAAACATGTCGTCTCCTTTTTGTGAGTTGAAATACCGAGAGAAATCAGGGGCGATAAGGTTTGCCAAATACCGGTTCCTTGAACGGGATCGGCGGCAGTTGCCATGTACCGGTGGACGGCGGGCGGACCTCGGCATCGACGTGGACGTCAATGACGCAAGGGCGCTTGTTCTTGATCGCCTGGAACAGGGCAGCGCGCAGGTCTTCGCTGCGCTTGACCGTCACGCCGTCGGCGCCACAGGCGCGCGCCAGCGCCGCGAAGTCAGGGTTATAGCGTTCGCCGCCGGGCCCTTGATCGCCCTTGTAAAAGGCGGTGCCGAATTCGCGGCCCTCAAACAAGCCGTACTGCAGGTCGCGGATCGCGCCCCAGGCGAAGTTGTTCCAGATTACCCAGATGCAGGGCAAGTTGTATTCAACCGCCGTGGCAACGACATAGGGCGCCATCATGAATCCGCCGTCGCCAACGACGGCAATGCAGGGACGCTCGGGCGCCGCCAGTTGCGCACCAAGCACGCCGCAGACACCGAAGCCCATCGACGAGTAGCCCCAGCTGTTGAGCATGCTTTGCGCACGACGCGGCTTCCAGAACTGCATGAACCAGTTGTGGTGAACACCCGAGTCGAGCGCCAGGATCGCATCGTCGGGCAGCACATCCTGCACCGCCGCGACCACGTACTCCGGGCGGATCGGCGTCGTCACTTCACTGAAATGCGGGCGCACAAATGCTTCCCACTCGGCCTGCCAGCCAGCGACCTGCTCGCGCCAGCCACCAAAGCGCTCGGCGTCCAGTTCCCCGGCGGAGATGGCAGCGCCGAGTAACTGCGCGGTAAACACCTTGGCGTCGGCAATGATGCCCAGCGTCGGCGGGTAGTTACGACCGAGTTCCTGCGGATCGATGTCCACGTGAATCAGTTGCGTGTCGGGGAAATTCCAGGAATAGCCGGGCTGCCAAGTTGACGATGAGCGGTCGTCAAAACGCGTGCCGATCGTAATCACCAGATCGGCATGGCGCCCAGCCTGATTGGCTGGATAGGTGCCATTGCGACCTATGAAACCGAGCGTCAGTGCATCCTCGGCCGGCACGCAACCCATGCCGTTGGGCGATGTGATCACGGGGATGCCTAAGCGCTGCGACAGCGCCGTGATTTCGGGGCCTGCCTCGGCCAGCGTTGCGCCATGGCCGATGAAGAAGACCGGCCGTCTGGAAGTCGTCAGCAGAGCCAGCGCCGCGGCCACATCGGCGGCCGAGGCGCCGGGTCGGTGCGCGCCATGCACATGCGACAGTGCCGGCACCTCGACGTCGTCATCCTCCTGGAACACGTTGTACGGAACGTCAATGTTCACCGGGCCGGGCCGGCCCGTGACCATGGTGTCGAAGGCCTGGCGCAGCGCCAGCGGCAACATATCGACGCGCGTCGGCTGGAAGCCGCGCTTGACCACCGGCCGCAGCACCGACGGAAAGTCCGACTGGTTGTGCTTGTAGATTTCCTGAAACGGGCCGCGGTTCGCTTGCGAGGTTGGAACATTAGCAGTGATGGCGAGGAAGGCCGAAGAATCCGACAGGGCGGTGGCCAGCGACATCACCAGGTTGGCCGAGCCAGGTCCGGTGGATGTGAGTGTGGCGACCGGACTGTGCTTGACGCGGAAATAGGCATCGGCCATGTGGCCGGCGCACTGCTCATGGCGTGGCGAAATCATCGTGATCTTGTCGCGCACCTGGTGCAAGGCATCGAGGATGCCAACGTTGCCATGCCCGCAGATGCCAAATACGAAAGGCACTTTCTGCTTTACGAGGTATTCGGCGATCAGTTCGCCGCCTTTGATCTTGGCCATGGACTGGTTCTTCTCCTGAGGTTCTCAGATCGACGTGATCGTCACGATACGCTCTTCGGTCATCTCGTGCACAGAATAACGCGGACCCTCGCGGCCAAAGCCACTGTCCTTGGAGCCACCGTAGGGCATCAGGTCGACGCGCGCGCTCGAGGTTTCATTGATGTGCACGCCACCAACTTCGAGCCGCTTGGCTGCGCGCAAGGCCTGACTGAGCTGGTTGGTAAAGATACCCGCCGCAAGGCCGTAGGGCGTGGCATTGACACGCGCGATGGCGTCGTCAAGATGCACAAACGGCACGATGCACACGACAGGTCCGAAAATTTCCTTGCAACCAAGCTTGGAGGTATTGTCAATCGAGGTCATCAGCGTTGGCGGCACAACGGCGCCACTGCGCGCACCGCCAACCAAACGCTTGGCTCCGCAGGCCAGCGCCTCGTCGATCCAGGCGTCGATGCGGATCGCTTCGGCTTCGCTGATGACCGGGCCAACGACGGTGGCCGGATCGTCGGGGTCGCCAAAAGGCAGCGCCTGCACCAGCGCGGTCAGCCGCTGCTGCACTTCTGCGACACGGTCCTGCTGTACCAGCAGTAACTGGATTGAGGTGCAGACTTGGCCCGCCTTACGATAGCCCGCGTTCACGATGCGTGGCAAGGCATGGTCCAAATCGGCATCGGCGCAGACGATGGTGAAGGCGATTGAGCCCAGTTCCATTTGCGTGCGACGCAGTCCGGCGGCCTGCTGGATCTTGCGTCCGACCTCGGTGCTGCCGGTGAACGCGAAGAAGCGCACACGTGGATCGTCGAGCAGGACATCGACCACCTCGGCGCTGCCATGCAGCAGTGACAGGTAGGCGCGCGGCATACCCGCATCCAGCAAAGCCTTCACCAGCAACATCGCGGTGAACGGTGTGTGAGTCGACGGCTTGAGAACGACCGTATTACCGGCGGCAAAAGCGGGACCGATCTTATGCGCGACTGTGTTGAGCGGGGAATTGAACGGCGTGATCGCCGCGACCACGCCCAGCGGCACACGCACTGTGAAAC
>SESG01002317.1_pt1 | contig 12675 bp, 1 predicted proteins | sample 3171421 | NCBI WGS metagenome assembly SESG01 (sample SAMN10866946, study PRJNA518727) | freshwater metagenome | biome: subpolar coniferous forest; feature: holomictic lake; material: water; isolation source: holomictic Lake 227, 6 m and 8 m depth | place: Canada: near Kenora, Ontario | collected... | reverse complement strand
CGGCGGGGTTCGCCAGTGGGGTACCTATTATGGAGGAACAATTACCGACTGCGGATCAGCCTGCGTCACCATCGGCGACACAATCTACCTGACCGGGCGGGCGGGCCCCGGGCTTGCGACACCTGGGAGTTACCAGCCAAACTCCGCCGGCGTATGCGACGGGATCCTGGTAAAATTCGTCGATTGCAACACCCCCGGCCAACCAGGCCCAATTACCGGGAATACGGGAATATGCGCTCCGGCAACTGGCGTGCTTTACAGCATTGCACCGGTACCGATTGCCTCCGGATACACCTGGACTGTGCCGGCTGGTGCCACCATCATAAGCGGGCAAAACACCACCTCCATTACAGTCGATTACGGCCAAACAGCAGTTTCGGGATATATCACTGTCCTGGCGAGCAATGCCTGCGGGCAGGGCGAACCTGATTCACTAATTGTGACCGTTTCTCCTGCAGCTACACTTGCAGGTAACAACATTGTAAAGCCGGGATACCCCTATACCTATTACACCGAATCCGGGATGAACAATTACCAGTGGAATGCTGTTGGCGGGATCATCACTTGGGGTGGAAGTACTTCCAGCAGTAGCGCCGTGATTCAGTGGGGAGCGGCAGGAACCGGCATGGTCAGTGTTACCTATACCACGCCGGGCGGATGCACCACCTCATCCACACTGAACATCCAGATCATTCCCGACCCGACGATAAATTTTTCGTTACCGGATACCGTATGTGTTGGATCCATGATCAATGTCACTAATCAATCGCAGAATACGTTTACCAGTTACTGGAATTTCTGTGCTTCCGACCCGGGTGCTGTTCCAACCGGGCTGAACATAGGAAATCCCGGCGGACTCATGAGCAACCCTGCTTATATCACCCTGGAAAAAGACGGGAATGACTGTTTTTCCTTTGTCACCGTCAAAGGTGTCGGTGTGATCCGATATTACCATGGTACGAGTTTTTCCCATGATCCAATCAGCTGGACCAACCTTGGCAACTTCGGGATGCTCGACAACGACGTGGAAGGCATCCAGGTGAAGAATGACAATGGGAATTGGTACGGGTTTGTGAACGACAATACCACAATGATCAGACTGAACTTCGGAAATTCCCTCTGGAATACTCCATCGGCCGTCAATATCGGACCATTTCCTTTGTTCAACATGGCCCATGGCCTATTGTTTGTAAAAGAGGGAACCGCCTGGGTCGCCTTTGTTACCTGCTCAACCGGGCAAAAACTGATCAAGCTTCTTTTCAGGTCCAACCTCACCAACACCCCAACAGTATTCAGTTACGGCACCTTTGGCGGAAATCTCGTAAATCCTACGGCCATGAGCCTTGTAACGGAAGATTTTTACCGATTCATTTACATCCTGTCCGGCAACAATACCATTTGCAAGTTTAACTGCGGTCCTACACTGATAAACGACGGCGGGTCACTGGTCAACTTTGGCAGCCCATTGGGATTCAATTCGCCCGGCGGCCTGGCCATGCTGAACAACTGCGGCGCTACGGTCGGATACTGGGCCAACCAGTCCGGTGGAAGCGAGGTCGGCCAGTTGACCCCGCTCACGCCCTGGCTTATCGGGACTTTGCTCGGCAATATCGGCGGACTCGTCCAGCCGCATTGTTTTTCCGAACCGGTCAGGCAGAACGACACCTTATTTTCCTATGTCACCAATCCCGGAAACTCAACACTTTCTAGGCTGGCATTCCCTGCATGCACCAGTGCTTCTGTTCCTTCGTCGACTCAGTTCAATCCTCCTCCGTTTTCGTACAATGTTCCGGGAACATACAGGGTAAGCCTCACTGTGAACGAAGGGATGTATTCCATGACATCCCTGTGCAAGAACATTGTTGTGACCGCTTCACCAACGTTCACCCTGGGCAGTGATTTGTCGATCTGTCCGGGCGATCATCCTATTCTCGATGCCGGGTCCGGTTACAACAGTTACCTGTGGTCCACCGGCGCCACAACCCAGGCCATTACTGTCCTCTCAGTCGGGACCTATTCAGTTACGGTCACAAAATGGGGCTGTGAAGTTTCCGATGCCGTGAACGTAACATGGCTACCAGCCCCGGCCGTAAACCTGGGTCCAGACCAAACCATCTGCACCCCGCAAACGGCTACTTTTGACGCAGGAGCATGCACCGGATGCACTTACCAGTGGGACAATCTGACCACCATGACGATGAACATTGGTGCCGGTCAAACATATACTACGGGCACTCCTGGTCTTTATCGTGTGAACGTGACCGGCCAGAACGGATGCGCAGGAAAGGATACGATACAGCTGTTTGCAGGAACACCGGCTGTCGTTACCTCCATCATCACGACCGGCAACACCACCGTTTGTGCAGGAACGCCGGTAACCTTTATTGCATCCGGGAACCCAACCGGCACTTCGCCATCCTGGCAATGGAAGGTAAATGGTGTCAATACCGGAACTGGCGGACAGGTATTCACCTACACGCCGTCCAACGGTGACTGCATCACCTGTGTTCTAACCTCCAACGCTCTTTGTGTGACCAGCAACCCGGCTACCTCTAATCAGATATGCATGACAGTAAACCAACTTCATCCTGTCAGTCTGACCATTTCTTCAACGTCAACCCATACATGTGCAGGTGTGCCTGTCACTTTCAATGCTTTTCCTACCAATCCAGGCAATAATCCGGTCTATCTCTGGAAGGTCAACGGAGTAACTGCAGGAACCAATAACCAGGTATTTACTTATACGCCCGCCAATGGGGATTGCATAACCTGTCTGCTGACCTCAGATATCAGTTGCCCGACCGGCAACCCAGCCATGTCAAACTCCATATGTATGACGGTTGATCAGCCGCTGCCAGTCAATGTAACGGTTACCACTCCGCAAACAACGGTCTGTGCGGGAATATCGGTCTCCTTTACCGCCAATCCTACCCACGGAGGATCTCTGCCCGGTTATCAATGGAAAGTGAACACTGTCAATGTCAGCAGTGCAACCAGTTCAACCTATACCTATGTGCCGTTGAATGGAGATGTTGTGACCTGCCAGCTAACCTCTTCCGACAACTGTGTTACCGGAAATCCGGCTATGAGTCCTCAGGTAACCATGACGGTCAACCAGAACTTTGAAGTGACCGTTTCGATCTCGGCGTCATCAAATCCTTTTTGTGCTGGCAGCCAGGTGACATTTACGGCTATTCCTGACCATGGCGGCCTTTTCCCTGGTTATCAGTGGAAGGTCAACGGTGGCAATGCAGGGACAAACAGCCCATCGTTCTCCTACTCACCGGCCAGCGGCGACCAGGTATCCTGCCTCCTGACTTCCTCGGCCTCCTGTATAACCGGCAACCCGGCCATATCAAACATCATCACCATGACCGTCAACACCAACCTGCCGGCCGGGGTGTCCATTTCAACACTGACCAACCCGTACTGCCCGGGTACATCAGTCACCATCACGGCAACGCCTACAAACGGCGGACTCACTCCGGTCTATCAATGGAAACTTAACGGTGCAAATGCAGGAACAAACTTATACACTTTCACCTTTAACCCTGCTGCCGGCGACAGTGTGTGCTGTATAATGACCTCGAACCTGAACTGCGTCACCGGCAACCCGGCCAGTTCAGCAAAGATCATCATGACCGAACGGGTAGCCCCGAATGTTACGTTCACCAGTTGTTTCGACACGGTAACTATCCTGGGTGCCCAGCCGTTCGCACTTCATGGAGGATTGCCCCTGGGCGGTCAGTACAGCGGTCCCGGGGTAAACACCGGGATTTTTACACCTTCCATTGCCGGAACCGGTCTAAAAACGATCACCTATGGTTACGCCAATGTTTATACCTGTCTTGCGACTAAAACAAAAACCATCCTGGTTCAGCCTAACCCATCTTTCTCTTGCGGCAACAACATGACCGACATCCGGGATAACAAAGTTTACCCAACCGTTCAAATAGGTTCGCAATGCTGGATGGCTTCAAATTTAGATTTCGGCGTTACCATATCTGATTTACTGCCGCAAACTGACAACTGCCTTAACGAAAAATACACCCGTAATTCGTCATTCGTCATTGGTAATTCCTTCTACCAGTGGGACGAACTCATGCGCTACCAAACCTCTCCCGGCTCACAGGGCCTTTGTCCTCCGGGCTGGCACATTCCTTCTGCTGCCGAATGGAATATACTGCTCTCCTTTTATTCCGGTGCAGGCCAGGCAGGAGGGTATCTCAAGGACTCATTACTTGTAAACGGATTTCATTCATATCAGCAAGGATTTCTGTACCTGAACAACACATGGGCCTTCACAACCGGGCTGGATGCGGGAGCGATGTACTGGACCTCGACTTCTTCGGGGACTGAACATGCGGTGGCCAGGGGGTTGAATGATTACAACCCGAGCGTATCGATGTACCCGTCATCCAGGCAAAATGCTTTTGGGGTGAGGTGTGTGAAGGATGGTTTATAACAAGAAAAGTGAATAAACGAGTCGGCATATGGTTTTTCATCCTTTTGGTCCTGGCATTCTGCCAAGGCCCATTACCGGCTTATTCTCAAAGAGAGTTTAACAATTGGTACTTCGGTAAACACGCTGGGGTATCCTTTAATTCCGGCAATCCGGTTGCGTTAACAAATTGTGCAACGTCATTTGCTGAAAAGTATTGTCCTTTTTCTGTATCAGACTCTTCCGGGAACCTGTTATTTTATGCCGGTATTTACTTTGAATCTGAAAATCTGCAAGGAACAGTTTATGACAAGAGCCATTTAGTCATGCCCAATGGACATTATTTATATACGGGATGGGATACAAAGCAAAATTATTTGGCCGTTCAAAAGCTTAATGATGACAGTTCATATTTCCTTTTCGCTATGGATGAAGGATATACTCTAAACTACACCAATCCCAAAGGACTGACCTATTCAGTCGTTGATTTACGGTTGAATGGTGGTTATGGCGATATAGTTCCTGGTCAGAAGAGCATTCAGGTGCCGGGGGCAGAACAAACAAATTATATGTTGTCATGTACCCGTCATAAAAACAACCATGATGTTTGGGTTACTGTCAGGAAATATGTAAACAGCAATTCATATTTGACCTATTTGATTACCGCAGCCGGGATTAACACAGTACCAGTAGTTTCATCCAGCCTTTTCAATTTGGTTTATCCCTATAATCTTTTTTACTCATCAATGATCAGGTTTTCACCTGACGGTACAAAACTCGTTTGCCTTTATAGTGATAGTCTGGAGTATTGTCAGTTTAATAATTTATCTGGAGCCATAACTCCAATGTTTAAAATCCACACTTTTGGTTCCCAAAGTCCCAATGCCGAATTTTCAGTGAATGGTAAATATTTATACATTTTCACCCATGAAAATAATGGAAGTATCCATCAATATGATGCAACCAAAACTGACTCATTGCAATTTATCCAAAGCAAAATTCTGATTTCCACAATATCAATGACCGAGGCCTGGCTTCAGCGGGGACCCGACGATAAAATTTATGTCACTGAACTAATGAAAGATTCTTTAGCTGTTATTCAGAATCCAACTATGAATGGTACTGGATGCAATTATCAAAGAAACGCTGTTTTTTTAGGAGCAGGGAATCATTGTAACCAAGGCTTACCGCAATTCCTTCAAAGATATTATGTATATTTTCATCATTCAAACATGTTATGTGCGGGTGATACAGTAAGTTATAATTCCTCCATATGGCCACCTCCCGATTCCATACAGTGGAACTTCGGTGATCCGGCTTCGGGCCCGGCCAATTTTTCGACGGTTGCAAACCCGACACACAGCTATTCGTCTCCTGGAAATTATACGGTTGAACTCTATGTGAGGCACAATGACAACAGGACTGATACTACCTGGCAAACAATCACCATTCAGTCGGCGCCACAACCAGTACTTGGCCCCGATAAGACCATCCTGCAGGGTAACTCAGTAACCTTTGATGCCGGATTTTGCTCCGGGTGCACTTACCAGTGGTCAAATCTTACCCTGGGAAATCCAAACATCGGAACAGGTCAGACTTACACCACCGGGGTGGCAGGGATTTTTATGGTCAGTGTTACCAACCCGAATGGATGTACAGGGAGAGATACTGTTCAGTTGACGGTCATCCCACCTAACCCTGTGAGCCAGGTTCCTTATGAATTTTGGTTCGCAGCTCCGTCCGTTACAAATCACACCATCCCTCCAAGCCCATTGAATTACACCAACCTTAATCAGCCTGTTCGGCTGTATATTTCTACAATAGAAGGGCCGGCTGCCATCAGAGTTGATCAGCCTGCAAACCCTGCATTTATCCCTATCTCCCTGACCGCAGCCAATAATACATCCACTGAAGTCAACCTGACACCCTTCATTGATTTAATTGAGAACACTCCGGCAAATACAGTATTAAACAGGGGTTTAAGGATTAGCTCAGATAAAAGAATTAATGTTATTTATGAGGTTCAATCACTGGATAATGCAGCGACCTATACGTTGACCGGGAAAAATTCCCTCGGGTACGAATTTATTATTCCTGCTCAAAGTCATATGAATAATTACACATATAGTGATCCCCCTGCAAGAAATGCATTTGATGTCGTGGCAACGGAAGATTCCACGATAATTCAGGTCGTTCCAAGGAAAGCGATTATCGGGCATGTCGCGTTAGATACGTTCGCTGTCGTGCTGAACCGGGGCCAGACCTGGAGTGGGAGGGCTTCTGCGGGAGATTCAACAAGTCATCTGGGAGGATCATTCGTATTATCAAACAAACCCATTGCGGTTACAATAACTGATGATGCCATTTATGATCAGTCAACAGGTGAGAATTCCTGGGATATCACGGGCGATCAGTTATATCCTAGAAACCTGTGCGGCACTGAATTTATCCTGACAAATTATGAATATCCTAAACTTCTTGCCTATGCCTTTGAGGATCATACTACAGTCACCCTTGTCGACTCCACAAACATAATAACACATACCATTAACCGTGGCGAATCAGCTGAATTTACGCTTGATGAAAGCATTGTCCTGCCATTCGGTATCAGCGGTCATCTGTATTCCGACAAGCCCATCTTTTTGTATGAACTCGCCCAGCAAGTCTTCCCTGCAGCCGCTTCCTTTAAGTCAGCTGCTGCGGTGGTCCCGCCAATAACCTGTACGGGGTCAAAAAAGGTGATTTTGACCCGGACACCTCCGGGTGGTGTGGGGTCCTTTAACGATTTTCGCTTCACAATTGTAACGAAAAACGGGAACCAGGGAAATATTCAGATCCAGCCAAACTGGTTCCTGACTCCATTTTACAAGGTTCCTGGCACGAACGGAGCCTATGTTTATAAATATTGTGATATAAACAGTAATGGAGGTTTGCTTTATAACGACTTCATTGTAACCAGCACCGGGGGAAGATTCCAGGTGTCGACAGCATCATACTCAAGTACCATTACTCTGCCCATCTCAGGTCTTTTTGAGAAGTTTGCCTTCCTTTCCGATTACAGTAAATTATTCCTTGGACCAGATCGGTCAATGTGCCCGGGCGACAGTATTTTGCTTGATGCAGGGAGTGGCAAAACTTCATATTTATGGAATACAGGCAACACCTCACCGACAATTTGGGTTAAGACAGCCGGAACTTATTGGGTTTCAACCACCGAACCCGATTGCCAGCTCAGCGATACTATCGTGATCTCCTATTATCCCCATACTCCGGTAAACCTTGGACAGAACAGAACGATATGCCAGGGAGACAGTACCCTGTTAAATGCCGGGTCCGGACGATCATGGTATCTATGGAACACTGGTGAAACTACCCAAACTATCTGGGTGAAAAATCCAGGACAATATTGGGTTTGGGTCCCGGATGTTTATTGTAATATTTCAGATACTGTTCTGGTAGCGTCAACAGCAACTCCTATTGTGACCAATAATCAACCCTTATCGAAAACAGTTTGCCCGGGAGAGCCAACGAATATAACCTTAACCGGCAATTTACCCGGGGTGATGTTTCATTGGATTGCTACCCTGACAAGTGGTAACATTTCAGGATTTTCAGCTGATTCAGGATTGGTGATCAACCAAATCCTCATTAATAACGGTGCAACTGCCGGGGTGGTTACTTATCACATCACTCCAAAAATCGGGGATTGTGCCGGTACCGCAGTAGATTATACAGTGTCCGTAAATGTTGGCAACCAGGTGTATGTAGCGATTAATGCTTCCGGCAATACCGTTTGTGCAGGAACGCCGGTAACCTTTACTGCATCCGGGAACCCGACCGGAACCTCGCCATCCTGGCAATGGAAAGTAAACGGTGTCAACACCGGAACGGGAGGACAGGTGTTCACCTACACGCCGGCCAACGGCGATTGCATCACCTGTGTATTGACCTCGAACGCTCTTTGCGTGACCAGCAACCCGGCCACATCCAACCAAATCTGCATGACGGTTAACCAGCTTAACCCTGTCAACCTGACTATATCCTCAACATCGACTCATACCTGTGCGGGCACACCTGTGACATTTAACGCTTTCCCGACAAATCCGGGTAATAATCCGGTCTATCAATGGAAGGTCAACGGAACAATTGCAGGATCGAACAGCCAGATATTTACATACATGCCGATTAATGGTGATTGCATCACTTGTCAGCTAACCTCCGATATCAGTTGCCCAACCGGGAATCCGGCCTTGTCCAACACGATCTGCATGATCGTCGATCAACCGCTGCCGGTAAGCGTAACGGTTACCACTCCGGTAATGACGGTTTGCGAAGGCACTTCGGTCACCTTTACTGCCAATCCTACCCATGGAGGAACACTGCCCGGTTACCAATGGAAAGTGAATACCGCCAATATTGCCGGTGCGACCAATTCAACTTATACCTATGTACCGACGAACGGAGATGTGGTAACCTGCAAGCTAACCTCTTCCGACAACTGTGTTACCGGAAATCCGGCGATAAGTCCCCCGGTAACTATGACGGTCAGCCAGAACTTTGTAGTAACCATTTCGATCTCGGCTTCATCAAATCCTTTCTGTGCAGGCAGCCAGGTAACCTTTACATCGAATGCAGGCAATGCAGGAGGCTCACCGGGATACCAATGGAAGGTGAATGGAATTAACGCAACCAATGCAACCAATGCAAGCTATGCCTATGCCCCGGCCAACGGCGACCAGGTATCCTGCATCCTGAATTCATCGGCATCCTGTATAACCGGCAACCCGGCCTTGTCAAACATCATCACTATGATGGTAAACACCAACATGCCGGCAGGGGTTTCCATTTCAACGTTGACCAACCCGTTTTGCCCGGGAACATCGGTCACCATCACGGCAGTGCCTACCAACGGCGGACTTGCGCCAGTCTATCAATGGAAACTTAACGGTGCCAATGCCGGTACAAACCTACCCACCTTCACGTTTAATCCTGCTGCTGGCGACAGTGTTCGCTGTGTCATGACCTCTAACCTGAATTGTGTGACCGGCAACCCGGCCAGTTCCACCAGGATCATCATGAGTGAACGGGCAGCGCCGAATGTGACGTTTACCAGTTGTTTCGATACGGTAACCTTTCTAAGCGCCCAACCATTCATTCTGCATGGAGGATTGCCCCTTGGTGGCCAGTATAGCGGTCCCGGGGTAAACACCGGGATTTTTACCCCTTCCGTTGCCGGAATCGGGCTCAAAACCATCACCTATGGTTACTCGAACGTATATACCTGCCTTGCGACGAAAACAAAAACCATCCTGGTTCAGCCCAATCCGTCTTTCACTTGTGGAAACAATCTAACTGACATCAGGGATAACAAAATTTACCCGACTGTCCAAATCGGCTCCCAATGCTGGATGGCTGCAAATTTAGATTTCGGAATTCAGATTCCAGATGGAACACCTCAAACTGACAATTGCACGCCTGAGAAGTACTTACGTCCCACGTCCTTCGTCCCACGTCCCACGTTCTACCAGTGGGACGAGCTGATGCGCTACCAAACCTCTCCCGGCGCCCAAGGGCTTTGTCCTCCGGGCTGGCACATTCCATCTGCTTCCGAATGGAACGTTCTACTCAATTTTTACCCGGGTGCAGGACAGGCAGGCGGGTATCTCAAGGATTCCTTACTTGTAAGCGGATTCCATTCATACCAGCATGGCTTTCTCTACCTGAACAACACCTGGGCATTCACATCCGGGCTGGATGCGGGGGCGATGTACTGGACCTCGACTACATCGGGAGCAGATCGGGCCGTGGCCAGGGGGTTGAATATTTTTAATCCGAGTGTGTCAATGTACCCGTCATCCAGGCAAAATGCGTTTGGAGTGAGGTGCTTGCGTGACTGATTTTAATATAGTTATTGTTGATCGTCAAAATGGCAAATAAACTGCGGCTGCTTGTTTTCATCCTGTTTTCATTATTTTCCTCCGGTTGCCTGGCCGAAGGGACTAAACAGCTCAAGCCGGATTCCACATTACCATGCAACCTCTGGGCCCAGAACGGGCCCGGTTGGTCATGTTTTGGCACTGAAATCTGCGATGACGACCACAGTCTGTTTGTTCACATCCGCCACGCAGGAGAGAAAGTTTTTATGGGGTTCCTTGCCCCGAATATGGCCAGTCTTAATTTCAAGATCAAGCTCAATGGAGTGGTCATAACCACAAAGACGATCCTTGCCAGCTATGGCTCACCGGGTTACATCCAATATTATTCCCAGGCGGTGGCAGGTCCGGGTATTATGGACCCGCATGGCTATCCTGCAGTCACTTTTACTCCGCCGGGCCCGGGCGATTACCGGTTCGATTTTATTGTCAATGCCCCATCCTCCATTCATTTGGCACTTTTCGACATTACCGTGGCCGATACCACCAAACTGCCATTAACACCCATCAATGGCCGTCTCTGGTCGAAAGACTGGAGTTTCGAAGCTTACAACCCCTTTCTGGGCACGATGTATATCCTTACCTCGGATTCCATTGTCACCTCGGTCAATTTCAACCGGCTGGAGGGCTACCTGTTCGACGTAACCAGCACCCGGAACGGGTGCTTCCCATCCCCGGCGCCCTGGAGTACAAGCTGCCTTTCCTTACCGGGAAATTTCCATTACCCGGAGTACAAGATCTTTTTAAACAACCCCGATTCGATTGAATACCCGACCGGAACGCTGGGCGTGATCCTCGGCGACACGGTGAAGGTAAGCCGATCGTGCAACGGCACGTTCAATTTCACATTTGCGGTGAATAAATCGGGAATTGTGAAACTGAACATCGAGCCAAACCTGGCGCCGGGAATCCAGGGGGAAGACCTAACCCTCAACTATAATGTTCAGCCAGGCATAAACACGATCTTATGGGATGGCAAAAATGGCTGGGGAAACCCTGTGCCCTGCGGTGACAGCGTTCAGGTCACCATCAATTATGTCAATGGCCTGACAAACCTGGCGTTGTATGATGTAGAGAACCATCCGAAGGGGTTCATCATACAATCAGTCCGTCCAGCAGGACCGCCGATTACCAGCTACTGGAACGATACCCTCCTGGCTGCCCTGGGCGGGTTGGCTCAACTGACGGGTTGCAATTATACCCTCCCCGATATAGGCTGTCATTCCTGGATTGGAGACGCTTTCTCCGGGCTTGGAAATAATAACACAGTCAACACCTGGTGGTACGCATCGAGCAGCCTTCTGAACCTGGGGCGGTTCAGCATAGCATGTGTGCCGCATACGCCCCAGGATATCACCGGGCCAACATCCTTTTGTGCGAGTGCCATTGCAACCTATACCACCGTTCCTGACCCGGTTCCCGGAACCGATCGCCTGGGATACGAATGGGTATTAACGGATGTCGGTACAGGTGCCGTCCTCTTTGACTCCGTCAACATCGGCCCGTCTGTGAAAATTCATTTTTCCCAATTTCCCCCCGGACCTAAACGGCTTAAAGTGAGAGGTCGCAGTTCCAAGTGCGGTTTAGGCCCTTTTGGCCCGGGAACGGCCGGTGAAGGAATCCTGATCAGTCCCGAATTGACGACGCAGATCAACAATACGAATAAGGAGTTTACCATGTGCTCGGGCGGCACCACGAGCATTGCGCTGACGGCTTCCCTAACCGGCACTACTTATTCCTATACAGCCAGTGCCTCCTCGTCATCGACCACAGGGTATGCGCCGGGCAACCAGAATCCCATCAGCCAGATCCTGGTCAATTCAGGCAACATGTCGGACACGGTATTTTATCATGTAGTGCCTTATCTTGCTCCCTGTCCGGGGGATACAGAAACTTTTGCCGTGGTGGTCAATCCGTTGGGATTAATGAATTTTATCATCTCAGCATCAGCCAATCCACTCTGCACGGGCCTGGCCGATACATTTTCAGTCGCTACCCTCATTGGCGGGCCCCTTGCTTCGTATCAGTGGCATGTTAATGGAATGTCAACCGGACCTGATGCGCCTGTATTCATCTATACCCCGGTCAATGGCGACACTGTGCAGTGCATCATCACATCCTCCGAATTCTGCACGGCCGGAAAGGTTGCCTACAGCCAGAAGATCATTGTGAACTTGTTGCCGTTGCTGCCCGTGACGGTTTCCATCACCCCATCTGCTGATCCTGTATGCAAAGGTGATCCCGTAACGTTTTCGGCTACACCTTCAAACGGGGGGACGCTTCCATCCTACCAATGGTCTC
>SESG01030992.1_pt1 | contig 12682 bp, 6 predicted proteins | sample 3171421 | NCBI WGS metagenome assembly SESG01 (sample SAMN10866946, study PRJNA518727) | freshwater metagenome | biome: subpolar coniferous forest; feature: holomictic lake; material: water; isolation source: holomictic Lake 227, 6 m and 8 m depth | place: Canada: near Kenora, Ontario | collected... | reverse complement strand
CCTTCGACCTTCGACCTTCGACCTTCGACCTTCGACCTTCGACCTTCGGATTTGACTGATGGCCCCAAACTTTAGGTGAATACGCGCTGTTGGCATGGGGAGAATAGTCTGGTAGCGTGGGGGCAGTTCAAAGGCACTCGACCGGCGATTGGTTTGCTGGAAAAGGGCCAATTGATCGTTAATTACATGAGCCCAAAAGTCCAATCGTCGCAGCCGAATCCCCCGGCAGAGCCGCCCGTTGCCGCGGCGGCCTGCACCAACCGGCAGCGGTTCCTAAACGCCTGTCTCTGTCGTCCGACGGACCGGCCTCCCATCTGGCTGATGCGCCAGGCCGGGCGGGCGTTGCCGGAATACCGCGCGCTGAAAGAGAAATACACATTCCTCGAATTGGTGCAGAGTCCCGAACTGGCCACCGAGGTGACGCTCCAGCCGATACGGCGGTTTGATTTCGACGCTGCTATTCTGTTCTCGGACATCCTCGTAATTGCGGAAGGCTTGGGTCAGCGCTACCAGTTTCGCGATGGGCGCGGCATCGAGATGGAGTTTCTGCTCAACTCGGCGGCAGACGTGGACCGTTTGCAGGTGGCGGCGGTGACGGAGCGGCTGCAATACGTGGCCAAAGCCCTGCCGCTCATTAAGTCGGCGCTCGCCGGTCGCACCGCGCTGATCGGGTTTGCCGGCTCACCCTGGACGCTGGCGAATTTCATGGTCGAAGGTGGCGGCGTCAAAGAGTACACCAAGGCCAAGGCGCTCTTTTATTCCGATCCGCTGCTGTTCACGCGGCTGATGGAGAAACTGACGCAAGCGGTGACGAACTTTCTCCAACTGCAGATTGATGCCGGGGCCGATGCGGTCCAGCTTTTTGATAGCCTCGGCGGTGTTTTATCCGATGGCGACTTTGGCCGGGCCTCGGGGTGCTGGCTGAAGCAGATTGTGACCGCTTTGAAAGGGCAGGTGCCGGTCATCGTGTTCTCCAAAGGGACGCACGGGAACTGGGATGACCTGGTGGACACGGGTGCCCAGGTGTTGGGCGTGGATTGGAATGTGCGCCTGGCGGATGTGCGCGCGCGGCTCCCGGAGCGGGTGGGCGTGCAGGGTAATCTTGACCCGTTCCTGCTTTGCACTACGCCCGAAGCGGTGGCCGCCGGGGCGGGCCGAATTCTGCGAGAAATGCAGGGGCGGCCGGGCCATATCTTTAACCTGGGCCACGGTGTGCCGCCGAACTCCAAGCTGGAGAATATCGAGAGCCTGGTGAGTGCAGTGCGAAATTTCAAATGAGCATGCTGAAAGTCGATCTTGAGCTGGTGAAGAAGTACAACGTGCCGGGGCCGCGCTACACGTCGTATCCGCCGGCCACGCATTTCACCAACGAGATAGCTCCCGAGGTCTTCATCGACCAGATCAGGACCAACAACCAGACTGACCGCGACCTATCCCTCTACTTCCATCTGCCCTTCTGCTACTCGCTCTGCTGGTTTTGCGGCTGCACGACGGTGATCACCGCCGACCAGAAGAAGAGCGGCGAGTACGTGAAATACCTGGAGCGGGAGATGGACCTCATGAAGGCTCTCCTGAATTCGAAGCGCAAGGTCGTGCAGCTCCACTTTGGCGGGGGGTCGCCGACCTTCACGCTGCCGGACGAAATTCGGCGGCTGGGGGAGGTCATTCATTCGCGTTTCACGCTCGCGCCGGAGGTCGAGGCGGGCGTGGAAGTGGACCCGCGCCGCCTGACGCGCGACCACCTGGTGGCGTTGCGCGAAGTCGGCTTCAATCGCGGCTCAATGGGGGTGCAGGACAATGATCCGGTGGTGCAGAAAGCCGTGCATCGCATCCAGCCTTTCGAGATGACCAGGCAGGTCGTCGATTGGATGCGTGAGGTGGGCTTTCAGTCGGTGAACATCGACCTGATCTACGGACTTCCCTACCAGACCCCGAAATCCTTTGCCCACACTCTCGATGAGGTCCTTTCGATCAAGCCGGACCGGTTTGCGGTTTTCAACTATGCCCATGTGCCCTGGATGAAGCCGGCACAGAAGATATTGAAACCCGAGATTCTGCCGTCCCCGGAAACCAAGCTGGAGCTGCTCAAGCTGACCATCGAGCGGCTGACTTCGGAAGGCTACGTGTATATCGGCATGGACCACTTTGCACGCGCGGGCGACGAACTGGCCGTGGCGCAGCGACAGAAGACCTTGCAGCGCAATTTTCAGGGCTACAGCACGCGCGGCGGGGCGGATATTTGCGCATTCGGCATGTCGTCCATCTCGCAGGCGGAAGGCTTCTATTGGCAGAACCTGAAGGAACTGCCAGCTTACTACGGGGCGCTGGATGCCGGCAAGCTGCCCTTGCACCGTGGCTACGTCATGACCGCCGAGGACAAGATCCGCCGCACCACGATTATGCGCCTGATGTGTGACCTCGGTCTGGATTACGACGACATGTCGAAGCGGCTCGCGCTCAACTTCAAGGAGCACTTCGCCTGCGAAATTGAGTCATTGCATGACATGGAGTCCGACGGGTTGCTGGTGAAGACGCCGGTGGGTCTGATCGTGACCGATCTGGGGCGACTGCTGATTCGGAACATCGCGATGCGCTTCGACGCTTACGCCGGTGTGCGAAAGGAGAACCGATTTTCCCGGACAATATGAAATCTGTGGCAATCATTGGGGCTGGCATTACGGGCCTGACCGCTGCTTTTTACCTGAAGCGCAGCGGCGTGCCGGTCACCGTCTATGAGTCTGGCGACCGGGTCGGGGGCGCGATCCAGTCAATTCGGGCTGAGGGCTACCTGGCTGAGTTTGGGCCGAATACCATCCTGGAGACTTCTCCCAAAGTAACCCAACTGGTGCGCGACGCGGGCTTGGCGTCGCGGCGGCTGGATCCGGATCCCAAGGCCGGCGCGCGCTATGTGGTGCGCTACCAGCGTCCCATCGAGATGCCGGGCTCGCCGTTGGGGTTCTTGACGACCAACCTTTTCACATTGCGAGCCAAGCTGGCGGTGCTGCGCGAGCCCTTTGTGGCAGCGCGCCGCGATGGCAAGGAAGAGAGTGTGGCGGAGTTTGTGGTGCGCCGCCTCGGGCAGGAATTTCTCGACCACGCCATCGATGCGTTGGTGGCCGGGGTGTACGCCGGCGACCCTTACAAGTTGTCCGTGCCGCAGGCCTTCCCGAAGTTGGGGCAGCTTGAGGCGCGGTACGGTTCGTTGATCAAGGGCCAGATCTTTGGCGCCCGGGAGCGGAAGCGGCGCGGCGAAGTCGCCAAAGACCGCGCTGCAAAGTTCTCGTTCGACGAAGGCTTGCAGGTGTTGCCGGAGACGTTGCGTGAGCGCCTCGGCGAGGCCGTGCGCTTGAACACGACCGTTACCCGTCTCACCCAAACCTCCGAGGGCTGGTCGCTCGACGTGCGCGAGCGCGGCCAGCTATCGCGTGTTGAGCACAGCGCGGTGATTTATGCGGGCACGGCCTTCAAGCTGGCGGAGTTGGAGGTGCAGTCGGCCATGCCGCTGCGCTTCGCGACGTTCGCCGAGATTCGCTACCCGCCGGTGGCCAGTGTCGTTCTGGGGTTTCGTCGCGAGGATGTGGCGCACCCGTGCATGGGGTTCGGCATGCTGATCCCGCGAGTGGAGGGCTTCAAGATCCTCGGCACCATCTTCTCCTCGGCGCTGTTTCCCAACCGCGCGCCCGCGGGACATCTGACGCTGACCAGCTATGTCGGTGGTGAGCGATACCCGGAACTGGCGTCGCAGTCGCCGGAAAAACTGTTCGCGTTGACGTGCGAAGACCTGCGCGTGCTGTTGGGCGTGAAGGGCAAGCCGACCTTCCAGCACTGTGTGTATTATCCCAAGGCGATCCCGCAGTATAACGTGGGCTACGGCCGTTACCGCGAGCAGATGGCGGACATCGAGAAGAAGGCGCTGGGGCTGTTCTTCGCCGGCCACTACCGCGACGGCATTTCGTTGAGCGATACGATTGTCTCCGCCGGCAACGTGGCGGACAGGGTAGGGGGGTATTTGAGATCAGCGCCCGTCCGCCAACGCGAGGACGGGGTTCCGGTCTGAGCCGGCAAAATGAACAAGGGAGTCCTACTGGTTAACCTCGGTTCGCCGGACTCGCCCTCGGTGGCGGACGTGCGACGCTATCTGCGTGAGTTCCTGATGGACGGATATGTCCTCGATGTGAACTGGCTGCTGCGCTTCTGCATCGTACACTTTGCCATCCTGCCTTTTCGACCGAAGCAATCCGCCGAAGCCTACCACAAGATTTGGACGCCGGCGGGCTCTCCGCTCGTGGTCACGAGCCGAAACGTGCAGGCCAAGCTCCAGCCGCGGGTCAGCGTGCCGGTCGAGCTGGCCATGCGTTATCAGAACCCATCCATCTCGCAGGCAGTGCGCAACCTCGCGCAGAAGCAGGTGGAGGAAGTGCTGCTTGTTCCCTTGTTCCCGCATTATGCGATGTCGAGCTTCGAGACGGCGGTGGAGCGGGTGAAGGAAGTGGCCGCCGCGATCTCCCCGCAAATGCGGCTGAAGGTGCAGCCACCTTGCTTTGAGGACCCGGACTACATTACGGCGCTGGTGGGCAGCGCGCAGGAATATCTCCAGCGGGGCTACGACCATTTGTTGTTCAGCTTCCACGGCCTGCCGGAGCGTCACCTGCGCAAGTCCGATACCACCGGGCACCATTGCCTGGGAGCGGAGAACTGTTGCGCGACTGACAGCCCGGCGCATGCGACATGTTACCGGGCTCAGTGTTTCAGGACGGTGGCCGCCTTCGTAAAGCAGGCCGGCGTGCCGGAAGGCAAATACTCAATCGCTTTTCAGTCCCGGCTGGGTCGTGATCCCTGGCTCAAGCCGTACACGGACTTTGAGTTTCCCCGGCTGGCGCAGAACGGCGTCAGGAAGCTGCTGGTGATGTGCCCCGCGTTTGTATCCGATTGCCTGGAGACGGTCGAGGAAATCGGCCTGCGTGGGAGGGAGACTTTTCTTCAAGCTGGCGGGGCTGAGTTTGCCCTGATTCCCTGTTTGAACGAGCATCCGCTTTGGCTGGAGGCGCTGGAGAAGATGGTGGGCCGGTTCCTCCAGGCGCCCTAAAGGGCCCGGCGCGGACCGAAAGCGCTGAAATAGCCGATCGGCAATAGCCAATTGCCAAGGGCTGGCGCTCAGGATCAGTCGCCAGCAGGCAGTCTGGTTATGGGCTACTCTTCCGGGCCCAACTCGCCTCGGGCGGCACGAGCTTCGGGCGAGGTGTAAAGCGGATGGTTGGGTTTGAGGCTGCGCAGGAAGTTCTCCCGAAAGTTGCGGGCCTTATCCGCCAGCTCGCGCCGTTGTCGGTCCGGGGCGGCAAGGTGACGCTTACCCTGCACGGGCGAACCTTCGATGGAGCCAGTCCAAGCCGTCAGTTGTCGGGCGCAAGATTCCGCCAGCGAGCGGATTTCCTGCAAGTGCCGGAGGTGTGGCTTGAGCCTCGGCCGGTCCTTGATGACGGCCATCATTGAGCGCCTCGCCTCCCGAGCCACGGGCGATGGCGAGAAAGGAGAGTAACTCGTTGGTCGTCACGCGCTCGAATCCCTCGGCGATATTGTTGGAAACCGACAACGCCGCGCGGTCGAGTTGGTTGCGGAAGCCGGGTGTAAGCGGGACCCCGGGTTCTTCGAGCAGATCCAGCACGCGGTTGTAGAGTCGCGCTGCCTCTTTCCACACCGGGAGTTCTTCGAATTTGGTGTATTTGGACATGGGGTGATTCGTAGTTCAGGATTGGCGATTGGCGATTTCGCTCCAGATCATACGCCAGCCGTTACCCGTTTGAAAAGCCCTCTTGACTCTGCTCCGAGGATCGCCAGAGTCTCCACCGGCATTTCTATGAAAACCTTTGTACTCGCTTGCATGAGAACAGCACTACTGCCCGTCATTGTCTTTTCAGCGCTGACGATTCCGGCCCAACCATCTCTTGTTTCGGGCGCGTCTCAAGCCACTGAAAGTGGGGCCCTCACCGTGGAAGCGACAGCCTCGCAGCAACGCGATTGGCTATTCCAGGCGATGGGAGAGCCGCTTCCGCTGCGTATTGCCAGGGAGATCGACTGGTCCCGGCAGCTTGCGACGCGGCTCAGCCAGCAGCGGCCGTCGCCGGACTTCTCGGCGGAGCTGGCCCAGCTCGAGGCATTGCAGAAACGCCTCGGCGAACTGCAGCCTGCCGCGGCAGCAATACAGGCTCCGGTTCCACCACCAAGTTGGATCTGGTATCCGGAGGGTGACCCCACGAAGGACGCGCCGGCTGCCGTGCGTTTCTTCCGCGTGCGGTTCGAGATGCCGGCCGCCGCGCAATTGGCAGACTTGCGGTTCGCCGCTGACGATGCCTGCGAAGCTTACCTCAACGGTACCCGCGTCGGGGCGAACGATACCTGGCAGCGCGGGCTGTCCTTCCCGGTTGAGAAGCTTCTGAAGACCGGCGAAAACGTCCTGGCCGTGCGGGCGGAGAACCGGCCCGCCCCCAGCAAGAATCCTGCGGGGCTCATCTTGCGACTGGTCGCGACCACCGCCAATGGAGCGCAGGTTGCCGTAATCTCCGACGGCTCCTGGCGCACCGAGAACCAACCGCAGGCGCAATGGGAGCAGCCCGGCTTCGACGACTCAGGCTGGAAAGCGGCCGCCGTGATTGCGGCGCTGGGCCAGGGCCCGTGGGGGCGCGTCGGTGGCTTCTCGGACAAAGAATTAGAGGACCCGATCGCTGCTTACCTCAACGTCGATCCAGCCATCAAGGAGCTGTATTTTTCTGCGCGCCTTGTCAAGCGGCAGATCATGTTCAAGAACCCCGTGCTGGACTTTGCCCAGTTGCTGCTCATTGATCAGCCAATGCCGCAAGGGCCGGAGGTCATCCACGAGGCCATCCATCGAATGGGAAAGATGGCTGTGCCCGGCGGCCGGTTGTGTGTGCTCGATGGCCTGCATCCCGGTGGTAAAGTGCGGCAATTGGCCCCCGAGAAGCCGGGCAGTTTCTGGCGGCCCGAGTTGTCGTTCGACGCCCGTAAAGTCCTCTTCTGCTACAAACCCGCCGACCAGAAGAGTTTCCATCTCTATGAAATGAGCTTTGACGGAACCGGCCTCAAGCAACTCACCGACAGCGAATACGACGACGTTGACCCAATCTACCTGCCCGACGGCCACATTATCTTCACCACCACCCGCGGCAACTCATACGTGCGTTGCGGGCCGTTCATCTACTCCTACATACTGGCCCGCTGCGATGCGGACGGGCAGAACGTCTATCTCATCAGCTACAACGGTGAGCCGGACTTTGTGCCTGCGTTGTTGTCCGATGGCCGGATCATCTATTCCCGCTGGGAGTACTCCGACAAGCCGCTCTGGCGGCTCCAGAAGCTCTGGACCACCGGCCAGGATGGCACCGGGACGGCCCATTTTTGGGGCAATCAATCGGTTTGGCCCGATCATCTCTCCGAGCCGCGCCAGATCCCCGGCAGCAGCCGGGTGATGTTCTCCGGCGTGGGGCATCACGATTGGTGGTCGGGATCGATCGGGATAGTTGACCCAAGAAAAGGCCGTGACTACCCCTACGGCCTCACCAAAGTTACCGTCGATCTGCGCTGGCCGGAAGTGAGCGACCCGCCGGAGGTATTGCCGGAAGCCGCGGACTACCACGCCGCGGGCCGATACAGCGGCTACAAGACGGCCTATCCGCTCTCCGAGCAGGATTTCCTGGTTTCCGCTCGCGGCGAAGGAGGCAGGTTCCGGCTCTACCTCATGGACGTACACGGCAACCGGGAGCTGATCTACGAAGGCGCCCACCACGTATTGCATGCCATCCCCGTCCGGCCGCGGTCGGTGCCACCAGAGCAGCCGAACCGCGTTGCCTGGCCCGGCACTGGACCCGACCGCAAAGCCGCCGAACCAGGGGTCTTCTTCAGTGCCGACGTCTGCGAAGGCGTGCCCGAACTCCCGCGCGGAGCGGTCAAGTTCCTGCGGGTGTTTCAGTTGGACTACAAGACCTACTCGACCTGGAACAAGAGCTACCGTCACTCCGGCCCGGCGGTGTCAATCGTCCAGGAGGAGGGCGTGAAGCGGATACTTTCCGAGGTGCCCGTGGAGGCGGACGGCTCGGTCCATTTCAAAGCTCCCGCCGGCCGCGCGTTGTTCTTCCAGCTGCTGGATCAGGACCGCCGCTGCCTGCAGACGATGAGGAGCTTCACCGGCCTGATGCCGGGTGAGCAGCGGGGTTGCGTGGGTTGTCACGAGGGGCAAAGCGCCGCCCCGCCCCGGAAGGCCAGTATCGCTGCGGCGAGGTTGCCCACGGAGATTTCTCCGCCGCCCTGGGGGACCCAGAGCATCAGCTATGAGCGCTTCGCCCAACCGCTCCTGGACCGCTACTGCGTGGAATGTCATCAGGGCAGCAAAGGCTCAGCCGAACCGAACCTCGCGCTGCGGCCTGGGGTCAACGTTTTCAAGGAACCCTATCTGACGCTCGTGGGCCAGGCTGGTTGGCAAAACCCGGTCGCCGCCGGCGGTCCCGGCTACGGCATTGCCGGGGCTATCCCGGTCGAGAGCGGTTACGACCAGAATTCTCCCTCGGCCCTGGCCACGTTGCGGCCGATGCAGTATCTGTCTTACAAGAGCCGCCTCGTTGAGTTGTCGTCGAGCGGCAAGCATTACGGCGTGAAAGCCGATCCGCTGAGCCTGCATCGCCTCATGGCTTGGGTGGATGCCTGTTGTCCCTTCCTGGGAGAAGAGGAACTGCGCGCGCTGGGAGACCCGGATTTTGCTGGCATTGACCTGCTGCCGATCCGCCCGCGCGTGCAGACGGCCCCGGTGATAGAACGGCCTTGAGAGCCTACGTCGAAAACGTAGCAGCCGACGCAAGGAGGCTCAAATTTCCTTGGAAATCAGCCGCAATGGTATTGATTAGAGCCTCCTTACGTCGGCTGCCACAAGGTGTGGTATTGCCCAAACACGCTCTGAGATCCCATTCATCGAAGCGTGCCCGTTGTCCCGGAACCTAAGTCCAGTCCTATCTCTGGTATGAAGATGATGAGATCCGTATGTTGTGTCGTGGCCCTTACCACGATGTTCACCGCGCAGCTTCAGGCCGCCCGTTCGCACGTGCTGGCCAATGAGCATATCAGTGTCACGATCTCTGGCGACGGCAAGCTGGAATCTGTCGCTAACCTGCTCGCTGCGGAAACCTATTCATTCCGCTCCGATAGCTTTGCGCTGGATACCGACCTGGGCCAGTTCTCGAACCGCAACGTCCGACCGACCCGGGTAACTGCCGGCAAGAACCGTATTGTGTGCCACTACGAGTTCGGCCCTGGCGGCGCGAACAGTGCCAGCCGCATCAGCGCGGACCTGGTCTATACCCTGGCTGGTAATAACGGCTTCTTCCGCCGCACGCTCAGCATCTCCAACACCGGCCCCCTGCGCGTCAGGAACCTTGTCCTGGGGGAGACGTCCTACTCCTCACCGCCTGAGGAATCGGTCCACTACCTGACGTTTTGGATGGCGCCCACCGTCGAGTTTATCCGACACCGGAACGGCGGCCTCTTCACCGGCATCGAGAATCCATTCTACCAGGCCGACCTGGATGAGAAGCGTGTGGCCTTAAGCTTTCAGCCGGGGCTGATCCTGCGGGCGGGCGAAGGCTACGAGAGCGAGCCGCAATTCATGGGTGTTTACAGAAAATCGGGGGTCATGATCGAGGACAGCGGCCGGCCATTCCGCTACCCCAACGGCTCGGGCTATATCCCGATTGATCGCAACGAGAGCCGGGCCATGCGCGCTTTCGCACTCGATTATCTCGCCCCCGCGCAAAAACGATTGCTCAACATCAATTACCAGTTCTTTCACCCGCTGCCCCAGATGCCCGCCAACGACGCCGACAAGCTGTATTTCACCAAGGCCATTGACGCCTTCGCGGACATCGGCGGGGACATGATCATCTTCAACCCGCTCCATCGCTACACGAAGCCTGACGAGGGAAGGGACTATTGGAATGTGCTCCCGGACGAGCAAAACGCCACGGCGCGCCAGATTGCCGACTATGCGGTAGGCAAGGGCATTCCCTTCGGCTTCTACATGGGCTGCGCGGCGCACGGCGGGGAAGGGAACGCCGCCGGTTTGCCGTTCCGGCCGGACAAGCCGGACTGGAAGAAGATGGACGCGCAGGGCCGGCGTGCCCCCGACAATTGCCTCGCCGGCGATGACTTCTACGACTGGTGGTTCACGGTCCAGGACAACACCATCAGCCGGTACAAGCTGAGCAACTGGAGCTGGGATCCCAGCCGGGGCTCGGGGATGAACTGCTACGACGAAAAGCATGGCCACCTGGCGGGTCTGGGGGCCTACAAGGGCTGGCGCCGCTGCATGGAACTGGGGAAGCGCCTCAAGCAGAGCCACCCGGGACTTTTCATCCAGGCGTTCTACGGCACCAAGCAATTCGGCTTATGGGGGCTCAAGGATGTGGATGGGCACGAGGTCTATAACGAGCAAACCGCCTGCGTCTCCACCCACCACACCCAGATCAGTGATGACCGGCAGAACGCCGATGGGTTGCGGTTTCAAAACTACTGGTCAATGCGGTTCCGATTCCTGCCCACGGTCATGGGCCATTCCCTGGTGGGGCGCATGAGCGAGGGACCGTGGGACCGGGAGCTCGTCAAAGCCTGTGATTTCTACGGTTGGCAGTACAGCCTCATGTCGGCGCTGGCCATCAGCGGCTCGATCATGCCGGCGATCCTGCCGTACGAGAGCAGCCTCCTGCCCGGTTACCAGGAGTTCTATCACAAGTGGACGGCGTGGGCGAAAACCAACTTCGATTACGTGCAATACACGGAGCCTTTTGGCGAACAGGTCCAGGCCGGGGCCGTGGATGGCTACGCTCGGATCAAAGGCGACCACGGCTATATTTTCCTATTCAACGGCAATCCGCGCCCCTCGGAAAGCACCTTTGAAGTCGGAGACGAGATCAACCTGCAGGAAAAGGGCGTTTACGAGCTTGTGGAGCTCTATCCGGCGGAGGTTGGCATGATCGTGCTGGATAACGAGGGGCACTCGCGGTTTGCCCTGGGCCAAAAGGCGCGCCTGACCGTGCCGGCCAATTCCTGCCGGTTGCTGGAGCTAAGGCGCGCGGCGGAGGCCAAAGGGCCTGTGCTGGTTGGCATGGTCGGCCGGGTCGAGCTTGACGGGGATCGGTTGGACATCACGGGGGTGCGCGGGAAACCGGGGCAGGTTTGCTCTCTCGGGGTCCGTCTCGCCAAGCCGGCCTCCGTGAAGCGGATCACGGTCAATGGTGTCGAGCAGCCATTTGCCCGGGCTGACAAGGAAATCCGCCTGACCGTGCAGTTTGCGGGAGATGCCCATGTCCGGGAGCTGGACCACTGGACGAAGCCCGATGGCAGCGTCTTCAGTTTTCCCAATGATCAACGCCAGGACTCCCTGAACATCAGCGCGAAGTTCACCATCAACAAGGATGTCCCCGAACTCCTGGAAAAGGCCAAGCCAGGTAACTTTAGCGAAATGGACAGCCGGATAGCCGATTGGCAGACCCGCGGCAGCGTGTCGCCCTACCACAATTTCACCTGCTGCCGGCCAAACCGCCTGTGGCTGGTGATTCCATTTACCCTGCAGAAAGTCAGCGATGTCAAAGTCACCATCAACTCCAGGGAACTGGCCGGGCTGCTCAAACTCGATGGCAACGGCCACAGCTTCTACGCCGACATCACGGAGGTCGTAGGATATGGCGGCGATAATGAGATCAAGCTTTCCCTGCGGAACATGGAGAAGAATGAGTTCATGGGACCGTTCCTGATGTACCCCGATGAAGGACTGACGGGTGAGGTTCTCCCGAAACCAGGCAGCCCGGAGCCACGAGTGGTTTATACCGGATCGCTCATTCCCCGGGTGACGCCCCGCTACCTCGCTGGCGCAAAGCGCCCCGTGATTACCCAGGCGATGGTGACGGGAAACGTGACGCTCACCCGGCCAACCCAACTTCAGGTCTCGATTGATCTCCCCCCGGACAAAATCCGCGAGGTGAACTATACCGAATCCGGCTTCGCCTGGATGAGCATTTCCGGACTGGGCTACAACCAGGGACTCAAGTGCTGGACGGCTGATGTCCGGCCCGGACCGCGTGCCTCGATTCAGGAAAGCGAATACATCTATGTCTGGGCCGTGGGCACGAACGGGCTGCACAGCGACTATTGTCCGGTCAAGGTCGGCTGGGATTTCACGACCCGGTCTGCCTCGCCGAAGAAGGTGGCCGGGGCCATTGAGGCCGAGTCCCTGAAAGTCCAATCCGTGAGCCGGGGCCGGGTTGAGCCGCAGGACATGTCACCCTTCGGCAACCACTGGAGCGACGACAGCCAGATGGTCTGGTGGGGAGGATTGACCAATGGCGACCAGCTTGTTCTGGAAGTGCCGGTGGACAAAGCGGGCTCGTATGAACTGCAACTGCACCTGTCCAGGGCCGAGGACTATGGCATATTCAGTTTCCAGCTCGACGACGGACCTGAGAGCAAGGCAATTGACCTCTTCGAGCCAAAGCTACAACCGCCCATGCTCTTTAAGCTCAAGCCGGCGATGCTCACTCAAGGGAGCCACCGCCTCAAAATTCTATATCATGGGAAGCACCCTGATTCCAGAAACTCCCTGATTGGCATTGATTGCCTGGAGCTCAAGAGC
>SESG01011715.1_pt1 | contig 12683 bp, 14 predicted proteins | sample 3171421 | NCBI WGS metagenome assembly SESG01 (sample SAMN10866946, study PRJNA518727) | freshwater metagenome | biome: subpolar coniferous forest; feature: holomictic lake; material: water; isolation source: holomictic Lake 227, 6 m and 8 m depth | place: Canada: near Kenora, Ontario | collected... | reverse complement strand
CGCTTTAAAAATTGTCTTTGTAAAGTTGGCAAAGAATGGTAAATTTTCGCCAGATTGACTGGTGAGTCTGTAGCAAGTTTGCATTCGTTTCAATTTCAATGCAGACAAGCGTCCCTGACCAGGTATTGGAAAAAAGACCATGAGTTCGATGCCTCTCCTTTCTGTCTTGATATCAATGCCGGGTTTTGTCAACGTCCAACTCATTGGATATGGATTTTTTTTCCCTCCTCTACTTCCGGTTTAAAAAAGTCTGGAAAGCGGTTCGCCTCTACCTGGTAATTGCCGGTCCTGGTCTTGTCGTGATGATTGCCGACAATGATGCCGGCGGAATTACTACGTATGCGGCTACAGGCGCTAAATATGGTTATCACCTGATCTGGTTTTTGCTTCTCCTTATTCCCGTAGCTTACTATGTACAGGAAATGACGGTGAGGTTGGGAGCGGTAACAAAACGTGGTCATGCTGAAGCAATTTTTGAGAGTTTTGGCGCATTCTGGGGATGGTTTTCACTCCTCGATTTGATGATTGTCGACTGGCTGACGCTGGTCACTGAATTTGTGGGGATGACGGCGGCGTTAAGCATTTTCGGAGTGCCTGCCTGGCTAACCGTGATTCTCGTTGTCTTGCTCATGAGCATCATTGTTCTTAATGGTCGCTACTGGACCTGGGAGAAGATTGCACTTGGATTTTGCCTGCTAAACCTGATCTATATTCCAGCGGCATTCATGGTCAATCCTTCTCTTGCTGATATAGCCGGTCAGGGGCTTATCCCCAATTTCCCGGGAGGTCTTTCCAACGAGCTTTTTTTCCTGCTCATGGCCAATATCGGAACGACTATTGCCCCTTGGATGCTCTTTTTCCAGCAAAGCTCAGTCGTTGACAAGGGATTGCAGGAAAAAGATATCAAAATGGGCAAGCTTGATACTTTTATCGGCTCTATTATCACGGTTTCGATTGCGATTTTTATTGTGATTGTCACCGGGACGCTGTTGCATGGGGCTCCAATTGATGATGCGGCCACCGCTGCCAGAATGCTGATGAAAACGAACCACTATATTGGGGCGTTCATGGCAATAGGGCTCTTTGATGCTGGTCTGCTTGGAGCAATCTGTATATCGCTCGCAAGTTCCTGGGCCTTTGGTGAGATTTTCGGATGGGCGCATTCACTCAACACCAAGGTTAAGGAAGCTCCCTGGTTTTATATCTCCTTTTTCTTTACCCTTGCTACAGCCGGTGTTGTTCCCCTTATACCTGGAGCTCCGCTCGTACTCATTACCCTCTTTGTTCAGGTTGTTGCGGTCACGCTTCTGCCTGCTGCGCTGGTGTTTCTGATTCTTCTGCTCAACGATAAAAAGACGATGGGTGAGTATGCCAATACGCGATTGCAAAATATTGTCAGTACTACGATTGTTGTGGCAATTATCATACTTTCGACGATGTATGGCGTCAGTGCGCTTTTTCCCAACCTTTTCCAGTAATTGAGGATATCAGGCCATGAGGATGATCAATCAGTTTTTCAGCAAGATACGTGAAATCAACCAGCGCTACTCCAAGCCAACGGTTGAAATGTCGCGGGCGGTCAAAATCTCTTTGGCTGTACTCCGGGTTTATCTCTTTCTTCTGGTGGTGCTGATGATCTATAAATTCATAACGGTTATCAAGGTTGTATAAAACTGAAATTATCAATGGTTACAGTACTGGATCGTGAATTTTTTCTGAGTGAGATTGTCGGGCGCCGCATTTACCTGAAATCGAATTCAATCGGCAAACTTAAAGATGTTGTCATACAGGAGAACCCGGGTAAAATTCCTGAAGTAACCCATATACTGGTTCACCGTCCCTATGGTGACCCTCGCCTTTTGATTCCTTGGGAAAAAATTACCTTGATTTCAAACACTGAGATTGTTTCTGAAATTGCCAGTACCGAGGGGTATGAATTGAACCCGCTCGACAACCACATTTTTCTTAAAGACTATATCCTCGACAAGAAAATTCTTGATATGGATGGTCATGAGGTTGAGGTAGTCTATGACGTTAAACTGCTCTTCCAGAACGAAAGGCTTTTTGTAAGCGAAGTGGATTTTAACCGTTTTCGCATCCTGAGAAGGATGGGCTTTAAAAAGCTTGCAAACTACCTTGCACGGTATAAGGAGGGTTCCAGTATTTCATGGCTCTATGTTCAGCCGCTTCCCGAAACCATTGGAAGCTTTGAAGGTAACGTCAAGCTCAACGTGCTCAAGGAAAATATTAATGATATCCATCCAGTGGATCTTGCTGATATTCTTGAAGAACTGGAGGGCAATCAACGCTTGGCAGTGTTTAACGAGATCGAACCTGAACTGGCATCAGATACTCTTGAAGAGGTTGAACCACGGGTTCAGCGGGAACTTATCCGCTCAATGCAAAAAGAGAAGGCTGCCGGATTGATCAATGAAATGAGCCCTGCACAGGTTGCCGGAATACTTTCAATACTGCCGGCATCTGATGCCGATGAGATTATCGAGTTTGTTGATTATGAAAGCAAGCAGCGGGTACAGCAAATCATTGAGCAGAATGATGAAAACATCATGCTCTATTCCACACAGAAAGTGATCAAACGTCCTGTTGAGACGATTGTCAAGGATGTTATCGGTAATTATCGTGATGTTGCCGGTGATATGGATGTTATTATGTATGTTTATGTTGTTGATACCGATAATATTCTTCAGGGTGTTGTCGATATCAGGGAGCTGATTGCAGCCGATCCGGAGCAGTCGCTTGGTGAAATTATGACAGACAGCCTCATTACGCTCAACCAGGACGATACGCTTCATGATGCTGTTGACATGTTCTTCCGCTATTCATTTCGGGCGATTCCGATAACTGACGACAACGATTATCTGCTCGGGGTTGTCTCTTTTCATGATATCAAGGGGGTTAAGCCACGGTTCGATTAACTGAAAAAAACCTGCTTTTCCTCGACATTTTTTAAGCTCACCGGGAAAAACAAATCAGGTTCAATCAGTTACATGATAGTTAACGGAATGGATGTCAACGATAAGATGACGCGAGCTCTCAAGGTCGTAGCCCTATTTGAAGCCGGAAAGGGTTTACTGGTACTTTTTGTCGGGGTGTCGTTATTTTCGTTTATACATCAAAATGTTCAGATTGCGGCTGAACAACTTGTAGGGCATCTGCATCTCAATCCAGCTAAACACATTCCAAAGATCTTTATAGAAGCGGCCGGCAACATGACTGATCGTCGCATAATTCTTCTTGCACTGTTTGCATTGTTCTACTCCTGCATGCGCTTTGTTGAGGCTTACGGACTCTGGTTTGCAAAGCGGTGGGCTGAATGGTTTGCACTCTTAAGCGGATGCGTCTACCTGCCGGTTGAAATGTACGAGCTTATAAAAGGTGTTACGTTGTTCAAGATTGTGTTTGTATCGATCAACATTACTATTGTGCTTTATATGACCGTTATGCTGAAACAAAACGCTAAAAAGCATGTGGAAAAGAAGACCAATCTCAACGTGTTGAGAGAAAAAAGTCGGGCAGGGAGTTAGAATTACGTTTACGTATTGAAATAACGAACGACAGGGTTTTTCATAAGATATGGCCGATACTCCAAAAAATCGAGAACAGCCGCAGTTCAGTGATCAGGATCTGGTTACAAATACGATCAAAAATAAACATGCTTTTGCTGCGATTGTTCATCGATATGAAGCGCCTCTTTTGAGATATATTTCTCGTTTGGGATGTAAGGATGCTGCGGCTGCACAGGATCTGTTACAGGAGATATTTGTAAAAACTTTTGTTCATCTCAATGATTATGATCACTCCCTTAAGTTTTCATCATGGATCTACAGAATCGCCCATAATGAAATAGTCAGTTATTTTCGAAAGGAAAGGAGCCGTCCCAGCGTACTAACAAGAGCGGGGGAGGATTATCTCTTTGAAAATATCGTTGATGATGCGGACCTGATCGATCAGAAGAGCCTGAGGTATACTGCTCCTGAAATAGAGCGAGCTGTTGGTCAGCTTGAGCAAAAGTACCGTGATATCATTGTTTTGAAGTTTTTTGAAGAAAAATCCTACGAAGAGATATCTGATATTTTGCAGATTCCTCAAGGCACCGTCGCCACACTGATCAGTCGGGCCAAGAAAAAAATAAAGATTTATTTGGAAAAGAGTTAGCAGTCAAGCATATGCAAAAGGAGAGATCAGAATCCATACTGGAAGAAATTGAAAAAAGACACGTAGTCCCCATTCCTCGCTGGCATTTTATTGTTAAGCGCTTCGGCTTTTGGATGCTTGCTCTTATTTCTGTACTGACCGGTGCCATATCCATGGCAACCGCAATGTATGTTTTTCTGGATCACGATTTCATTGAAGATCACGGTTATATTAACCAGTTTTTTATTGAGCGCCCGATCATAGCCGATATTGTTTCAAGTATCCCCTATATATGGCTTGCTGCCTTGGTGCTGTTTACCCTTGTTGCATTTTTCGGAGTCAGGCACACAAAAAAGGGTTACCGTTATTCCGCTAAAATGGTTATTGCGGCCTCTCTGACGGCAAGTCTTTTTATCAGTGCCGGTCTGAACATGGTCGATATTGGCGAATATATCCACCGTTACCTCATCGAGAATGTCCATGTTTATAACAATCTGATATATGCCAATGAACAACGCTGGACGAATTCAGACAAAGGATTGCTTGGAGGAAAGGTTATCGAAGTCAACATGCGGAACCATCTTCTGGTTATAAAAGATTTTAGCAAAGCGGTCTGGCATGTTGATATCAGTAAGGCTGAGGTGCATTCAAAGACTCAGCTTGCTTCTGGAAAATATTTGAAAATTACAGGCATAAAAACCGGCAAGAGAACTTTTCAGGCTCTTTCAATACAGGGCTGGGAGAAACGATATCACAAGCGAACCCTGCCGTCACAGAAAATTGCTCCAGCAAAAAGGGAAAGAACAATTACGATTCTTTGAGATTTCAGTACGCTCCTTTTTGTTGCCTGTGTTCAGCCACAGCTCTTCCCCTGACCTTATTCCCTCTGTTTTCATCGCTTGCCCTCAATATTCTTTTTAAGGACACAGAAAAATATTTGAAAGAAAGTCAGGTCTGAGACGTATTAAATATTGAATATTATGCGGTTTTAACGCAATAATGTCATAACAGTAAACTTTAAAAATAATGAATTATTCAGGAAGAATTATTGCGGTTTCCTCTGGAATGGTTACAGCTATAGCGCTTGGCATGTTGCTGGTTTCTCCTCCGGTTTTTTCGGCACAGGGAGCCGAAAGGGTGGGTATTGTTGATTCAGGCAAAATCCTGCGACTGATGCCGGAAACCAGGCAAGCGGAAACAACCTTGCAGGCAACAGCAACTCCTTTGCGTAAGGAGCTTGATCGCATGGGTCTGGATTTGAAGAACTCGATTGCATCCTATGAGCAGCAAAAGGGCTCACTTGCCAAAGCAATAAGAGCGCAAAAGGAAAAAGAGTTGTCACTTAAGGCTCAAAACATTCAGAAATACCAACAGGTAAACAGCAGTGTTCTTGAAAAGAAAAAACAGGCGCTCTTTTTGCCTATTCGGCAGAAAATACAGAATGCCATTATGTCAATTGCTCAAAAAAACGGCTTCTCTGTTGTTCTTGAGAAAGGTGCTGCATTGTATGTAACGCCTGATCATGATCTTACCTTGCAGGTTATGACCCAGTTACATATAAAGTAGGGATAAGTATTCTGTCGGAAGAGGTTGTACGGTAGTGTAAAATTTAAAGATGCTTTTGCTGAACAAACAAAAAAAACGGTGTTAGAGGATTTTCCTAAAACATCGAAATGAGAACTTTTTTCTCGCCATTAAACAATTGTGAAAACAGGAGAATTATGATGAAAAAAAACATTTTGCTGGTTGCCGGAATTGCCGGAATGCTTCTTGGTGCTCCCCTTGTTGATGCTCAGGCGAAAGTCAGCGCACATGTTGGCGTAGAGATCGGTGCCGGGCACCACGTGGCACATCATCACCATCGTCATCATGGGCATAAAAAGAACAGGGAAGTAGTTGCAAGAAATCGTCATCATGAAGACAAGTCCCGTCAGCATAATGGTCAACATGACCAAGGCCAGCAACATTGATGTATTGCTAATGACCGAAGCAAGAAAGAGTTATTGGTAATCGCAACTCTTTCTTGCTTCATTTTTTCCCCTGCCGCTCAACAGAAGCGACTCATAAGGAAGTCGTTTTATGTGCAAAAAACCCTTGATCATCATATGGCAACAATGCTAAAAAAAAGTCTGTTTCTTCTTGTCGTTGCATTGGGAAGTGTTGTGCCGGCATTTTCCAAAAATGCCCCTGGAAAACTCAATCAGAAAGCGGTCGTTGTTACCCTCATGCCGACGGCTTCCGAGGAAGAGGCGAGCACCTATATCACTAAAAATCTTCTGCAGAAGCATTACAGAAAGGTGGCGGTCAATGATTCCCTATCCCATGAGATATTCAAGCGTTATATCGACAATCTGGATGGCAGCAAAAACTATTTTTTAGCAAGCGAGGTTGAAAGTCTTAGGCGTGTTTACGGCAGCCGTTTTGATGATGAATTGCTTGCTGGCAAGGCTAATGTTGGTTTTTCCCTTTATAACTCCTTTCTTAAGCGTGCCAGGGAAAAAATGCGGTATATGAAGGTTGCTGCCGATACTGTTCATTTCAACTTTACAACGCCGGAAACACTCGACCTCGATCGCAAGAGCGATTCATGGCCTGCCGATCTCGGTCAGCTTACCGATCTATGGAGAAAAGAGCTGAAATACCAGTGGCTTAACCTGAAATATTCTGGAGAAAGTGACAAGACCATTCGGGGAGCTCTTGCCAAAAGCTATGCAATCCGGTTGAACCTTCTGAATCGCCAGAAGCCGCAAGACGCTTTTCAGGCCTATACCTATGCACTGACAACATCGTTTGATCCTCATACAAGCTATTTTTCTCCGGATGAGTACCAGAACTTCCAGATTGACCTCAGTCGGTCCCTTGAGGGAATCGGCGCTAAATTGCAAACGGAAGGGGAGTTCACCGTTGTTTATGAGGTTATCCCCGGAGGTCCGGCATTCAAAAACAATACCCTGAAAAAAGGCGATAAAATTATTGGTGTCGGTCAGGGGAAAACCACAGATATTGTTGATGTAACCGGTTGGCGGATCAATGATACCGTCAAACTTATCCGCGGGAAAAAAGGTACTATTGTTCGCTTGAAAGTTCTTCCTGCCAGCCAGGGCGGTCGCGGAGCTGCAAAAATTGTTGAGCTTTTGCGTGACAAAATCAATCTGGAAGAACAGGAGGCACAGAAAAGTATTATTCTGCAGAATGGCCGGAAAATCGGTGTTATTACGATTCCCTCCTTTTATCTTGATTTTGAAGGTCAGCAGCAGAATACCGGCAATTATAACAGTACAAGCCGTGATGTAACCCGTATTCTGGCCGAGTTGAATGCAGAGCATGTCGATGGCATTGTTCTGGATCTGCGCAACAACGGCGGCGGATCACTTGAAGAGTCTGTAAATGTTACAGGACTGTTTATCCCCTATGGACCTGTCGTTCAGGTCAGCAATTCAGCAGGCGGAAAAACGGTACTCAAAGACGAAGACAGCCGGGTCATGTATAACGGACCCCTTGCCGTGCTTGTAAACCGTTACAGTGCATCAGCTTCCGAGATTGTTGCAGCGGCGCTCCAGGATTATGGTCGTGCGCTTGTCATAGGAGAGAGAACGTTCGGCAAGGGAACCGTTCAGGACCTCATCAAACTTTCCCGGCCGGATACATTCTCGGCAAAGCAGCCTGAACTGGGCGAGATGACGCTCACTATTGCAAAGTTTTACAGAATTACCGGAGGCAGTACCCAGCATAAAGGTGTTTTGCCGGATATTATTATCCCATCCATGATCGATGCAACAACTATAGGAGAGGATACCTATACCAGCAGTCTGCCCTGGAGTACCATTTCACCGTCATTGTATCAGCCTACAGTATCACTCAACCCTAAGGAGATCGGCGAACTGCGAAAAATTTTTTATGAACGGTCATCAAAAGACACGCAATACCAGGCCTATTTGCATGATTTGAATATCCTTGACCAGATCCGCAAGAAAAAGACGGTATCACTCCAGGATTCAGCCTTCAAAACAGAAACGGAGACGATGAAGCGAATTGAGACTTCGTGGGTTCAGGATACGGATTCGACTAAGAGGGATACGAACAAGGATGCTGTCCTCAACCAATCGGCGGCAATTGTTGCCGATATGGCTATGCACCAAGCAGGGAAGCGATAAGCAGCTGTTTTATTCAAATGCCCTAATATTGAAAGTGCCGATAACCTTATTAAAGAATTTAACTATACCGCCAAGCCTGATCAAAAAAAATTGAAATTATGATCGTTATTGTGTTAAGCATTATTTTGATTGCCGTATTGTTGATTGTCCCGGTTTGGCGGGTAGAACCACTTGACCGTCAACTGTATATGGTCATCAATAATCAGGGTAAACAAATTACCTATGGAAGTCGCGCCCATTGTTTAGAACGGATACAAGCCCAGATAGCTTCCGACAAAGCTTTTCGGGCCATGAGAACAGCATACAAAATCAGAAAAATTAAAGGGTGATTGCCAAAATGGCCCGTGGACAGATTTTTTTTAGACGTAAAAAAAGGTTGAGCTACAGGTAATTTTTTTGAAAGAAAAATAAAAGTGGTGCGTAATAATTAACAAGAAGGCACATGAATTAGCTTCTTTTTCTTTACTTATAAACATAAAATCATCTAAATTATGAAAAAGAATTTTGTTGCTGGTGTTATCGTTTCTCTTGCGATGGTCGGAATGTTTGGTGGCGTTACTTTCGCTGCAGACGCAACAACATCGAAACCTGCTGTCGCTGTTACCAAAACTGAAGCTCCTGTAGTTGCCAAGAAAGTTATCAAGAAGAAAGTATCCAAAAAGAAAGTTGTCAAAAAGAAAGTTGCCAAGAAAGTTGTTGCCAAGAAGGTAGAGGCAGCACCAGCAGCACCAGCAGCAACCAAGTAAGGCTTTTTTCTGACGCGATAAGAACGCGGAAAAATAGTAACCGTTTGTTTTGGAAAGACCCCTTCATCCGCAGGGGTCTTTCTGATTGTACGCCGCAGGCGTTTTTTTTGTTGTATACATAAACCTCTATCCTCGGCAAAACCATGACATCTGTGTCGCCAACTTCGTCAAGTGTTTTTGGTGCTACTCTTCTTTCCGCTGCACTTCTATTGCCGTCAATGCAGTTTGCGTATGCTGAGACGGCACCGGAACGGGGCGTTGTCAGCCTGAAGTACCTTAATTATCAGGATAGTCAGTCTGCGGATACGCCAGCAACAGCCAGTTTGTTGAGCCAGGATCGGATAGCTGTTAATGCGCTCTCGATCATGACGGTGATGCCTGTTGCCGGTGACTGGTCTATAGGTGTATCGTTCATTGAGGATTCCGTTACCGGGGCATCACCGGCCTATCACTCATCAGGTTTTCCTGCAAGCAAAAGCGATGCTAAATCGGGAGCGTCGGGGGAGTTGCGGCATGCCACCGATATCCAGCTTACCCGATATTTTCCGCAGGGAAGCGTTACTGCCGGTACCAGTTATTCGAAGGAGTCTGATTATGTTTCCCGCAGTTGTTCTCTCCAGGGAAGCCTTTCAACCGAAGATAAAAATACAACGGTTACTCTTGGCGGCAGCTTTACCGATGACAGCATTGATCTCAACAAACCCAATGTTGTTTTTTCGAAACAGCAACTTGCTGAAGAGAAAAAGCATGTTGTTGCCGCCTTAGTTGGTGTTACCAGGGTGTTGACGAAGCAGGATATTGTCCAGTTCAATCTTGGCTATTCTAACGGAAACGGTTATTACACCGATCCCTATAAGGATCCAGACCAAAGGCCGCGGGATCGCGACAGCTTTACAGCCTTAGGCCGATGGAACCATCATTTTGATGGTACTGACGGCACTGCGAGGCTTTCTTATCGATATTACTCCGATACCTTCGGTATCCGGGCGCATACTCTTGACGCCGAATATGTTCAGCCGCTCCACCATGGCTGGACGCTTACTCCCTTGCTCCGTCTCTACACCCAAAGCCAGGCAGACTTTTATTTTACTGTTGCCGAAGAGAAGTTCAGCGGAACAATACCGCAACCACCGACTACCGAGCCTTATTATACTGAAGATCAGCGCCTTTCGGCTTTTGGCGCGCTTACCTTTGGCTTGAAAGTAAGCAAGCAGTTGAATCCGGATTGGCTGGTTGATCTGAAAATTGAAAAATATCAGCAGCGGGATGAGTGGAGCCTCAGTGGATCGGGCGATCCCGGTCTGGCATCGTTTCATGCAAGAAGCATTCAGATCGGCCTCTCCCGCAAGATTTGAAAACAGTCTGAACCGTCTCGCCGAAAACAGCTCCTGTACGAACATGAACATCCTCATTTCTGCATTGACCTGAAAACAGTCCGCCATTCTTGATGGCTTCAGGTCAACGAGGTCTCCCATGAGTTATAGTAGCCTTCTATACATTCTGCTATTGCAGCCGTTGCTCCGGTACGTTCTTGAACGAAGGCTCCGGCTATTGTTCCAATCTTTTTTCTTTGTGCGGTATCGGTTGTCAGGCTTTTCAGGCCATCGAAAAGTTCCTGTTGATCGTGAATGACGATGGCGCCACCAGCAGCAGCAAGGCCCTCTGCTTCGGGGGAGTTGTGATAGCGGGGGCCAAAAAGGACGGGAATCTGGTGGACTGCCGGTTCAAGGGTGTTATGCACATTGACCCCGAATCCTCCTCCTACATAAGCGATTGATGCCAGAGAATATAGTTCTGCAAGATAGCCGGTCTGGTCGATGACGAGGATCTGCCTGTCAGGATTGAATGTCTTGTTCAGGGCTGATACCGCCATAAAATCAAGTGATCGCTCTTTCAGATCTCTATACAGTCGCGCCATGTTTTCGGGGTTGACTTCATGCGGCACCAGAACAAGTGACGGGCGTTCATCAAGCTCTTTCCATGCAGTAAGAAGAATAGCCTCATCTTTTTCCCACGCACTTCCTGCTACCAGAACGGTACGGTTTTTAAATACCGGTCTAAGGTGGTCAACCCTCTCCCGATTCCTGCTTCTCAAAAAGACCTGGTCAAACCTTGGGTCGCCTGCGGTTTGTGCCTGAGGGCAATTGAATAGCTGATGGAACGCAAGCGTATCCTGTTCTGAGACGGTAAAGATGCGATCGAAGAGGTGAAAAATGCTCCGGTAAAAACTTTTCAGCACGGGCTTGAAGTAAAGGCTGCCCTGTTGCAGTACTGCAGCGGCAAGGATCAGCTTTGCGCCGTATTTTTTTGCTTCAAGCAGATGGTTCGGCCAGAAGTCGTAGCGCATGAGAAGAAGGATATCTGGCCTGATCATTGAGAACAGCCGTTTTGCGTTATTGGGTGTATCAATGGGCAGATAAAAGACGGCGGAGGCATCCGGAAAGTTTTTTCGGGCATTGTAGCCCGAATCGGAAAGAAAGGAGACAAAAACAGCAATGTCCGGGTGCTTCTCTTTCAGTGCAGCAATGACCGGGCGAGCCTGTTCGAATTCGCCGACCGAGGCCGCATGGACCCATAAACGGAAAGAGGACTGGGGGAGCTTTTGCATTTTTTGCTCCAGCTCTTCGAACACTCTTTTTCTTGCCCTGAAAAAAGTCCGGAGCTTGGGGTGCAGGGCGCTGACGAGTCTTGCTGATCCCAGAAGCATGGGGGAGAACAGGGTGTAAAAAGAGAGAGCGGACGGATTCATATTCTGTAATCTTTTATAAAGAGCCTAAAGGTAATAAAAAAGTCAACGGCATCGTGCATCGCTGTTTCTCTCGCGAAAAAAGAAATGGTATTATTAAAACCAAAGGCCGTCCATGTTTTCAAAATTGATATGATAATTGCGGTGATCCATCGTTTGCGCGTCGTGTTCATACCTCTTTTGCTTGCGATGCAAGTTTTCTTAGGGGTAACTGCCGATGCAGCCAAGAAGGTTTACACTCCTCCGCCTGGAAGTGCTGAGCGCAGGATTTTGCTTGAAGTCATGCGCCGGAAGGTTTTGGAGCTAAGCCGGCTTGATGTACTCTTCGTAGTCAAGGAGATGAACCTGAACAGCGGCTGGGCTTGGGTGCACACGCTTCCCCAATCAAAAGATGGCGCGGGTCGATATGAGGATTTTATTGCGATTCTCCAGAAAAAAAACGGGAGATGGAGAATTGCCGAAATACCTTGCACAGAGCCTGATAACGCGGATTGCCTTGACAGTCCGAATTATGTCAGTCACCTCAGAAAGCGGTTTCCGGATATGCCGACCATTATTCTTCCCTCAGAAATGATCAAGAAATAGAATTATCCCTTTGTCACCTGCAGATTTCAACCCCTATGGATTTTCCAGCATCAATAACGCCGGTGATCTGATTTCGCACAGCATCTGTTTCGGTACTCTTTTTAAGAATGACTTGATGAAGCACTCTTGTTGTTTTAAAAAGTATGCCAAATGAATAGCAACGCTGATGAGAAACATACTTTTCGCCTTTAAAGAATAAATTCGTTTTTGGCAAATTAAAATCGTACTATTCGACGTTTTTAATGCGTGGTGAATATGCTAAGAAAGAACGCAGGGAAATTCAAAGGTTGTACTGAC
>SESG01030639.1_pt1 | contig 12688 bp, 10 predicted proteins | sample 3171421 | NCBI WGS metagenome assembly SESG01 (sample SAMN10866946, study PRJNA518727) | freshwater metagenome | biome: subpolar coniferous forest; feature: holomictic lake; material: water; isolation source: holomictic Lake 227, 6 m and 8 m depth | place: Canada: near Kenora, Ontario | collected... | reverse complement strand
GACCGGAAGTAACAATAGTTTTTTCATGGAGTTGGGATTAGTTTTAGGCGTAAAAAGTGTAGTCGATTGGAATCTCAGCAATATTGATGTCAGGAATCCAAATTTATAAAAATAAATATATTGGAATTCTATGTTTATAACATTTAATTTTGGCCGGATAAGATTACAATTCGCAATGAAGAAGTCTGTTATAGGAAAACCTCATCCTGGTAAAGGTCTCAGAATAATAAATACCGGACATAAGGCAGGGGTGCGGTGATAATTCATTGAAAGAAAGACTGCGAGTGGAAAGAGAATTGACCTAAATAATGTGGTGCAAATTTTGGTGCAAAAAAATAAGGACTTACAATGATGTTATTGTAAGTCCTTGATAATCAGGAGCGGTAAATGGGACTCGAACCCACGACCCCCAGCTTGGGAAGCTAGTGCTCTACCAACTGAGCTACTACCGCTTAATACTGCAAATTAAGGAATTTTTTGGATTCCCTCAAAATGATTTAGATTTTAACGACTTTCCGGGTGATGACTTTTTCGTCAAAGACAAACCTCAGGAAATATACACCTGGCTTCAGATTGTAGGCACTCAGGTCGAATTCCCCGGAATGCATTCCCTTATCCTGTACCTGGCTGTCCATGATGAATCGAATAGATTTGCCATAGACATCGGTAACCTGAACACTCACATTAGCACTACTCTTTAGGAAATAAATGTAGTTCAACTTATCGTTAAATGGATTCGGATATACTGAAACCGGAAGTGTGTTCAGGTCGTTGTCATTGTTACTTATCCCGGCAGAAGGGTTGCTGGCACTGGCTTGAGGTACAAGTTGGCTTGCATTGAAAAAGGCTTTTTTAGTAAGCACTGGCTCGTTGTTGTCGATCTGATAAGTGACTGAACTCATTGATAAAACCGGGTAACGCTGGCCTTCTGCATACCATCGGTAATTTTCTGTTTTGGTTCTGCATACGCTGCAAGGACGCACTTCAGTAAGTGTCTTAATCTGCTTTACCCTAAGGACATTGTGAAGTTTAACGCCTGGCAGAATCAGCTGCCCAAATCCATCCGCAATAACAGTATAGTTTCCTGTAATGAGAAAGTCTGGTTTGTCAGTGAAAAAGGCCCTGCCACTAAAAGCATCACTGAATTGCTCCCCGTATGAAAAGGGAAACTTCATCTTGATCAGGGGATCAGTATAGATAAATGACATGTTTTCTTTTGCACAGGCAACTTCTACCAACATATCAGGGCTGCTTTGCATATAATATTCATAACCAGCATCATCCAAAAGAAGATTGAAGGTGGCTGGGCCGTTGAGCTTTTGCTGAGGGATATATGGTAAGTGACTTACAATATCACTATTATTTAGAACCAGTTTGCTGAAATCCCAGGTAAGACCGGCCCCGGCTTCGCCTGGATTTTGGTATTCAAAACCTTTGAAACTTGTTGAATCACCACTGACAAGCATATTGTGGTCATAGGTGAGGGTGAGTTGTGCAAAACCTGCCATCGGTAAAATAAACAGGAAAAGGAGCTGGAGTTGTAATATTTTTTTCATCATATTTGCTTTCAAATTAATTCAAACCCTTGTAATCGCTGTGATAAAACAACATTGCTGTAAACGAATTGTTTAGCAGACCTTGTGTTTTTTCGAAGCCCCACAAAGATACTCATTCTTTGTGTTTTTTAAATAATGAACACATATTTTATGCACAAAGGCTTGTTAATACAGGTGTTTTGGATATTTTTATATTTTAAGAAGGGCCAGGATGATGGTGAGGCCTGAACATTTCATTCAGGAAACGCCTGATAGATCCTGAGGTGAAATGGATAAGTTTCTTGTTTAACAGATAGCTGATCATTCGTCTTTCTACCAGGTGATGCAAAGGCATTAAAAAGCCAATGAGTATTATTTTAATACCCAGTACCTTCCAGGGTTCTCCATGGGTAATATCCTCAATTACATGATCAGCGATCAATACAATAAATTCAAATAGGAAGATGAAAGAGATAAATCCAAGAAATTCAATAACCCACCTGGGGACGCGTAAGCTGCCCAGCACGATCAGTATGATAAAGATAGCGACCATGATGATAATGATCGCGGTGTACTGGATTTTGTGCTGGCGCTGTGTCTCCATTAAAGCACGATGGTTGGCCTCTTCTCTCTGCTTTGCCTCATTGTCGATCTCCATTGCCAACAGATCGTCTCTTTTTGAAATGTTGCTGAGGCTGTCAGATAAAATCTGGGTTTGACGGGCAAAGTGATAGGCGCTTTGGAAATTCTTTAAACTCTCATAGGCAGACTCAAGCTCACGAGATGCTTTGATGGCATATTCGAGATTAGAGGCCTCAGTTGCAAGTTTAAAAGCAATCTCGAAATTCTCTGCCGCCACTTTCTTAATATTGTGCCTCAAAAAGAACTGACCATAGCGAATATAAAAATTCGCTTTAAAAACCTTGTTTTGGTTTTTGTCAATCAGGCTCTTTGCCTTCTCAAAATAGAATAAAGCAGAATCTGTTAAGTTTTTGTTTTCCGATATCAAAGCCTTTACTCTGAAATACATAGAGGGATCCTGCAAAAGTAGTGTTGATAATTCAGCAGGAAAGCGATCGACATACACATTGCTTAGTTTATCAAATTTTTCACTGTTGATCAGAAAAGACCTATAAAGGGAAAAGACTAGGTGCTTTAGGCGATCATTTTTGTGAAATCTTGAATATTCAAGGATAAGATTAATATTGTGCTCATTGACTTCACGTCGCGAATTGAAATTAATCTCTTCCAATTCCAACTGATTGTACATCACCCGAAGTGAATCATAAGGGCTTGACTTTTTAATCAGCGCCCCCTGTTTCAATTTGTAGTCTATTGCTTTTTCAAAATTCTTACTCAGGTTATAAAACCTCGAGAGCGTTTTATAACAATCGTCGAGTAGGGCGTCATCCCCCAGAGCTTCTGCGATGTTTAATGCCAGCAGAAAATTGTGAAATGCTTCGATCAGGTTGTTATTTCCCTGCAAGCTGGTGCCGATTCTAAGATAACTTTTTGATTTTAAAGTGTCATTTTTTAGAAAGTCGGCTGTGTTAAATGATTTATAACTGTATTCTAAGGCCTTGTCTCCTTGATACAAATTGCTAAATACCTCTGCAACATTATAATAGGTCCGCCATAACAGGATTTTATTTTTTATACTTTTCTGTAATTTCAGGGATTTGTTTGCAAGTACAAGTTTCTTTTCGTCAAATTGCCCCCCGTCCAGGCATTCCATATAGTCATTGTAGGTCGATATAATGATGTCATTATTATAAGTAAGTTCAGCAAGTTCTATGGCATTTTGAAGCAGGATGTCGGCTTTCCCCGGGTCGTTGTTCGTCAGATGACAGGACTTCGCCCGGCAAACCAGAGATTGAATCTGTGTGTCAGATGTAATATGTTGTTGATTCTTTACTTCGTAAGCCGCTTGCTCTTCAGACGCTGAGACTACTGCCAGGCAATGATTCGAAAAGTTTATCGCTAAGAATACAAAAAAGTAAAATGTCGTTGGTATCTTATGATCTTTAATCATGATATCCTTTTTAACTTTTGATATAAAGACTAAAACTAGAGAATATTCAAATATTCCTATGTAGATTCTTTGACTGTGCCAAAATAATTATTTTATTTGTATGAACCAAAAAAATAACATATGAAAACACCAGAGAAGATTTACTTGTATTTGTTCGTGTTCACCCTCCTTGTCCTGGTTCCGGCAGGATTTTTTGCCGGAAAAAAATATGCAGTACTCATGATGGCTACGTCAACGCCGAACTGCGCGCCCACTGCGACTCTGCAGGAAGCTACCACTAACACTGATACTTACGCAAATAATGCGAACCTGAATCCTTTCGGCGCTAAATCAGTGGTTCTTAGTAAAGCTGAATATGATGCCATGACCTGTCTTTTAAATCAGTTTCCAACAAGCACTGCTTTCAGGGTGTATTTTGGCCAGGAAACTAGTGGCGCATTATGCAGATATGTGCTTGAAAAAACGGGTACGACTTTGAATACAAGCGTTATTTACAAAATTTCCGGCACTGCCCCTCCCATTTGTCCTCCCATTTGTGATGCTTCAGATCCAATTGCGCCTCCGAATGTCAGATAGCTAAGTAAGCGGTCTTTTGAATAGGGCTCTCAGAAAAACAAGAAAAACCCATTCGCAAAATAGAAGATCCCTATTGAACCTATTGCCAGGCTCAGGTACCAGATGTATTTCTTTTTCATCAAGGCAGCTATCGAAGAGAGTAAGATAGCTACTTGCAGGAAAATTACAGCAAAACCGAATTCCTGAGAATGAATTTTACAGTCATCCCTGATGGCCTCATGTTTTTCTGCTGTCTTTTTTATCTCCACTTTCTCGGTTTCATAGCGATCCACTTTCTTATGAAGTGATTTGATAGACGCATCGAACAATGCTGCCTTTGAGTTATCGTTTGCAGGCAACATCATTTTCTGAAGCTCCAACTCACTAATCTGAGACTCGAAAAGATATCCTTTAATACTCTTTGACTGAAAATAAGACCATTGATTTGCCGCAAGGGTTTGATTCAATAATGATCTTGTACTATAACTTCCTCCCTTGAAAGTAGAGAGTGTTGCACATACAGCAATTAATACAGTGCTGATAGCAAGATAATTAGTCCAGGTTATTTTAACTTCTTTTTCTTCTGCCATGATATAATTCTATTGGGTTTAGCGGATGCGAAATTATAAAAACCTGAGTCAAGGTTTAGTCTGGCCTGGCAAATTTTTTATATTGCCTGTATACTTTGTACAGCCCTTTCATGAGCTTGAATTGCATGGAAAGTGGATATTTCAAGTGCTGCCATAGGTGTGAGGGCCTGAATAAAATAGCGTTGTACAACTTAATAATTTCAATATAATAGGCATCCAGGCTAAGTTTTTCGGGTTGAAGAATGACATGAGCCAGGTCCCATTTTTCGAAATCATCGCGGGAAACAATCAGTTTATCCTCCATGGCAACCATGTCTGTTCCTTTTAATGGGGTCAGCGGCTGGAGGTTTACAAAGCGAACCTTTAAGTTTAAAAGCTGCTTACGGATATAGGCAAACTCCTCCTTTCCCCAGCCAGGCGAAAGGATCACCGCAGCGTAACAATCAACGCCATGATGGTTCAGTACTTGCAAGGCACGCTCGTTGGTATTGCCATTACTTTGCTTGTTCATCTGACTTAATTCCTCATCAAAAAACGATTCCAATCCCACGATGACAGTTCGTAGCCCGGCTTCTTTAAACTCTTGGATCAGATCTTCATGAGAAGCGATAAAATCAGCCCTGCCGTAAATAAGGTATTTCTTTCGTATGTTATTCTCTTTTAGTAGTTTGAGAAAGTTCTTAAGTCGGGATGCTGAACAGAGGAAGTCGTCGTCTACAATGTAAATTTCTTCCTGCGGTATGCCTTGCAGCTCCAGGATCACATCAGCAAGGGGACGTTCTGCGTAGATTTCTCCTGTAATCTTCCGGCAATAACAAAAGCTACAATGGAAAGGACATCCGAAGGAAGTCTTCATCAAGGCTACCTCCTTGTGAAAGATGTAAAAATACTTTTTGTGATATTGACGCGTAAAACTTCTGTCGGGAATGGGAAAGTAAAAGTCAAAATCCGGTAGTTTGGCGTGGTCTATGACTTCTGTCTTTCTTAAAACTCCTCCGGGGAAATCTCCTTTGTAGCTGAGATATTTTAGCAGCCGAGGAAAACTACAGCATGCATTCCTTACTACCCTGAAATCGACATATTCTCCATTCAGATCTTCCGGAAAGAGTTCAATATGAACACCTCCGCATACGGTGATAATTCCAGGGTCAATTGATTTCGCCAGAAGACAATATTCTTTCAGGATAGGAACATGGGTTATGTATCCCGTGAGGCAAATCATGTCAGGTTTGTGAGCCCTGATAAACCAGGCAGGATCCTTTTTCTCGAGAATCATATCAACGATTACTGCCTGATGCTCCGGGCTTGACAGGGTAGCGAGCACTTCTAGTTCCAGTGGCTCTACAATCATAATGTGTTGTAGACCAATGGTTTCTTTAGGCGGACGTGGGCGCATGAAAAGTATTTTCATCACTATAAACCCTCAAAACTAATGCTTAACAAAATATCGAAATGGCTTTCCTTTTCCCTGGGCAAATAGGAGTGCCTAAAGCCTACGTCAATCGGGATGAAAAAGCCTAAAAGATGAAGGTCTGAATTCAGCTCATAACCAAACGAACGGTAAGTCTTTGTGTTCTGTTCATTGTTACCTTCAGCATAATCATAAAAAATATCCAGTTTCAGACGCTTCAGATACAGGATTGAACCAAGAGAAAGGTCAGGGTAAAGGAATGGGAATTTATAGTCGGCACCCGTTCTCCAGTACTGATCATGATAATAACTCAGGTAGCCGCGTGGAAACCGCACATTCTCTTTAAAAGGGTAGGAGCCATGCTCCCTTTTGAGAGCATCGAAGCTGATCTTAATGCTGTGATGTTTAAGCAGGCCAGGGAAATATAAATCAGCGTTGCCGCTTATTTCGCCTATGATTTTATTGTCAGTTGACAGATAATAATTCAAATTCAGTGTTTGTCCCCAGGCTGTTGCCATATCTCTCAGGCAAGACTTCCTCAGGTTGCTAAAACTGAATGAAGGTCTGATAACGTTAAAATTTGGGGATTGATTATTTGTGATTTCCGGATAATCTCTCAATTGTAAATGATTCCAGCTTAATGACAATTCCCATTTTTGGAGGAAACTTCCTGAAGTGCTTATCAATGGAAGTCTTACACCCAGGGAGGATGAATTTTCCCGCCATTTGATCGTTCGATTGTGCGTGTTTTCCGGCACAAAAACTTCCCGGTTTGAGGTAATAACATTAAGGTCAAATACGGGGTAAAAACCTGAATAGGTGTATCCCACAAAGAAATAGCCACTCTTTTCGTGAGGCATATAAGCATAACCAGCATTTAATATCGAAGTTGACAGCATGTTTTGAGAAGCAAAAGAGATGCCTGGCTGAATTCCGTGCTCTCCCAGGGAGAAGCTGGCCGGGGCCCAGCTGTGGGGACTTAATAGATGAAGTGCTTTGCGATAAGGCTTGATTTCATAGGCTGCTGTAGGAGTATGTTCGCGGTCAAGGATACCGTCTTCCTGTTGTAGGTAAGATTTGTATAATGAAATTCCCTGGTAGGATATGGAATCAACTGGGATCCAGCGATTGGGATCGATCTTTGTTTCCACCAATTCAAACCCATCTGCTGTAAACTGACTGTATGCCATCAGTTCCAGATTCTCGGAAAAATCAGGCTGATAGGCGCCATAGGAGGCTGAGGTGACCTGGTATTTCTTTTGCGTAGCCGTGTCTGCTGCATAAATATTGTCGACACCACTCATCGCGGCATTGTAAACGATATAATTCCGAAACCATCGCGGGTTCGAAATCTCATCAAAAGTTGGTCCTGCAATGCATCGCTCTTGTCCATCCTGAACACGGATGAGTTTTATGGATTTTCCATCCTTGTTGAAGGTCACCACTGCGATCATACTCCCATCTTTACTGATCGATGGGATCATGTAAAAATCTTTTTTAGGGTTGGACATTCGACTTAAAGTGGACCCATCTTTTGAACTGATAATCATCAAATTGCAAAGTGAATCTGAGATGACTTCAACAGCAAGGATGCTGTCTTTTCCAGGAAAAAGCACGGGGGAGAAAAGATGAGATTGATGAGTAAGTTGTGTCTTTTTTCCGGTGCTGAGGTCATACGTCATCACAACAGAATAATTCCGGAATTGCCACCTGGGATCATATTTCTTTGCAGCCCAGCAAATTTTCCCGCGATCAAGACTCAGATTGTCAGTAGTAAATGAACCCGGACTGTTTTTCGCAAGTATGGTAAGTGGCGATACTGTGGGTAAGCTTTCTGAAGAATAGAATCCCGGGTAACAAATCGTTTTCTCTTTCCCGTTTCGTCTGTTGATGCTTACAAAACTCGGGATATCGTCCATTCCGCTTTTCTCTGCAATTATCATAGTATCATTGAGATACAAAGGGAATTTGTAATTGGTATAGATCGTCTTCTTTGGGATCTTTATCCTGCTAAACGATGTAAGGGAAATTGTCTTTTGAGCTTTTTGAAATTCACAGCTAAGTTCACGAAAGAGGGTGTCATATAAAGTCCGTTTGGTGAAACCGCTTTGTTGTTTAAGACTGAGATTCAATGGGGCGATTTTCCAAATGTTACGCGCGGCCTGGTCCATACCTTTATCCCACAGTCCAGGGCCATAGTTCTTACGGCACATAGCGATATAATAATATCCGAAGGAATATTGGTCTGGCACATATGTTTTATAGGACCCCAGTCGTGCCATTTGAAAGGGAAGCATTCCTTTTTCCAAAAGTTTGGTCTTCATCATCATCTCGAAACCCGGTAAGCGTCCACGGCCCGAATGACTGAGCGCTGTTTCCATCACCACGGCATCCCCTTCCATATACCACATCGGGGTGAACAATCCAAAGGTCAGCGCATGAGCATAGTCCCCAAAAGGGTAGGAGAGGATTTTTGTCAGACCCTGATTAAGCTTGGCCAATTGAACCATGTGCCGGTACTCATGAACAACCAACTGTTCCTGCCATCCATGGGCGTAACAGTTCTGCGGGGGTGTCATGTAAAACTCTGTCCGGCTTGGTGCGATCAGGCTGATGGCATTGGATTCTACATTGTGTGTATGAATGACGACATGGGTGAATTTTGGTTGACAACTGAGCGTTTTTGTGTCATGAACCCAGGCAAATTCCAGTTGATTGGCCATATTAATGGCTTTGCTTGAGAAATCTTCAGGGAAGATCAGCTGGAAATGAGCTGTTTTTACCTGGAGCCAACGCAGGCTCGCAGCTTCTTGTCCTAGTACAACGTATTGTGAATTAGCTTTTTGTGAGCAAATAATCATTAAGGAGAAAATGAAGAATCGCCTTAAGTTCATCAAGAATCTAAATCTTAAGATCATCCATAATATAGGCAAGCAATTCTTTCCCGAATTCAGCAGCAACTGAGATCTTTGAAGGATCCAGTACGCAGTTGTTCAGATATTGCATCCTGATCACGTCACCGTCTTCGTATTCAGGAACGAAACAACTAAAGGAAAAGCCTAAAGTTTCCAGTTCCTTGTAATAATGTGGCGTAAAAGGACTGCAAAGCGGAAGGTCGATGAAGATGGCTGAAATTTTCTGATTTTTTATTTCGCGTAACAAGGTTTTCATCACGCTGACAAAATCATCACCATATTCGCTGAGGTTAATAACGGCATGGCCCCATTCAGGGCGGATTTTACTTCTGATAATCGTACTTCTGTTAAAGACTCCGGGGGTTTCAGGTGTACCGTAAATGCGGTTCATCTTGATCCTGCTGATGATACGGTCAATCATTGTCTTATGGTTTTCCGGAAGATAGATCGTTCGCATGGGTTCCTCGTTGACTTTCAGGAAATAGAACAAGCCCGACAAACGCATTTCTTTCGAAGCAGCTTCTATTGTTTTAATGGCAACAGACTCAGGTGCGAAACCCAGCATGAATCCGGTTTCCACAGCTCCCAGGGTGATGTTTCCCTTTTGAGAGTAAGGATGTGCTGTGGTTGCCTCACTGTAAACACCATACAATCCTTTGTCTTTGGCAAATTGAAGAAGCTGGATCTTAAGCTGTTCAAACAATTTCCTGCCCCTGAAGCGCGTATCGACTACAGCCTGGCCACTTTCGGCAACCATGGCGCCCAGTTTATGATAGATCAGCGCCAGGTGCCCCACCGTTTCGTCGGCTGAGTTCACAGCAAGAAATGATTCAATGATGCCTGACGACAGCATTTCTCTCACTTCGGCAGGGTTGTAGATATAATCGCTGCCATAGCTATAGCCGTAGGTACGATAGACGCAACGGGTCAGGCCGGTGGCATCGGCAGGAGTCATCATGCGGAAATTGACAGGCTCGGTGGAAAGCATTTCTTTGTTTTCCTGGACGAGGCGGTCAGCGTCGGTCATTAAGCTGGCAGGATCTTCACGTGGGAGGTATTTTACCATCTCGACACGTTTGCCATTCCGGCCCATGCTGTAAAACTTCACTTCATCAGCAAAACCACGCATAAGGCGTAGCCCAAGGCCTCCCTGTTCGCCGCTTTCCAGGACAGTCGAGTCAAAAGGCAGGCCTTTGTCTTCGATAGCGATAACGATTCTTCCAGGCTGGCGGGTAACAATCAGGTCAAAGCTTCCCTCGTCACCTGGTTCAAAAGCATGCTGAATTACATTGAGGCAGGCTTCTTCGGTGACGGTCTCAATATGAAATAATTGTTTGTCAGTAAAGCCTTCTTTTGAAGCGATGGCCTTCACCAGCATCAAAGCAGGTACAATGTAATCTTCTCTGGCAGTGAGTGTTAGTTTTGCGAGTACTTGTTCGTTTGTTACCATTATTGAATTGAATTGCAGGGTAAATGATGGATTCAGGCTATAAATTTAAGAAAAATAGTTATAAGATAATGGTTTAACACGGAGTTTGGATCAAGAGTTGCCATTAATTCGTCATTGTGAATTTCAATCCAGGCAAGCACGAGACGATATTGTTTTGAAGGCAGTTCCCCATCCAAATATTCACCTGTTTTTATTGTTATGACGGCTTTTATATCTTGAAAATAAATATGGATGTGTGGTGGATTATGTTCTTTAGGAGCATATTACATCCGGATAATAATCCCAAAAAACATAGACTGGGTAGGCATACCTTAATACTTTTTACAAAGATAGCAATAGAATTAAATAAAATCAATCCTGTAAATAAACAGTGCAACTCCGTGAAAAACTCCGTGCAAGTCCGTGTGAAATACTTCATAACAAAACATTCTGTTATAAGAATAACAACAAAGCGAGCAGATTAATCAAATTAAGATACTTTTTTGAAGCTTTGGCCTTTATAAATATTGCGTCTCACTTATAAGTAAATAATCCCCTGCGCCTCTGTGTCGCTGCGGTATTCCTCCCGAATTATGATTTAAACGCCAGCAAAGCCGAGAATACCACGATGTACGTCAGCAAAAACATCACCCCTAAAAAGCCTTTCATCTGCTGATCATCCCGTTTAATGTGGTTATAGACAAAGACCGGGAGAAAAAGAACAAAAGGTAATGGCAATCCGATCAGGAGCAGCACATTGGCCCCTTCAAAATGTTGTATCTTGAACATAGCCCCGATGATATCAACAAAAGCACAAATAAATCCCGATACATACACCCACAACAATGTTTTGTCAACCTCATCTTTGTAGGCAGTTATCGTGGCAACGGGGAGAAATACCAGGGCCATAAAACCGAGTCCCAGTATGATGAGAATACTGGCACCCGGCCAATGTGCCATTTTTATCAATGAGCCAACCAGGAACAAATTGATGGATAAGATTCCTGAAATATAACTGAGCTTTTTCATGATTTCTGAGTTTTATATTAATTGTAAGCCAATAATAAATTAAACATGTTGAAATAAAGCATGCCAATACACAGGAAGATAAATTGTGGATCGAGCCTGTCAGAAGCTTTATACATTTTATACACATACATGGGAAAGAAAACGGCTGTCAAGCCCAACGAACCTACAATTAGTAGTATAAACGCTCCCGGGTAATGCAGCATCTTAAAGAGTCCTCCCGCCATGCAGAAAAACAGGGAAAAGGCACCAATAACATAGGTTGTCTTCAGTTGAGAATCTGATGTGTTTTTCAAAAGACTAAACAGCAATAAGGGGAGAAACAACAGGTCCATCATGCTATAGCCCAGCAAAAACAAGATATTGGCGCCAGGCCAGTGGAGTACTTTTAAAAGAACGGCAAAGATGATGGCAAGCCCGCCGATCATCAGGGTGATGTAGATCAAGGGACGGTCGAGTTGCTGGTATTCCTTTCTCATTACCATCAGTGAAGCAGGAAAGAAAAGCCCTCCAAGCAGCAGAAAACCGATTACCAACAGGATGTCACCCCCGGGGTAATGCTGCATCTTAAACAAGATGCCAAAAACCAGTAAGGCCATTCCGGCCACACCACTAATTTTCATTGAGTTTTTCATGATTCTGTAATTTTTGTCGGTTAAATAAAGTGTGTCTTTTTGAAGGTCCTGCAAGCCATCTGTGCCAATGATACCTAAGACCTCCTTATAGGCATCCTGAAATTTGCGCCCCCTGCTGATCATTTCTTCAATTTCGCAACTGATGTGATCAATCAGGTCGTTTGCCAGGTGTCGGAAGTGTATGTCCTGCCGCTCAACTTCCTTCCTTACAAAGTTGAGCTCTTCCTCATTTAAGTGGTACATGGCAAAATCCCTGGTTCCGGGGAAATGAGTTTCCCAATTGTCCTGACGAATTCTTCCAACTCAGCGATCTTTTCCCGGGCAGATACTTTCCCGGTTTTGCTTAAGAGGTAATAAACCCTGGCCCTGTTATTGACCATGAGGGTCTCTGTGAGCACGATGCCATCTGCTTCAAGCTTATGCAGAATCGGGTAGAGCGCTCCAAATGTGAGTTTGATCTTGCCTTGAGTGAGCTCTTCCACCTTCTGGGTGATCTCGTAACCATACATTTTGCCATGATCTTCAAGCAACTTAAGAATAATGGGCTTGATCAGGCCTTT